>Ga0209536_100007178_pt1 | contig 16920 bp, 13 predicted proteins | sample DeeMarSeWOR28_12_FD_187461 | JGI IMG/M metagenome (GOLD analysis project Ga0209536, IMG submission 187461) | Marine sediment microbial communities from White Oak River estuary, North Carolina - WOR-2-8_12 (SPAdes) (version 2) | ecosystem: Environmental > Aquatic > Marine > Intertidal zone >... | reverse complement strand
CTGCGGCTGATCGGGCTTTACCTCGAGCGCCCGTTCGTAGACCCGGATCGTCTCCTCGGTGCGACCCGTGCGGGCGTAGAACCGGGCGAGCAGGCGGTAGTTCGAGGTCAGGTCCGGCGAGAGCTCGATGGCGCGCTTGAGCGCGGCCTCCGCGTCGGCGTTGCGCCCCTCGATCAGCGCGACCTTCGCGACGAGCTGCTGCAGGCGCGCGTTCTCGGGATTCGCGGCCACGGCCGCTTCGATGCGCGCCACCGCCTCGGGGAGCCGGTTCTCCTCCCGATCGAGATCGAGGAGCGTGTCGAGGATGTCCGGCGTCCCGGGCTGCTGGGCCAGCGCGAGCTCCATGTACTTGCGAGCCTCGGCGCTGTTGTCCATGCCCAGGTGGATGCGACCGATCGCGTAGTTGGCCTCGACGTTCCGCGCATCCTCGGGGATCGACTCGACCTCCTTCAGCGCGTCCTTGGGACGACCGGTGAGCACCAGACTCTGGGCGACGCGAATCCGCACCGCCGCCGCGCCCGGGTTGTCGGCCAGGTACCGGCGCCCCTCCTCGACGGCGTACTCGTGCTCACCCAGGGACGCGTGCACCTCGACCAGGGCACGCCGCGCCTCGCTGAGGTTCGCGTCCAGCTCCAGCGCCCGGGCGAGCTCCGCCCGCGCCGCCGTACGCTGCCCCGACGCGGCGAGCGCCGAGCCCAGCAGGAAGTGCGCCTGGGGCCAGTCCGGGCGCTGGTCGATGGCCATGCGGGTGGCCTGGATCGCCTCCTCGGCGCGACCTTCCGCCAGGTCGAGCTTCGCCTGGACGAACAGGGCGGCGGGATCCTCGGGGTTCTCGGCCGTCACCTCCTCCAGGATCTCGCGACCACGCGCCAGGCTCTCGTCGTCCCGCTCGCTTACACCCATCTCGAAGAGCACCTCGGCCACGCGGAGCTTCGCGGCGGAATCGCCCTCGGGCGCGACGGCTGCCGCCGACTCGGCGGCCTCGAGCGCCCCGGCGAGATCGCCCACCTGGCTGCGGTAGGCCGAAAGGATCATGAACGGAGCCGGGTCCTCCGGATTCGTCTCGGCGGCGCGCAGCGCCAGCGCGTCGGCCTTCTCTACATCCCCCTGCGAGCGGTGCAGACGCGCGAGCAGGTAGAGGAGGGGAACCGGGTTCTCCGCCTTCTCCACACCCTCCTCGAGCAGGCTGACGGAATCGTCGAAGCGGTCGTTGCGGAAGAGGAAGGTGGCGAAGACCTCGTAGGCCTTGACGAGCCCCTCGCCCTCCGCGCTCTCGATCGCCTTGCGGTAGGCGGCCTCCGCCTTGGCATCGCTGCCCTCTTCCGCGTAGAAGCCGGCGATGGCCAGGTAGGTCTGGGACTTGGGGTCGATCTCGACCGCCCGGATCAGGTGCTCTTCGGCACCGTCGCGATCGCCGTGGCGGCGCAGGTAGGCGGCGAGCATCAGGTGGGCGCCATTGTTGTCGGGGCCGTTCTCCACGGCCAGACGGAACGCCGCCTCGGCCTCTCCCGGCTGCTTCAGGGCATCGTGGGCCTGACCCTTCACCAGGGCCGCATCCACACGGGTGGGCTCCGCCGCCAGCACGGCATCGGCGTGCGCGAGAGCGTCCTCGACCTCGCCCGCGAAGATCGCGATCTGCGCGAACTGCAGGCGCGCGTCGAAGTTCGATTCATCGAGGCGGACGGTCTCGCGGAGCTCCCAGAAGCCCTCCTTCGCGTTGTCGGTCTTGAGATACGCCTGGGCGAGCTGGAAGTGGGCGTCGGCGTGGTTGGGGTCGATCTGGAGGACGTTCCTGAACTCGATGATCGCCTCCTTCCAGTCCTCGGCCTCCGCGTACTGCTGCCCGCGCTCGAAGTGCTCGGCGAGATCCTCCTCGTCCGATCCGCAGGCCGCGAGCAGGCCGCACGCCAGCAGGATTCCAGTCAAGATCAGGAGCTTACGCATCGAGCTTCCCCTCAGCGCCGGCTGCAATCCAGCGCTCTGCCGCGCCCGCCGGAAGAGCGGACGTCCGAGTCTTCGAACCCATTGGACCCAGGATGGTTCATTCAAGTGGCGGCAGAATCAAGGGGTGCGTGACTCACGCCCCCCACGATCCGCCCTCCGATGGCCGATTCCGACGCCAGGAGGGGTGGGTGATCCCCAGCCGCCGGATCATGTAGTTCAGCTTCCGGCGGCTGATTCCCAGCTGGCCGGCGGCCTCCTTCTGGACGAACCCGCAGGCCTGGAGAGCCTCCAGCACGAGCTGCCGCTCGGCGGTGGCCAGCGTACCGCCCGCCACGCCGCATCGAGCGTCCGACGGGGCGGACCCGGACTGTGCGGGTCGGTGACTCAGCACCACGTCCTCGATCCCGATCCGCGGTCCGCGCGCCAGCAGCGCAGCCCGCTCGATCACGTTGCGCAGCTCCCGGATGTTTCCGGGCCAGGCGTGGGAACGCAGGCGGTCGATGGCGCGACGACTGAAGCCCGTGGCGGACCCGCAGGAGGCGTCCCCGAGCCGATGGAGGAAGTAGTGGGCCAGCGGAACCAGGTCCTCCGGCCGCTCGCGCAGTGGCGGCAGGTGGATGCGAATCACGTCCAGCCGGAAGAAGAGGTCTTCGCGGAAGCGCCCGGCCCGAACCGCCGCCGCCAGATCGGAGTGGGTCGCGGCGACGATCCTTGCGTCGGTCCGGAGCATCCGCGAGCCGCCGAGCCGGTGGAACTCCTGGTCCTGGAGCACTCGCAGGAGCTTCACCTGGGTCGCGGCGGAGAGGTCGCCGACCTCGTCGAGGAAGAGGGTCCCCCCACTCGCCTCCTCGAAGCGCCCGACCCGCCGTCGATCGGCGCCGGTGAAGGCACCACGCTCGTGGCCGAAGAGCTCGGACTCGAGCAGCGGCTCGGGCAGGGCCGCGCAGTTCACCTTCACCAGGGGTCCAGAGCGTCGCGGGGATGCCCGGTGGATCAGACCCGCCACGAGCTCCTTGCCGGTTCCGGTCTCGCCGGTGACGAGCACCGTCGAGCGGGTGGCGGCCACGCGTCGGGCGAGGTCCGTGGCAGCGCGCAGGGCGCGACTCTCGCCCACGATCTCGTCGGAGGCCCGACGGGCCGCCCGCTCTGCACGCAGCGCACTCACCTCGCCCAGCAGTGCCCGGTGGTCGAGGGCGCGCGCGATCCGGAGCTCGAGTTGCTCGAGGTCGAGGGGCTTCTCCACGAAGTCGAAGGCGCCGGTCCTCATCGCCTCCACCGCGGACTCGACCGAGCCGTAGGCCGTGATCACGACCACGCTGGTGCGATCGTCCCGCGCGCGGGCAGCCCGGAGCACGGCGATCCCGTCGGCGCCCGGAAGTCGCAGATCCGTGAGCACCAGGTCGTAGGGCTCGACGGCCGGATCTCCGATGCGTGCGACGGCTGCATCCCCCGTCGCAACCGGGTCGACGTTGAGGTCCCGATCGCGCAGGGCGAGCACGACGCCGCGACGGAGCGCGTCGTCGTCCTCGACCACCAGCACGCGGCGGGGATCGCTCACGACGGATCGGCCGCTGGGAGTCGGATCCGGAAGGTCGCTCCCCCTGCCCTTCCCCGGTCGAGCTCGATGGACCCGCCGTGCCCCGAGACGACCTTCTGCGCCGTGGCGAGGCCGATCCCCGAGCCCCGGTCTCGGGTGGTGAAGAAGGGGTAGAAGATCTTCTCCCTAAGCTCGGCCGGGACGCCCGGCCCGCTGTCCGCGACCCAGAGGACGACCTGTCGCCGCATACCGCGCTCCACCGCCTCGCCCACCGACGGGGCCGCTTCGGAGGCGACACCCAGGGTGAGTCGCCGGTAGGCCACGTCGACCCGATCCAACGCATCACAGGCGTTCGCGATCAGGTTCGACAGGGCGACGGTCATCCCCTCCTCGTCGACGGCGACGGCCGGCAGCGGGCGCTCGAAGCACCGATCCACCCGAACCATCGCCCGCGAGACCTTCGGCAACGCGCGCCGGAGCGCCCCCTCGATCAGCGCGACCGGATCCAGACGTGCGCGGCGCAGAGATCCGGGGCGAACGAAGTCGAGGCCCTCCGTCACGATCTTCGAGAGGTCTCGCACCTGGGCCAGGATCCCCCGGGCGAGCTCGCGTCCCTCGCCGTCGTCTTCGCCGAGTCGCCGCAGCAGCAGCCCCGCGAGCACCTCCATCGACGCCAGCGGATTCCGGATCTCGTGAGCCAGCCCCGCGGTCATCTGGCCCAGGGCCGCGAGGCGATCCTGCAGCCGGACCCGTTCCTCCGAGCGCTCGATCGGAGCCAGATCGCGAAAGAGCATCGCGGCGCCGGACGGCGCTCCCGAGGCGTCCTGCACCGGGAACAGGCTCACGCCGATGACGGCCTCCGGGCCGTCTCGCTCCAGTGCCAGCTCGGCGCGGGAGAGCTGCGCGGCGCCGCGGCTGGCCGCCAGCAGTAGCGCGACGAGCCGCGGCTCGTCGCGCAGCGTCTCGCGGCAGTCGCACCCCAGCGACCCGGGCTCCGACGGGAGTGCGAGCAGGCGTCTCGCCTCGTCGTTGACCAGCGCGACCCGCCCCTGCGCATCGATGGCGAGGAGCGCGGACCCGACGGATTCCACGACGTGCTGTGCGAAGTCCCTCATCCCACCGACTCATCGGCATCCAGGCAGGACCCGCTGAGTCGCGGGCGGCCGTGAAGGCCGCCGGCGGGCTCCAGCGCCGACCTCAATCGTCCACGGGCACCAGGTACTTCTTGCCTTCCTGCTGGAGCCAGCCGTGCTCCTTCAGGCCCTTGAGCGCGCGCGTCACCGTCTCCCGCGAGGTCCCGATCATGTCGGCGATCTGCTGATGCGTGAGAGCCGGCGTCATGCGGCGATCCGAGTGCGCGACGTCCTCTCGGGCGAGGCGCACCAGCAGGCCCTTCGTGCGCTCCTTCACCCGCTGGAACGAGAGCGAGCTCGCCTGCTCGTCCACCTGGCGCAATCGACGCGTGAGCTCCTGGATCACCGCCATCGCCAGATCGGGACTACGCCGCAGCACCGCCAGGAAATCGGATCGGGAGAGCGCGAGCACCCGGCTCTCCGCCAGCGCGCGCACGCTGGCCGAGCGCGGGGCGTTGTCGAGCAGCGACATCTCCCCGAAGAAGTCGCCCGCGTCGAGGAACTCGAGGATCTTCTCGCGACCGTCGTCGGAGAGCTTCGAGACCTGCACCCGACCTTCACGGATGATGTACATGTAGTCGCCGGGGAGGCCCTCCTCGACGATCGTCTTGTGCTTGGGAAAGCGTCGATCGATCAGCAGAGAGGCGATGGGCTCCAGATCCTCGTCGCGCACCGACGAGAAGAGAGGGATCGCGCGCAGCGCTTCGAGCGCCTCCCGACCGCGACGCAGAGCGTTCATCAGACCTCCCGCGGGTGCATGGGTGCGAGGCCTCCGACCCCGATCGGACCCGGCGGCCTGCCCGACGCGGCAGCCCAGACCGGAACCGTAGGGCCCGGGGCGATGGATTTCCACCACGGCCCTGGGCTCGCCGACCTCGTCCTGATCTACGTGACGTCCGATCGGCCTCTGCGCTTGAGCGCGGAAACGAGCTCGCGGACCTCCGCTGAGCGATCGAGACGGGTCACGAGCAGTGCATCGCCGGTATCGACCACCGCCAGCCCCTCCACGCCGAGCAGAGCGATCGGGCGCTCGGGGCGGCCCCACACCAGGTTTCCCCCGGCGTCGTCGCGAATCACGCTGCCCCCGAGGACGCGTGAGCGTCCGGGCCGGACACCGAGCTCCGACGCCAGAGACTCCCAGGTCCCCACGTCACTCCAGTGCCAGCGCACGGGCAGCGTCCAGACGCGGCGACTGCGCTCGAGCACCGCCACGTCGATCGGGACCGACGGAGCGCGCCGGTAGACGCGCTCGAGCACGGCGCGCGGAAGCCGGCGCCCGATGCCGTCGAGGGGAGCGAGGGCCCGGTGCAGTGCGGGCTCGTGGACCTCGATCTCCTCGAGGATCGTCCGTGCGCTCCAGACGAAGATGCCCGCGTTCCAGAGATGGTCGCCGCGCCGCAGGTAGCGGCGCGCCGTGGCGGCGTCGGGCTTCTCCACGAAACGCTTCACCCGGTGCAGTCGCGGATGCCGCCGACCGACGGCGGCGCCCTGCTGGATGTAGCCGTAGCCGGTCTCCGCGCGCTCCGGCCGGACACCCAGGGTGACCAGGACGGAGGCCTCGTCCGCCGCCCGAGCGGCCCGGCGGACATCGGCGGTGAAGGCGCGCGCGTCGGGAATGTGGTGGTCCGCGGGCAGGACGACGAGCACGGCGTCCGGCGCCTCGGCGGAGATGCGACGCGCAGCCAGCCCGACCGCCGCCGCCGTATTGCGCCGCCGGGGCTCCACGAGGACCCGCCGAGCCGGCAGTCCGCTCTCGGCGCGAATCGCGCGGGCGTGATCTCCACCACAGACGATCCAGACCCGGTCGGGCCCGGCCACGGAGCGCGCGCGCGCGAGCGTCGCCGCGAGCAGGGTGCGCCCGCCCACCACGCGCAGGAAGGGCTTCGGGCGACGGCTCCTCGAAGCGGGCCAGAAGCGCTCACCGGCGCCACCCGCCAGGATGACGGCGTGGATGGGAGGTTTGGCGGGCAACTAGCGCCCGACGCAGACGTAGGTGAACCCCGCATCGCGCATCGGACCCGGCTCGTAGATGTTCCGCAGGTCTGCGATCAGTGGCTGACGCAGGAGCCCCCGGATCCTGTCGAGATCCAGCATCCGGAACTGGTTCCACTCCGTCACGATGACCATGGCGTCCGCATCCCGACAGGCGTCGTAGGCATCTTCGCAGAGCTCGATGCCCGGAAGCACCTTCCGCGCCTCTTCCATCGCCTGGGGATCGTAGGCCCGGATGGTGGCGCCACGCTCCTGGAGACCACGGATGATGTTCACCGCGGGCGAGTCCCGCATGTCGTCGGTCTCCGGCTTGAACGAGAGCCCCAGCACAGCGATCCGCTTCCCGGACACGTCTCCGTCGAGGAGCGCGATGACCTTGTCGATCATGCGCGCCTGCTGGCGCTCGTTCACCCGGATCACCGCCTCGACGATCTCGAGCGGGGCGGAGAGCCGCTTCGCGTCGTGGGCGATCGAGCGGGTGTCCTTCGGGAAGCAGGAGCCGCCGAATCCCGGCCCCGGGTGAAGGAACTTCTTGCCGATGCGGTTGTCGAGACCGATTCCCCGAGCGATCTGGTGCACGTCTGCGCCCACCGCCTCGCAGAGGCCCGCGACCTCGTTGATGAACGAGATCTTCGTCGCCAGGAAGGCGTTCGCGGCGTACTTGGTCAGCTCCGCCGTGACGACGTTCGTGAGCACGATCGGCGTCTCGATCAGGTAGAGCGGCCGATAGAGGCTCTTCAGGATGGCCGTGGCCTCCTCGTCGTCCGTGCCGATCACGACCCGGTCGGGGCGCATGAAGTCGCCGATCGCCGCCCCCTCGCGGAGGAACTCCGGATTCGAGGCCACACTGAAGCGAACGTTGCGGCCGAGCCGCTGGTGCTCCTCGGAGACCCAGGTCCGCACCCGCTGGGCCGTTCCTACCGGCACCGTACTCTTGTTGACGATTACCTTGTAGCCGTCCATGGCGCCCGCGATCTCGCGCGTCACGGCTTCGACGAAGCTCAGGTCCGTGCTCCCATCCTCGCGCGGAGGCGTGGGCGCGGCGATGAAGACGATGAGCGAGGCGGACACGGCCTCGGGCGTATTCGTCGTGAACGAAAGACGTCCTTCGCGCACGTTGCGGGTCACCAGGTCCTCGAGGCCCGGCTCGTAGATCGGCATCTCGCCGCGCTCCAGTCGCGCGATCTTCCCGGCATCGACGTCCGCGCAGACGACCTGACAACCGAACTCGGCGAAGCAGGCCCCGGTGACCAGCCCCACGTATCCGGTCCCGATGACACAGATGTTCACAGCAGCGTCCTCCTTCGACCGGGCGCGCTCGCACCCCGCCTCAATCCCATTGCTCTCTCAGCCACGTGACGAACCGCCGGACCCCCTCCTCGAAGGGCACGGCCGGGGCGTAGCCGACGGCCTCGCGGGCCGCCCCGATGTCTGCCCAGGTCCGTCGGACGTCTCCGGTCTGCGGCGGCTGCCAGTCGATCCTCGCCGGGACGTCGAGCTCGCGCTCGAGCACCTTCACGACGTCGAGGACCGAAATCGTCCGCCCGGCGCCGAAGTTCAGGATCTCGAAGCCGAGGTCCGAGTCGAGGGAGAGCAGCAGCCCGGCGACGAGGTCGTCCACGAAGGTGAAGTCGCGCAGGCTCGAGCCGTCTCCGTAGACGGGGATGGGGTGACCGCCGACCATCCGCTCCGCGAACTTCCGGATCGCCAGGTCCGGCCGCTGCCGCGGACCGAAGGCGGTGAAGATCCGCGCACACACGATCGGGAGGTCGTGCGCGTAGTGGTAGGTGTGGGCGAGGAGCTCGCCGGCGCGCTTCGTGGCGGCGTAGGGCGAGATCGGACGCTCCACCCGGTCCGCCTCCGAGAACGGGCCGTCTTCCCGCTCGCCGTAGACGGACGAGGACGAGGCGAACACCATGCGACGGACGCCTCGCGCGACCGCGGCATCCAGCACCACGGCCAGCCCCCGGACGTTCACATCCGCGTAGTCGGCCGGCCGCTCCAGGCTCGGCCGCACCCCTGCCAGGGCTGCCAGGTGCACCACGCCCTCGATCTCGCCGTGGCCGAAGGCCCTGGCGACCGCTCCCTCGTCGCGGATGTCGCCCTCGACGAGCTGGAAGCGATCGCTTCCCAGCGCCGCGCGCAGGTTCGCCAGCTTGAGCTCCCTCGGATAGAAGGGATCGAAGGAGTCGAGGCCCACCACGCTGCGGCCCTCGGCCAGCATGCGGTCGACCAGGGTCGAGCCGATGAAGCCCGCCGCCCCGGTCACGAGCACGCATCCGACACGGCTCAACGGGACGTCTCCCCGCCCCGCCGCCTGCCCGTCGCCGCCTCCTGGAGCTCGAGGTCCGACTCGACCATGATATGCACGAGCTCGCGGAACGAGGTCTTCGCGGACCAGCCGAGCTGCTCCCGGGCCTTCGTCGGATCCGCCAGCAGGGTGTCCACCTCGGCCGGCCGGATCAGCGCCGGGTCCACCCTCACGAACTCCTCGGGGTCGAGGCCGACGTACTCGAAGGCGTACTCGAGACAGTCGCGGACCGAGTGATGGATGCCGGTGCCGATGACGTAGTCCTGCGGCGTATCGGCCTGCAGCATCTGCCACATGGCTTCTACGTACTCCGGCGCGTATCCCCAGTCCCGCTTCGACTCGATGTTGCCGAGCTCGAGCGTGTCCTGCAGCCCGAGCTTGATGCGCGCCACCGACTCCGTGACCTTGCGCGTGACGAACTCCCGCCCGCGGCGCGGCGACTCGTGATTGAACAGGATCCCGGACACCGCGTGGAGCCCGTAGCTCTCGCGATAGTTCACGGTGATCCAGTGGCCGTAGACCTTCGCCACGGCGTAGGGGCTCCGCGGATAGAAGGGCGTCACCTCGTTCTGCGGGCTCTCGCGGACCATTCCGTACATCTCGGAGCTCGACGCCTGATAGAAGCGGACGTCCGGCTCCACGAGCCGGACCGCATCCAGCATGCGCGTCACCCCGAGGGCCGTGAACTCCCCGGTGAGGGAGGGCTGCAGCCAGCTCGTCGGCACGAAGGACTGCGCGGCCAGGTTGTAGATCTCCTCGGGGCGGGTGTCGCGCAGCAGATTCACCAGCGAGCTCTGGTCGAGGAGATCCGCCTGGTGGAGGGTCACCCGGTTCCCCAGGTGCGCGATGCGCTCGAAGGTCTCGGTGCTCGACCGACGCACCATTCCGTGGACCTCGTAGCCCTTCTCGAGCAGAAGCTCCGCGAGGTAGGACCCGTCCTGCCCCGTAATGCCCGTAATCAATGCACGACTCATCGTTCGCTCCCTTCGATGGCGCCCCGAAGCTCCGGATCCTCCGGCTCCTCATCCAGGGAAAGCACGCCAAGATTCCAGAGCAGCCGGACCGTCAAGGCGATCACGGCCAGCAGGAAGGCCACCGCCCAGATCCCCTCGAGTCTCGAGAACGAGATCGCGATCAGGCAGAAGGCCCCCGTCAGGAAGTAGAACTGCAGCACGGCAGCGCGCGCGGAGCCCGCGACGTCGAGCAGCCGGTGGTGCATGTGCTCGCGGTCCGCAGCGAAGATCGGCGCGCCCTTGCGCAGCCGGCGCACGATCGAGAGGGTCGTGTCCAGCAGCGGCACCGCGAGGGTCATCAGCGGAACCAGCAGCGTGATGAAGGAGACCCGCCGATAGGTCTCGACGGCCTGGAGCGCCAGCAGGAAGCCCACGAAGAGCGAGCCCGTATCTCCGAGGAAGATCCGCGCGGGCGAGAAGTTGTGGGGGAGGAACCCGAGCAGCGCACCGACGAGGCTGATGCCGAGACACACCGGGAGGGGATAGCCGGCCTGCCAGGCCAGGATGGAGAGGGTCGCGGCGATGATCGCCGCGACCCCGCTCGCCAGTCCATCGAGTCCGTCCAGGAGGTTCAACGCGTTCGTCACCGCCACGATCCAGAAGGTCGTTCCCACCCATACGACCCAGCGCGGGAGCTCCATCGGCTCGCCGGAGACGGGGTTCGTGATGCGGAAGATCTCGAAGCCGTGAGCGATCACGATCAGCGAGGCGAGGATCTGGCCCGTGAGCTTCGTACGCGCGCCCACTCCGAAGCGATCGTCGATCACTCCGAGCACCAGGATCACGAGCGCGCCCAGGAAGAGGCCCCGGAGCTTCGCGTCGAGGATCTCCGGATCGAAGGCCGCCGCCACGAGCAGCCCCAGGCCGCAGGCCAGGGCCACGGCGAGGCCGCCGAGCAGCGGCATGTTCTCCCGGACGCTCACCTTTCGCTCGTTGGGACGGTCCACCGCGCCCACGGCGAGGGCGAGCCGTCCCACGACGGGCGTGGCGGCCAGGGCGATGCCGAAGGCCGTCGCAAAGGGAATCGTGTACTGGAGCGGTTCCATCGTCTCGCTTGTCTCTCGAGCTCCTGCCGCTCCGAAGGGGGCCAGGCGCCGTACGACCCGTCAGCTCACGTAGCCGTAGCGCCCCTGATCCGCGAGGGTGCCGTTCAACACGACTCCGACCACCCGGCGCCGATCGAGGATCTCGAGCACGGTCAGGACGTCCTCCTCCGACGTGGAATTGGCTCTCACGACCATGACCGAGCCGTCGCAGAGGTCGGAAACCGCCTTCGCGTCCGGGAGTCCGAGCGCGGCCGGCGTGTCCAGGATCACCCGGTCGTAGCGCTGCGAGACCTCGTGGATCAGCTCACGCATACGGGCGGAGCTCAGCAGCTCGGAGGGATTCGCCGGGCGGCCACGAACCGCCAACACCTCGAGATCCATGCCCTCCGCCTTCTCGATCGCCGCCTCGACGGAGGTCTCGCCATTCAGCACCTCGGCGAGCCCGGCCTTGGGCTGGATGCCCAGCGAGTGGTGGACCTTCGGACGCCGGAGGTCGCAGTCGATCAACAGGACGCGACGCCCCACGGAGAGAGAGGTGACCACGGCGAGGTTGATGGCGGCGGTCGTCTTCCCCTCTCCGGGGTTCGCGCTCGTCACCGCGATGGTCCGGATCGGGTGCTGCTCTGCGATGGCGTCTATCCGCCCGCGCAGCGCCCGGAACTGCTCGGCCACGAACGAGTCGGGCTGGAGCAGCGAGATCCGACGCTTGTTGAGCTCCGCGGCGCCTTCGCCGACGACTCGCCGCCGGAAGAGCGACCACAGGCCCCCGAAGGGCGTGCGACGGGCGGGGGCGGGCGCGCCCCCCTCTGCTCCAGCCGCCGGCTCCCAGTCGAGCTTCGCCGGCGCCGGAACGGAGGCGTCCGGCTCCGCGCGTCGCTTTCTCTCGGCCTCTGCCCGCTGCAGGGCGTCGTATACCTTCGCCATGGTCTCCTTCCCCGCAGGCCTAGCGGAACAGCCCGAGCCAGCTCCGCCGTCGGCGCCGGTCCTTCGCGGGGGGCGCCTCGGGCGCGTCCCTTCCCTCCGTCAGCAGATGCAGATCACGCGCGACGTCGTCGATCACGCGCCCCGAGATGGTGTGGTCGCCCTTGGCGAAGCCCGCCAGCAGCGCGCCGTCGCAGACGATGTTCACCAGCCGGGGTACGCCACCGGTGACGGCCGCGAGCCTCTTGCGAGCCGAGCGGTCGAAGATCCCCTTCCCGGTGTAGCCGGCGAGCCGGAGCCGCTCCTCCACATACCGCTCGAGCTCCTCCTCGTCGAAGGGGGCCAGCTCGTGCCGCAATACGATGCGCTGCCGGAGCTGGCGCAGGTCGGGCCGATCCAGCATCTCGGACAGCTCGGGCTGTCCCACCAGCATGATCTGGAGCAGCTTCGAGGTGGGCGTCTCCAGGTTCGAGAGCAGTCGCACCTCCTCGAGCATCTCGGCCGAGAGGTTCTGCGCCTCGTCCACGATCAGCAGCGCCGTGCGGTCCTCCTTCAGGCGCTCGATCAGGAAATGGTTCAGCTCGAGCAGGTACTCGGCCTTCGTGCGACAGGTCTTCTGGATGCCGAACTCGTCGAAGAGCATGTGGAAGAAGTCGAGCGGCTCGAGCCGCGGGTTGAAGATGAAGGCCGAGGGAGCGTCTCCCTCGAGCTGCGAGAGGAGCGCGTGGATCAGGGTGGTCTTCCCCGTCCCCACTTCGCCGGTGAGTACGACGAAGCCCTTTCGCGAGCGCACCGCGTACACCAGCATCGCCAGACCTTCGCGGTGGGTCGATCCGAGGTAGAGGAAGGACGGATCGGGCGTCATCTCGAAGGGAGCCCGCAGCAGGCCGAAGTGCTCGCGGTACACGCTAGCCCTCCTCCCGTTCCGATTCGCCGCCAGCCACGGCGGCCTTCAGGAAGCCCGGAGCGCCGTTGACCCAGACGTAGTTCGCGGCGCCTCCCACCAGACAGAAGGCGACGATCGCGGCGGTCGCCGCGGCCAGCCGGACGCGCTGGCGACGCTGGGCCGCGCGGTCGGTTTCCAGCCAGATCTGCGGGATCGAGGCCAGGACCGGCAGCTGCAGGCGGGTCTGGAGCTTGCGCGCGTCGTGCACCGAGGTGTCGGTGGCCTCGAGGAAGATTCCGACGCCAAAGCCGGCGCCGATCCCCAGGATGACCGCCAGGAAGAGGATGAGGAGCCGGTTCGGGGCCGAGGGCTTCGGCGCCACGAAGGCCGCCTCGATCACACGGAACTGCTCGCCGAGCTGGCGCCGCTCGAGCTGGGCCTGGACCGACGCCTCCTGATGGCGCTTGCTGAAGTCCTGGAAGGAGGAGAAGAGGTGCTCGTAGTCCCGGTTCAGGGCATCGAGCTTCTCGGCGACCGCCGGGGTGTCGCCCAGCAGCGCCTGGAACTCGTCGGCGAGGCCCTCGAGCCGGGCGATCTCCTCCTCGGCGGCGATCCGCCGCAGCCGCGCTCGATTCACCTGGGATTGGGCCTGCTGCTGGAGCAGCGAGAGCTGTCCGGCCTCGGCCTCCTCCGCGCTGACGGCCGCCACGGTGCGCTCGAGCTCGGCGACCTCGGCCTCGCCCGCGATGATGTCGGGGTGCTTCTCGGTGTAGCCCCGCGAGCGGAGCTGGGCCAGCACCACCCGGAGCTCCTCGAGCCGGCGCGCGGGGCTCGCGGGATCCTGGGACGAACCCCACCCCTGGGCCGCGGCCACCTGGCTGGCGTAGAAGCCCTCGTCGCTGATCGCCTCGGCCAGGTTCCGCTGGGCCACGGTGAGATCCGTCAGAATGCGCTCGAGCCGGCGCTGATTGGCCGCCATGTCCTCGGGCAGCTTCCCGGGGTTCTGGTTCTTCACCTCGGCGATCTGGGACTCAACGATGCCGATCCGCTCGGACAGCCGCTCGAGCTCGCCCTGGATGAACTCGAGGCTCTTCTGGGAGACCTGCACCCGGGCGTTGATGTGGGTCTCGATGAAGTCGTTGGCGATCTGCTGGGCCACGTCCCGCGCGACCTGGGCGTTCTCGTCGCTGAAGACGATGCGGAACTGGTTGATCTCGGCATCGCGCGCACCGAAGCGTCCGCGATCGAGATCGGAGACCACCGGATCCACGTTCACCCGATCGCGCATCAGGTCGATCACGTTCTCGCGGAGCAGGTACTTCGACTCCTCCTCGTAGAGGGAGTACTGGTCGATGATCCGCGAGAGCCGGGGGCGACTCAGGATCTGGGCCGTCATGAGGTTCAGGCGCTCGTTCAGGTCGGCGGACTGCACCCCTGCCCGCACCAGCTCCTGGTCGACGGACTGGGGCTCGACGAGCACGGTGGCGTAACTCATGTACATGTTCGGGAGGGCCATCGCGATCCAATAGCCCGCGAGGACCACGCCGAGCAGGACGAAGCCCGCCACCTTTCCCCGGCGACGCACGATCGGCCAGAGATCTCCGATCTGGATTCCGGTCTCTGCGTTCATCGGTCGAGGCCGTCCATCATGCCGTCTTCGGGAGCGATCTCCATCACCAGGGACTCACCACAGCTTGATGGGTTCGAACACGTGTCGGACGCCCACCACGGCCAGGAAGTTCTCGAAGTCCGAGCCCGCACCGAGGGTGTTGCCGTTCGAGTCCTGCTCGTTGTAGGTGAGCTGCGTCCATATGTCCGTGTTGCGGGTGAAACGATGGGTGAGGCGCGCCGCCACACCCCAGCGCATGGTATCAACTTCGTTGTTGTCTCCTCCCTTCGGGGTCAGGAGGCTGACCGCGCTGGACGCGATCACACCGGCGCTCAGGGCCTCGGGCCCGGCGCCCTTCACCACCCGGGTGGCGTCCTGGACGGACTGGCGCAGCGACCAGTCGGCCCGGGCGAACAACTGCCAGCGCTCGGCGAAGTCCCAGACGTTCGAGAAGTTGACCACGTCGCGGATCACGGCACCGCCGAGGCCCCCCGCACCGCCCTGGTCCCTCCGGTAGCGCAGGGCGCTCTGGAAGTTGGGCGTCCAGCGCTTGCGCACCTCGAACTCGCCGAAGAAGTCCAGGGAGGTGTCGTCGTCCGTGTCCGCGAACTGCGTGTCCAGCTGCACCCGTTCGTCGATGTCCAGGCCCTGGGCCTCTGCCTGCGTGAGCGCCACGCCGGTCGCCACGTTTCCGGGACCGTCTCGTGTCACCGGGCTGCAGATGCTGCCGTTGAAGAATGGGACCTGCGAACCACCGGGGCCTGCGACCGTCGGACAGTTGCCGAGCTGGGAGACCAGTCGCCCCCCCGAGAAGTCCTTCCCGGTGCCCTCGGCGGCGTCTCCGTTGAGGTCGATGAATCCGGTCACGTTCGGGTTGCCTCCCAGCGAGGTCGACGGGATCCGCGCCGAGGTGGAGTCCGAGGACAGGCTGTCCTGGCTGCTGTCCAGGTAGGTGGGGCCGCCCCTCATCACCAGGTCCAGGGTCTGGTCCACCTGCCACAGCCACTGCGCGAAGGCCGTGTAGGTGGTGAGCTCGCTGCCGGCGATGGTCTGCGCGCTGTCGAAGTCCTGGTGGGTCGCGCGCACGCCTCCACCCACCTGGTGCTTCGGCGTCAGTGCGTAGAGCAGGTCCGTGGCGCCGACCACCTGCCACCAGTCGGACCGGTCGTCGCGGTCGGTATCGAAGAAGTCGTGGGAGCCCCGTGCCGAGGCGATCAGGCGCGGGCTGATCTGGTAGTTGAAGCCGGTCTCGGCGAAGTTCGTGGTGACGCGCTCGCGCTCCTCGTTGACCTGGAGACCCTCGTCTCCGATGGTCTGGACGTCGCGCAGATTGCCCCGCAGGTAGCGGAAGCGATCCGTCGCGAAGATCTCCATCCGATCGGTCACGTGCCAGGTCATCCGGCCCGTGGCGAGGTGGTCGATGTCGTCGAGCTCGTCACCGTAGTCGACGTAGAACTCGAAAGGCACCTCGTACTCGAGCGAGTAGAGCAGGTCCTGGCCGCGATCCTCGTGGATCTTGATCGCCGGCCGAAAGCGGAAGACGACATCGTCCTTCTCGTTGTCCTTGTTCCGGAACACGTTGTCGTCGTACTCGACCTCGGCCCCACCCGAGATCGTGAGGTCGGCGCCCAGGGCGAGCCCTGGGCACAGGACGAGCAGCGCCCCCAGTGCGAATCGCTTGCCCATGGCCCACCTCAGTCCGTCACGATGATCGTGTCACCGGGCTGGAGCACGATATTGGTTCCGGGGGCCGAGCCCTTGATGTAGGCGTCGTAGTCGAAGCGATACTCGATCTCGGTCCCGTCCGACTGACGCCGCACGATCCGGATGTCGTCGCGGTCGGCGAAGGGCGTGAAGCCTCCCACCTGGGCGATCACCTCCAGCACGCGCAGGTTGCGGGTCAGGGGCACACGGGTGGTGACGGCCACTTCGCCGATCACCGAGACGTAGCGGCTGTTCATCTGACGGATGATCACGGTCACGTCGGGAGCCGCGACGAACTCGGCCATCTCACGGGTGATGACCTCCTTCAACTCCTGCGGCGTGAGCCCCTCGGCCGGGACGTCGTCGATCAAAGGCACGGAGATCATGCCGTCGGTGCGTACCGGCACCTCGACCGTGAGCTCCGGGTTTCGCCAGACACTGATCAGCAGGACGTCGGTCACACCGATGGCGTAGGCCTCCCGCTCGTCTCCGGAAAGCTCCGGCGGCGGCGGGCTGGGTGCCCGACCGGCGCACGCCAGTACGAAGAGAAGGGCTCCGGTGGCGATCGCCGCCCTGGCGGCAACGCCTTTCGATCCTCGAATACGCATTGGTCTCTCACCCCTGTGCCCCCCGGTCGTCAGCGGCGATCGGAGAGTCCGTTTTCCTTCATCTTGTAGAGGAGCGCCTTGTAACTGATCTGGAGGCGTTCGGCTGCTTCCTTGCGATTCCACCGGGTCTGCTGGAGCACGCGCTCGATCACTCGTTTCTCTGCAACTTGAGCGGCACGTCGCGAGATTGCCTTGAGATCTATCGGCTCCCCCCTC
>Ga0209536_100007177_pt1 | contig 16922 bp, 14 predicted proteins | sample DeeMarSeWOR28_12_FD_187461 | JGI IMG/M metagenome (GOLD analysis project Ga0209536, IMG submission 187461) | Marine sediment microbial communities from White Oak River estuary, North Carolina - WOR-2-8_12 (SPAdes) (version 2) | ecosystem: Environmental > Aquatic > Marine > Intertidal zone >... | reverse complement strand
TAAAATGACATGGGTCTCAATGTCTAAAGATTTTAGGGCCTTTAAAACTTCAACCCCATAATTAATCCCTGATGCTCCAGTTAGAGCTACTATGATCTTTTTTGTCGTAATAATCCCTCTTTTTATTTATGTCAAACCAAAGTAAACCGTTAATAAACAATCATCTAAATTAAATTTTATAATTTTGTTTTATTTGATTATTAGTTTCGAATAGATTGCATTATTGAAGCTAATCATTTTCTATTCGGATTCCTTCCATAGTTAAATTAATATTAATTATTATTATACCATGTTGTTCCCATTCTTTAAGCACAGTTTCTGCAATTTTTTTATCAAAACTCACCCCAATACTGCAATCTCCACCTCCTGCACCAGAAAATTTCGCTACTGCTCCATACTTTGAAGCTATTGAGCTCATAAGTTGATGGGGTTGAATTTCTAAATGACATGAACAGGCTAAACTTAATTCCTCTAAAAGAATTCGATTTTTATCTAGTAAAGTAATGATTTTTTCTGGTTTAGAAGATGTTTGAAATTCTTCTATTAGATCTTCTGTAACTTTTTTAATTGCAGAAATCATTGTTTGATACGAATCTAAATCAGTCTCCCGAAATTTTTTCATTTCAATAACTAATTTTCGAGTAGACGCACTCACACCAGTGAAACCAACCATCAATTCTAAAGATTCAGGTATTTTAATGTTCCAATGCTCTAAAATAGGCCATGTCGAATAAAGTACATCTAAAAGGGATTTTTTAGATAACTCAAGTTGCAACCAATCTGGATCGAATCGCTTGTAAACCAAAGCTCCACCAAAAGTAGACGCAGCAACATCAAATCCTGATCCTAGTTTCCCCTGTCCATAATAATGGGCTATTATTCCTAATTTGAAAAGTAATTCTTTATCTCTGATTGAAAAATCAAATGCATTATGAAAATATAAGATTGCACCGATTATGGCAATAACAGCTGCAGCACTACTTCCAAACCCAACTTTCATCTCATTATCTCCCTCTCCCTTCACTGCTTCAATCTCTGTAGTTGAAAATAACTTGAAAAGTTTAAGATCGACTTTTTTTTCTTGTAAATATTTGATAGCTGTTTCCATCGAAAAACGAGTAAAATCCAGATGAGGATCATCTATATCAAATTTAATACCCTGATTAGAAACCTCTACACGAGAATTGATATTAAAATCCTCAAGAATGACATGATAAGTTTCAGAAGCTTCAATTGATACTCTAACACGTTGATCAACAGCTAAAACTATGCAAGGAACGTTTTTTTCTAAAACGCTCCATTCTCCAGAAAGCATAAGTTTTCCAGGAGCTGAAAGAGTAACCATAATATCACCTTACTGTCATTAAAATAAATGTTCTTCACTTAAATACGCTTTATCTCCTAGATGGCAAACGAACCATTCTTGGGCTAAGTTTTGTTGTTTAATTCGTTCAAGAATTTTTGTGATTTCTGATTCTAAACAAAGAATCTTAACTTGAGGGCCTGCATCCATCGTAAAATAGCATTCAATACCCTCTTCACGAAGGGATATGACTTCTTTCATTATAGCAATTGAACCAGATTCCCAATATAGAATAGGAGGTTTTGTTGTGTGCATGGTTGCGTGCATCTTAAGAGCATTATTTTCCATTATTTCTCCTAATAAAGAAAAATTTTTCTCTTTAATTGCCTTTTCAGCTATTTCAAGATCATATTGAATTGTATCCAACCATGCTCTGTAAAAATGAGAAGTTGAAATTGTTTGTTTCATTCCTGCTCTTGAAGAGACCTTTTTTTCTTCGGTTGAGACGATTGTAACAATCATTGATAATTCTGGCCAATGATCAGAATCAGCAATGGTTTCAGCATAGCTATCAGAGCCATCAGCTTTCTCTCCACGATTCCATTTAACAAAACCTCCTCCAATACTACGTGCAGCACTTCCACTTCCACGTCTTGCAAGAATACTTAATTCTTTAGATCCTAAACTAAGGCTTGATGCAGCACTTGCAGCAAGCGTTAAAGCGGCAAAACCTGAAGCTGAACTAGCAAGACCTGCTTTTTTTGGAAAATTACTTCTGCTAACTACTTTGGCAAAAGAATGTGAATGTTCTCTGAATAGATCGAGATGATTTGCTACTCTTTGAAATTCGTCTCCTTTGACAACTTTATCGTTGATTATTACCTCATCTCGTGGATACCTCTCAGAAAATACTACAGTAGTGGTTGTATGTAGTTTATCCAACGTCATTGAGATGCTAGAATTTTGAGGTAGTATTAATTGATCATCACGTTTTCCCCAATATTTAATCAATGCAATATTTGCATGAGCAATTGCAGTTTTTTTCATCATCGTCCTATTCCTAATTTCAATTATTTATCTGCCATTTATCAAATGATCTAATAAAATCTCATACTAAGAAAAAAATAGTTCCTTAAAGCAACAATAGAAAGAAGGAAAAAGGCATAAAAAAAATGAAAAGGGGAGGAAGATTTCGAAAATTATAAAAATTAAAATGCCTCTACAGTGGCATTATCAGCATCAAGGATTAGTTTCATTCCTGTGGTTATTTTTGATGTATCTATTTGATCTACACAAGGAATATCCCCAATAATACAACCAACAGCAACTATGGCTTCACAATCGTTTAAAATCAACCCTTTAGGCCCTTTTCCAGTCATAGCCATCTGATAAAGAACATAAGATCCAACGGTTGAACCTTTTCCTGTCGGAAATACCAATATTTTACCAACAATGCTTTTTCCTTCTAATTCATGACCTTTTTCAACGACTGTACCTGTTTCAGGGTCAACTCCACCATAAAAAGAGATACTGGAGGATGTAACTATAGCTTCTCCTTCGACTTTTCCCTTATATATCTTTCTTCCGGTGAGTTTCATAATTTCAAAGCCTCCTCTAAACATTCATCCATTGACATAAGCTTGACAGAAAATTTATTCCGACCAGATCCGTAATAACACATTTTTGCAGAATCTGAAGCTAATCCATGAAATCTACCTTTAATAGGAGCGACGACACAGCATGTATCAGCGGCTATTTTCGCACCAGAATCTTCTATCATTTTAGTAAAACCCATTCGATCAGCAATCTGTTTGGTTGGACGTGCAGTTGTAATCCAAACCTCTTTCTTAGAATTTACTTTCTTTCCTTCCAACTTTTTTGCTATATATTCGAGTTCTGCAAGAGACGCATGGGGACAACCTAAGCTGATAAAATCTATCTCTGTATCTTCGTCTAATTCGCTTAAAGCTTTGTTTAAATCTTCTTTAATTATTTCCACAGTTTCATCGGGCATTTTCTGGACTTTTTCTGGAGTAATTCCTTCCATATGGAAGAGTGCAACACCACCATAGGTAGCATAAGATGCACAAAATGATTTCAACTCTTCAACTGAAGCTTTAGGAATTCCAGTAATATAGGTGATTTTTGATCCTAATTTGTCTCCTAATGCCTTTCCAAGTGCCCCAAATTGATAAGTACCTTTTACTACTGCTTTGATATTCACACGAACTTCAGGTTGACGATTTTCTTCTAAATGAAATCCATATTCAGGGGTTTTTCCAACTAATGCAGCAGCTAAAGCACTAGGGCCACCTTCACGGTTTGTACGAGCACCAATAACTGAATTTGCATAACAGACTGCACTGCTTTCAGACCAAGCAATATGTTCACCAAAATGAGGAAGATTACCATAAAGATAGGGGGTGCAAGAACAGGTGGTAATAATTCCCATTTTACCGAAAGCGTCAACAACACGAAGTTGATTTTTAGCGAAATCCTCACTAATAGCTAATTTACGCCAATCCTCAAGATCCATGCCGCTAGGATTTAAAGTTGTTAGGATCTTTACCTTTCCATCTTTTGCCATCTCATCTAGCCACTTTAAACCTGGTTCATTTAAGTTTGCATAACTTACTCCCGCAACTTGAACTGAAGTGATATTGATTAGTCGTTTTGCACCATAAATTTCGCCTAGCGTGACTAAGATTTCCATTGCTTTCTGAGTTGCCTTCCCAAATTTCCCTGTTACCATTTCTTGTTCTTCAGGAGTTAATTCCATTTTCTTCTCTCCAATATTACATTTTTATCAATTTAAAGGACATCATTAATGATATTAATTTATTTTTCTCACCTTAATTTGAATTACCTAATTTTTCTTGAACTCTTTTATAGTAAACTAATGCAACTGCATTTCCCCAGTAATATCTAAATTGTTTACAGGATTTTATACCATCAGGTTTGTATACCCTATTAATTATCATTTGAAGATTAGGTCTTAGATCTTCCAGATAATTCAAAATAATCTCCCTTGTAATTTTACTTTCTTTGTTTATACCTAACAGAACCAAACTTCGTTACAACACTACTATGGCATTATGGATCACGCAGGAACACATCTAGGTTTAACATCAGACTGGAATGATGGCACTGATGGAGGATCACTTACAAATAGTGGAAACCATGGTTTTGATGAACTGATTGGCCTAACAGGTATTGGATATGAGGGTATTGGGAGAGGTAGCTGTCCTGGTAGCGTCGTTGTAGTAGTTGCAGATGAAGAAACCAACATAATGAAATTTTGGGAGTTAGTTCTGGTTCATGAGTTATCACATAATTTTGGAGCAACACATGATTGGACTGCTACTCCTCCATTTCCTCCAAATGGTTATGTTATGAATGGGGGTGAAAATAATTACCTCTATGATGATGGATGGTTTGTTCATTGGTATGAAAATGTAAACGAAATGATTTATGATTTCAATTAAGAAATCAACTCAAAATGCTACTATATGCTGTTGAGGGATGTCAATAATCCCTAAACCTTTTTTTCATTATTTTTTCTACTCAGGATTGAAATCCATATACTAGGAATTCTAAATCTCTTTGAGCTTAAAATGAGACTGAAAATCAAAATACCACTTAGAAAAATCCTTTTTCAACATGCAATTTTTTTCAAAAATCTCTAATCGACTATTACTTTAGAACCACTCACAAAGTTTTTCGTTTAATTTTGGAGGATTCTTCATTCCAAATTAACACTTCCTTATTCTAGCATTCCAAAAATTATGGTAGCTCAATATTATCTGAAGCACAGATACTCAGTTGAAAAGGATTCTTATTAATTCTCACTTTCTTTGATCACTCTCTGATCCAAAGTAAAATGATTAGCTCAATATCAGTAATATGGCGAAACTTTGAGGAAGTAATAAAATATTCACCTGATTCAATACTGGAGTGAAAATGGATGAGAATTTTTAACATCTTTATTTTTAGTATTGGACATTAATTTGGACTGTTGGCTTTGAGAGCTTTTCTGGTGTTATGGAATTTATCTAAACTTTCAGGGGTGGAGAGGATAAAATATCTTACGACAAAAGACCAGAATCATTTTTTCATACCCATTAGGGATGCTCATACACTCCTTATGCTAACTGACGACAGACCGCAAAATTTCCAGCCAATTTGCCCTCATAAGATTAGTGAAAGCTAGCTAAGCATGTCGGTCGAAACTTCCACATGACATTTGGGGAATACTATAGAAATTATGGCACAAATTCGGATTCTTTTTTCTTCCTGATCTTGCTTATAATGATGGGGTCTTTTTAGTGGTAAAGACCCCAAAAAAGATTATTCTATATAATCTTTCAAATCCACTTTCGGAAATTCTGCCTTCGCAAAACCTTTTCCTTCAGTTTTTAAGGGCGCTGTTAAGTCAAATCCTATTTTATTTGTAATTTTGGTTCCTGCTTCAGCACTTGGGTCAAGAGAAGATCCAGGTTCTCTTCCAATATCAACTAGATCACGATCTGCTTGGAATCTAGTAGCCATAGCCCATTCAACCTCAAGAGGGTCATAAATGTTTATATCTTTATCTACCACAAACACGTGTTTACAGCTTTTATGACCTTCAAACGCAGCGCGAATAGCGGTTTTTCCATCTTCTTCTGTCTTCTTATCGATTTTTACTATTGCATGAAGCCAAGAAGAACCTCCAGGATTGACATTCACATCTATACAATTAACACCTGCTTCGTTCACTGATTTGAAGATAGTTGGCTCTCTGGGCATACCCATTAGTACTTTATGTTCTAGAGCTCCTGGGAGAAGTGCTTGCCATATTGGATCCTTCCGATGGGTGATTTTTCGTACTTCAAACACCGGTTCCTCTCTGATAATGTCATAAGTCTCCGTAAGATCAATGAAAGGCCCTTCAGCAGCTCGTTCTTTCATGAAAACTCTTCCTTCGAGTACAACTTCACATTCCGCAGGAATAAGTAAATCAAGAGTTTTAGCTTTTGTCACTTTTGTTGGAGCTAGTGCATTAGCTATTTCCAATTCATTAATACCAGTTTTTACTGAAGTAGCAGCTGCAACTAGTACATTTGGAGTATTACCAACGCAGTATGCAGCTTCAACTTCTCCTGCTCGTTCTAGATATTTATAAAAATCTCGTCCTTTTATAATTCGTGTACTCATTTTATTAGGAGCAAATTCCATTGCCCTATGAAAATCCAGATTTTGACCAAATTCGGGATCTTTAGTTACTACTACAGCGGAAGAGATATATCGTCCACCATCATTCTTATTATGTTTTAAAATAGGTAATTTTCCAACATCCACTGTATCCATAACAATTTCTTGACATGGAGGAGCTTTTATCTCTTCTGGTGGGCTCCGTTTGTCTATTGCTTCTGTTAATTTAGGAATGAGTTGAGCTGGAGTTATATTAAAGTAATCAGCAATACATAGCTTTGTTGAAAAAATATTTCCTGCAATGCGAAACTTTGGAAATCCTTTCACTTTCTCAAAGAGAAGAGGAGTGGGTTCAGCTGCTTTCAGAACTGCTGCTACTTCTATATCAATGTTAATTTCTTTCTTTATTTTGGTTATTGAACCAATTGATTCAAGTTTATTCATATATTCACGAAAATTCATAAAAATCACCTATACTCCAATTTTTGTTTTCCATGCAGAATAACCTGCATTGATCAAAGCATTGTAAACTTTATCTTGAAGTTCTTTTCCTGGGGTCAAAACATTTATATTTCCTCCTCGCCCAGTTCCTGTAACCTTAGCCCCAAGAGCGCCTGCATCCCTAGCAATTTTTACCATTTTGTCTAAAACCTCATTTGATACGGTTAATTGCTGGAGGAGGTTATGATTTTCATTCATTAACTTACCAACTTTTTGAAGATCCATTTCTTCTAACGCTTTTCGAGCCTCAACAATCAATTTCTTATAATCGGTAATAATCTTATTAAACCATTCTGGATTCTCTTCTTTTTTCTTACGAACATCAGCTACCACAACACTGGTATTTGCAGTCATCCCAGAACTAGCTATAACCATTTCCACAGGTTTAGCTAATTTAATTGTTTCCATTGTGTTAGGTCCACCTTCTAAATTCTTCACAAAATAAACTAATCCTCCAAAGGTAGAAGCTGTATTATCAATTCCACTAGGTGTCCCATGATACCCTTTTTCACCTTCATATGCTGCTTCATTAATCTTGTGATTATCCCATCCCGTTTTAAGTTCATCACTAATAGCACGAGCTATAGCAACACAACTAGCTGCAGAAGCCCCAACACCACTTGCACACACTAATTTTCCTCCAAGAGTAATATTTACATGGTTTTTATTTATATCCAATCCCATATAGTCAAAGATATTCTTGATAGAGACTTTTTGTTCCTCATATTTTTGCTCTTTATAACCTGGTACCTCTGGTCTATTATCGAATAATTCATAGTCGCTACCGCCTGTTATTTTGACTTCTGCTAAAGTAGAATCGCCTATTGCCGAGGCCATAGCTGGCAGCCCATAAACTACAAAATGTTCTCCAAAAAGAATAGTTTTTCCAAATCCAGATCCTTTTCCCATTGTTATTTTCTCCAATATTTTTTCCATTCAGTATAATGGATTTATTAATACTTTTAACTTCTTTTTACTTTGAAGTCTATAAATCTTCTACTGGAATGTAAAGATCTCTGATTTCTTGATTCGCTAGCTAAACAGGTCTGATTTAAAAATAAACTCTATAAAAATAGTACAATGTTAAGTTTAAGCAATTCAAACCATAATAAATAAGATTAAAGCTAAAATAAGTTAAACCACTGCTCAAATTCTATGATTTAATACTAATTTAGGATATTTCAAACACGATATGAAATTCTGACAATTTCGTCGAATTGATGAAAAGAATATTGGAATTGATAATATATGAAAACACTAAATGATATATCTCTTGAGAATAAAGTTTGTTTAACTAGGGTGGATTTTAATAGTCCACTCGATGAAAAGAAGGAGTTACTAGATATAACTAGAATCAAAGCACATGCTACCACTATTCAGTTTATTGCAGATCATAAGGGGAAAGCAGTTATTATAGCACATCAAGGCAGACTAGGAAGTTCAGATTTTAGCACTATGGGACCTCATACGAAAGCTCTCCAAAATTTACTTGGTCCTAAGTATTCGGTTCACTATATAGATAAAACACATGGATCTGAGGTAGAAGAATATATTTTTAACATGAAGCCAGGAGAAATTCTTATTCTAGAAAATGTCCGCATTTTAAAGAGTGAAACTGACGAAAAATCTCCAGAAGAACATTCCAAAAGTGAATATATTAAAAGTTTAGCTAAAGTAGGAGATATATTCATAAATGACGCTTTTTCAGCAGCACACCGTTCTCATGCAAGTTTAGTAGGATTTACTCCTCTAATGCCTTCTATTGCAGGACTTGTTATGGCAGATGAGATTAAAAACCTCCAAAGAGTAGTGAAAAACCCTAAAAAGCCTTGTATCTTCGTTTTAGGAGGTATAAAACCTGAAGACAGTTTTAAAGTTGCAAAATATGTTTTGGAAAATGATATTGCTACTTCAGTACTTACAGGTGGTATTATTTCTCAAATTGTGATGATTGCCAAAGGTTTTGATCTAGGTAAACCTTCAACGGATTTTTTAAAGAAAAAAGATTTGTTAAAATTTGTCGAACCAGCAAAGGAATTACTCCAAGAATATGAAAGCAGATTGATGGGAAATTCTGATTTCGCTGTAAATGAAAATGGTCGAAGGGTTTATTCTATTAGAGATTTACCATTGAATTTTCCTATCCTTGATATAGGGACCGAAACTATTCAACATTTCTCTGAAATAATTGAGAACTCCGCCACTTGTGTATTAAATGGTCCTATGGGAAAATTCGAAGAAAAAGGATTTGAAATTGGAACAATAGAGATATTCAAAGCGATGGAAAGATCTAAAGGTTTTTCACTTGCTGGTGGAGGACATAGTGTATCAGTGATTGAGAAAAATGATATTAAATTATCGTACGTAAGTACAGCTGGAGGTGCAATGATAAGTTTTCTAATGGGAGAACCATTACCAGCAATTTCAGCCTTATCTAACTAGTTAAAAAGTAATTTTCAAGAATTATATTATATTGAATATAGAACCTAATGACAAAGAAATAAAAACAAATAATGAATTATTCACATAAAGGTTCCAATAATATGGTGAAAATAATATGTCTGATCCAAAAGAGATTGCACAACTTCGTGAAGATTTAGAACTTGTAACAAAAACCGCTAAGGTTCTTGCAACAAAACTAGAAAAGATTACTCAGAGTATTGAGCAAATTTTCTCCACGTTAGATACTTTATCATCGATTTCAAGTACTCAAACATCTACACCACCTCCTAAAGCTACCAGACCATCACCAACACCACAACCTACACCTCGTCCAAAAACACAACCATCCGCTACCGTTGATTTTCAAGCAGGAACTGATACAAAAGCAACACGTTTACTTGATGCTTTCTTAGCAAAGTTGCAAGTACTTAATACAGGATCAGAGATTTCAGAAGCACTTTCAGCTCTGAGAGATCAAGTTATGCAAGCATCATCAAAAGGATTTCATCCAGCTTTTCATGAAATGGGACGATATGCTAATCAGCTAAAAAACCAAGATAACATCCCTCCTGAAGAGAAAGAAGCTCTCATTGAAAAGGTTTATGATTGGAAAACACGTTTAGTTGACTAAAAATCCTTTTTAAAATCCAAAATATGCTGTTTTTCATCCAGATCTAATATGTGATCCACATTTATTACAAAAGATCGCGTTTTGAGGGATAGAGGTTCCACAAGAAGGACATTTTTGGCGTGAAAGAAAGCTCTTCCCAGAATTGAAGAATTTTTCTTTTTCTTGGTCATTGCTTGATCTAAAAGCAGAATCACTAAACGGTGAAAATTTGGAGAAAGAGGGTTCTTTCATTGTATCAACACTAGGTGATCGAAATATTGTTTCCATTGAAGAAGTAGGGGCAGTCGTTTGGTTCTCTATCTTTCTAGTAAGATCCTCAATTCGAGTAGTTATTTGAGACATGAAAGGCATAAAAGGACAATTATTAAAATTATTCTCACCAATATCGTTCTGTGTAAGAGCCTGTTCTGGAGAAAAAGACTTGAAACCGATTTTTAATCCATCAGGATTTTCAGTAATAGCTATCCCTTGTTCCAATAGCCCACGAATAATTTCTTTGGCAGAATAGGCTCGACCTCGTATAATTATCTGTCCAGAAATATGGTCAAAACTACTATTCATGCGTACAATGAACCCCTGCAAAATATTGCGCTTTTCATTTTCACCTTTGAGCGTTACCCGAAAGTAAGAATCTACACTTAAAGGATAATCCACTAGAATTATAAGAAACGTAATACGTAGATATTATTTCTATAGGATAAATAAGAAATTACTGATTAATTAATTAGAATGTATTACTGTCTATTCATAACACTAGATATTATCTTTTTAATACGATTCATTTTTAGGAGATCTTATAAAGCTGTAATGGAGGGGATGTTCTAGTGTGTATCTAGTAAAGATATCATTTTGAGGTGAAAAAATGCCAGCTGCATTTGTATTAGTCAATGCTGAAATTGGAAGCGAGGACGAAGTCCTTGAAGACTTGAAGGGCACTAAAGGTGTTGTTGGTGCTTGGATAGTTTACGGTGTTTACGACATTGTAGCAAAAATAGAAGCAGATACAATGGATGAACTTAAGGAAATCATTACTACTAATATTCGTGGACTAGAAAATGTCCGTTCTACTTTAACCATGATTGTTGTTGAAGGAGCAACCGATTAACCTCGTCTTTGACTGGGACACCCAAAATAGCAGATTAAAATTGGTACTCAGTCTTCATTCTCCTTTATTTTTTTATTATGACTCAATAGTATATTCTCTGATTATTAAATAATGTAAATAAACCAGTTTAGTAATATAAATTATCGAGATTGACCTTTCCAGATTTATGTGATTCGTGTTTGAGAATGAAAGAAATAATTCGGGGTATTTCATGGCTACTTGGTACGGGATATGATTGTAATGTATTCATCATTGAATCTGAGGGGAGTAGCATATTAATTGATTCAGGATTGGGTGATAAAATTATCCATGGGATTGGTTCAGATATTAAAAGCGTTCCACTTTTAAGAAAAGTAATTCAAGAAAGAAATATCAGTCAAGTGGTGCTTACTCATGGTCATATCGATCATATCGGGGGAATTATGGCACTTCAGTCTGAATATGATCTCGAAATAATCACGAGCGATATTGAAGCAAAGTTTTTAACAAAGGGTGAGGACTCGTATATTGATCCAATTCTTGGATCCTCTTGTGATCCTGTTATAATATCGAAAGCTGTAAAAGAAAACGATATCTTTAAAATAGGAAGATTTACGTTTAAGGTGCTTTTAACACCTGGACATACTGCAGGATCTATCTGTCTCTGGGATGAAGCTCAAAAAATTTTAATTTCAGGAGATACAGTTTTTCCCCAGGGGTCTTTTGGTAGGACAGATCTTCCATCTGGAAATAGCTCTCAGCTAATTTTATCCTTAGAACGGTTAGCTAAACTTAAAGTAAATGTTTTATTACCTGGCCATATGTCTCCTCAAATTTCAGGTGATAGTGATTTTATTTCTAATTCTATACAGGAATCTTATAGATCTGCTAAAATCATGCTATCTTATTATTGATATTATATTTTTACAAGTTTCTTCAATCGAGTTAATATCATTATTAACCTCTGTTATAGAAATATTTGGAAATAACTCTAATGCATCATAATATAGAATGTTCATTATTTCTGCTTCTATATTAGACTCAATCTTAGCCGTATTATACCCACGATTGGCTAATCTTTGTCTTAAAACATCAATCTTGCAATGAAGTATAATTACATAATTAAAATCGTTTTGTAAGGGTAATATATCTCCTGATAAACATATTCTACTAGAATTTTCAATAACTGAGTTTATCTTTGGTATCAACAACTCATCATCAATTATCAATGAGTCTCTATCAATATCATAACCTAAAAACACTTTTTTTTCTAGAACGATATCGTTAATTTCAATATATTTCAAATTTAAAAGTTCTGATAATCTTTTAGCAATACTCGTTTTCCCTGTTCCAGGGACTCCTGTAATGTAAAGTTTTAATGAAGTTTCATTAAATGTCACTACTATTCTATCCGGTGGTCAAATTTCTTTAGTTTTATAATCAATATTATTTCTTTGTTTTATAGTTAATATTATTGATTTTAAGGTAAGAAATGTGGATTCAATAATTGCATTAATTGCAGAAAAACCGTCTATTGCGAGGGCAATTGTACGTGCCTTTTCAATTGTATATAAATTAAAATTTAAAGGTGTCAAAAGCAAAACCCGGTATAACTATCGCTATGAGTGCTCCTTAGATGAACATAAAATTAAGTTTAAGATTAAAAATAATGATTATAGCCTTCGAAAAGGCGATCGAATCATTATTTCTAGTGTAACTGGTCACATTCTCAATTATGATTATCCACCTCCTTATGATAAAGAAACTAATTGGCAAAATACTGATCCTTTGGATATTGTAGAACTACAACCAATTGAGATTCCTATTCGGAAGGAATTAGCTGAACATATTCGGGATATAGGAAGGGAGTCAAATTTAATTATAATTGCAACAGATTGGGATGGCCATGGAGAATCAATTGGACGACAGATTCTTGATATTGCAATTAGAGTGAATAATAAAATCCAACATGGAAGGATGCATTTCACAAGCACTAATCCAAGAATTTTAACACAGGCATTTGAAAACCAAACTACCCTTGATTGGGATTGGATCAATCAAGTAGATTCCCTTAGAAAACAAGATTTACGAATGGGTTCTAGCCTTACAAGATTTTTAACAGTCGGGGTACAAGAAAGAGGAGTTCATAATCAAATGATCTCTTATGGGCCATGTCAAACTAGTGTTTTATGGCTAATAACAAATAGATATCTTGAAAATCAACGCTTTATTCCTGAGAAGTTTTGGAAGGTATCCTTAAAAATCTCTACAAAGGATGGCCCTTTGTTTTTCGACTGGAAGGGGAATCCATCAACAGATGAAAACGAGGTTGATTCTCTCATCCAAGCATTAAAAACACAAGGATTAAAAGGAATAATATCTGAATATAATGAAGAATCTGGTACAATAAAACGACCGATTCCATTGGATACTGATACCCTTGAAGCTGAGTGCTCTTATTTTTTTAAAATTAGTCCTAAACTAGTTTCTGATATCGCTGAAAAACTTTATAATAATGGATTCATAACCTATCCTAGAACGGAAAGCTCTTTTTATCTTGAGAAGGATTTAACTAACTTAGCTGAAAAATTTTTAACCCATGAAGATTTTGGAGAAGTTGCTCAAGAATGTATTCGATTAGGAGGGGTTTTAGATCCAAGTAAAGGACGATTCACGAAAGATCATGAACCAATTAAACCTGTAAAATCAGCAATCCTTTCAGATATCCAAAAAATTTTTGAGAAAACACCAAGATTAATAAACAACGCGTGGCGAATATATCAATACATCGTATGGCGTTTTTTAGCCACGATTCATCTAGATGCAAAAATAATTACCCAGTATATTATATTAATGGCCCTAGATGAAGATTTTATTCTGGAAGGAAGGAGAATTATAGATCAGGGATTTCTTCGTTTTTATCCCTTTAAAACTGTTGATGAAAAGACGTTTCCTGAATTAAAAAAAGGAACTTCATGGATTATTGAACCTAACAAACATCAAGGGTTCACTACTCCTCTCCCTTTATGGACAGAATCGCAATTAATCAGAGAAATGGCTGAATTAAATTTAGGAACAGATGCTACACGTTCTTCGCATATTGATACAGTTCAAAAGCGTCATTATACAGCTCTTAGAGGATCAAGGCGAATACTTGTTCCCACATCTTTAGGGACTGCATTATATTCTATCCTATGTGAAAATGCTGAAGAATTAATTCTACCAGAAATTCGCGGAAAAGTTGAATCGTGGACTCAACAAATTCGTGATCATAACAAAACAGCAGATGATGTAGATAAATTAGTTATTGAACTAACAACTCGGGGGATTCAGAGAATGAAAGCAAATCAAGAAGAAATATTTGGAACTTTAATTGAAAGTATTAAAGAAATGACAGGATTAGGACAGATCTTTGGAACTTGCCCAGATTGTGATGGAAATTTGATATTACAGATGGGTAAGGAATCATCACGATTTTTAAGATGCACAAACCCATTATGTAAAACTATTTTTCCTTTACCGAAAAAAGGTGATCTTGTTTTATTAGAAAATGAAGTTTGCGTAATTTGTGATGGTGTACCCTTATTAATTTCTTCAAATGAACATAATTGGGTCATGTGTCCCATTTGTTGGACAAGAGAAGCATCAGATGATAAACCATGGTTTTGTAGCGATTGTAATAGAGAAGAATGCCCGTTTTCAGGATCTTGGACACCCCTAAAAAGTCAACAATTATTGGGGTATTGTACTGATTGTGAAGGTAAAGTGTACTTGAAATTTGACAATATTTATACTCGAATTCATTGTGAGAAATGCAAAAGAGTTTGGAAAGGTCCTAATTTACGTTCAGGAACTACTATTACTCCTAGTACTCCGTGTACAAGATGTAACCAAAATACACTTCTTGTTGTAAAACGTGGGCGAAAACCATATCGTCTTTGTGTCTTTTGCTCGTTATTTTTCTCTACTACTCAAAAAGATTGAGCAAAGATATGACCCATTAGAATTGTGAGTATTTTTAACTAAATCAAAGGTTGAAATTACTCTTTAATTTGAATTCAAAGAATAAACATTTTAGAAATGATAGTGTTTCCACAGTTTTATAAACAGAATAACATTAAATAATATCTAGAGTAAACAAGAAGATAATTAGAGTTGTTTCGATTTATACTTCTACTAATCTAATAAAGCTCGTTATAATCCCAATAAGAGAATTAAACCTTTATAATCCAATCTTTATTTATACAACGGTGGTTCTTATGAGTTCAAAAGAAAAATTAGGTGGACGAGACCCCGCTCCTTCCATCATTCGGTACTTAGTTATTGTTAGTGCATTCACAGCATTTTTAACAGGAATTGCTTTCATTCCTGCCATTGCAGGGTCTAGCTCTCAAGAAAGTGATTTTTACAACCGAGCAATCCCTAGTTTCTTCTTAATTGGTTGTTTGACTTTATTTGAATGGTTTATCCTTCGATACTCTCGAAAAATCATTGGACCGTATGGAATTGCATTTGCCATTGAATTCTTTAAATCAATAATGTTCAACATGGGAGCCTCAGCTTATCTTCAAACTGTAAGCGGAGCTTCTTCCACGACCTTTTTAATTCACCAACTCGCCTCAATGATAACAATCTTTCTTTTAGCTTTAACTAAAATAGCACGGACTCAGATTGAAGCCCTTGCTAAGAAAGATCTTAGTCGAAATCTATTGAATCTTCTTCCTACATTATTAGTAGTTATGCTATTTCTAAGTACTTATGTAACTGAAATTTCTGGACTTGGAACACCACGTCAGCGGAGTAATTTCAATCCTTACACTGAAAAAGATATCAATTGGTCAATGTTTAATACACCAACTTGGGATGCAACATATCTACTAGAAAATCTTTTGGATCAATTCACAGCAGGACTTAGCGCTCCTGATACTCCTTTATTTAACGTAACCAGTGATGATCCAGTTGATCCTCAAGATCCTATTGCGTACTGGCGTTTAGGTAGTTTATCTCAATATGAATATACTGATAAAGCTCCATACACCACTGATTGGAATCCAACCGATACAATAAAACGAATAATCTCTCCTTCACCAGTAGGAACACCATATTCCTCTCTAGTTCCACCTGCAGAACGAACAGCACGCTTTACAGTACGCTTGCCCTTGGATCATAATTCTTCAACTCCAGATTTTAGCATAAACCCGAATTTTCAGAATTTTCTTCCTACAACATGGAATGGAGAATATGGATCATTTATTGACGCGAATACATTTGAGCTTTATGATAGTGTGGAAAATCCACTTACATTGATAACAAGGCGTACAAGAGAAGTGGTTCCTACAGCTTTCGCCACAGATATGCGAGGCATTGATGCTTATATTCAGGTGAGCGAAACTGCCTCTGAAGAGGGTCATTTTGATTATACCATGGACTATAAAACTCCTGATATTCAAACAATAGCTGCTTTTGCCCTCACTACTGATGCCTATGATAATATTTTTGATCCAACTACTTTAGCTAGTGTTGAAAATCTCTATCTCCAATTCCCCGATCTACCGTCACAAATATATGTTGGGGCTCTTCCTTTAACCACTGGTAACAATTATTCAGATTGGGCTCCTACAGTTTCGCAACTAGCGAGAGATTGGACACAACCAGGTCAAACGGTATTTGGACAGGCTTATTACGTTATGCAACAACTTGGAAATGATTCAAATTTTACATTTGATGAAGAAATGTGGCTGGGACAACAAGTTATTGGACAACCCATG
>Ga0209536_100007176_pt1 | contig 16926 bp, 16 predicted proteins | sample DeeMarSeWOR28_12_FD_187461 | JGI IMG/M metagenome (GOLD analysis project Ga0209536, IMG submission 187461) | Marine sediment microbial communities from White Oak River estuary, North Carolina - WOR-2-8_12 (SPAdes) (version 2) | ecosystem: Environmental > Aquatic > Marine > Intertidal zone >... | reverse complement strand
GATACATTAATATTCTTGTGGGAGATGCTAAATGAAAAATTACATTAAGGCAGTCTTTCTGATTATTGTGCTTCTGTTCCTGGTTACCTTTGGGATTAAAAACAATCAACCGGTTCGATTAAATTATTATTTCGAGTGGCACACCATTGATTTTCCGCTTTATATTTTGGCTTATGCCTCTGCCATCATCGGAATATTTATCGGGATGCTCATCGGCATCCACAGCAGATTTCAGCAGCGAAGAAAAATCAAAATTTTAGCAAAATTGACCGATGAGCTGAAAGCAAAATCAGAGAAAGAAAAGAAGGAAGAGCAACGACCGGAAGAACAAAAAGTTGACGAAAAGGCTGAAGAGACCCAAAAAGAAAATTTCTCTGACAATAAAGCTGCTGATGAAAAGGCCGGAGAAGATCAAACAGCGACCCAGATTATCAGTTAAATCAAAACAAGGAGGCATGGACTATGGCTTCCTCAATCAAAAGATTTGATGAACGCTCAATAATGCGGCGTTTATCCGAATTAGTTGATAATCTCACCATCGATGAAGTCCGCATTCTTTCACGCTTATTAGAAAATTGGGAAAAAAAAGATCAACGGAAACACCCCCGGACACCATGTTCCATCATCACAGAGTACATGATAGAGGACCGGGTTTATAAGGACAAAATTAAAAATATAGGTCTTGGTGGAGCATTTATCCAAAGCCGAAACTCGTTTCCGCTAGACCTGGAAATTTCCCAGAGCTTCTTTTTTCCAAATTTTGAAATTCCAATTCAATCAAAAAGTAAAGTGGTGTGGACAGGTCCGAACGGATTCGGTGTAAAATTCAATATCATCGAGAATGAAAAGTAACCGGATATGCGGGAAAATAGCGATGTAAATAAAAAAGACAGCACTTGCAAGCGCTGCCTTTTTTATTTAACGAAAATCAAATATGATCATGGCGCCTTACGCCGAAGCACTTTCTTCGGCTGGTCTTGTCTCCCTTTTTTGTCGTACGATATACTCTTTAATCCGGTTGCCATCCATCTCCTTTACAGTCACACTGAAATCACCTAACGAAATCTCCTCTTTTTCCTGTGGAATTCGTCCGATTTGGTCAAGCACATAACCGGAAAACGTGTCATATTCCTTGGAATCTGGAATATTCATATTCACTTTCTCATTGACCTCGTCGATTTCAGATTTGCCGAGGACACTCCATTCGTTGGGCTTAATTTTTACAATATGCGGCTCAAATTTGTCCGTCTCATCAATAATTTCCCCAACAATTTCTTCAAGGGCGTCTTCGAGGGTAATCAATCCTGAAACACCACCATGTTCGTCAACCACAATGGCCAAATGCTGCTTTCTCTTTTTAAATTGTTGCAATAAATTATCCAGCTTTTTGTTCTCCGGCACAAAATAGGGATCCCGCATGGTTTTACGGACATCGATCTTTTCATTTGAAGTTGCATAGTGCATTAAAAGGTCTTTAATATACAAGATGCCGATGACATGGTCAAAATCACCTTCGATGATCGGTATTCTGGTAAATCCAGATTTCACGATTGCCTCGAGATTAAATTCCTCCTCCACATCGACAACAAACATATCTGCTCGGGGTGTCATAATTTCGGATGCATTGGTATCATCGAATTCGAAAATGTTGTGGATGAATTCTTTTTCCTCTTCCTTAATCTCCCCTTCCTCTTCTACGACTTCAACCATGGTCAACAATTCTTCTTCAGTGACTTTCGGTTTGCGTTGAATTTTACCGGTTAGCTTGGGAATGAAATTCAGAAACAAGATAATCGGGGTAAAAATAATGGACAACCAATAAACTGGAAATATGACGATTCGGGCTATCAAAATATTGTTGCGGGTAGCGACCGATTTGGGAAAAATTTCTCCGAAAATCAGAATAAGAAATGTCATAACCCCGGTGGCGACGCCCACGGCATTGCTGGAAACCAACTTCAGGGCGATGGCGGTGGCGATCGCCGCCGCGCCAACATTAACGATGTTGTTTCCAATGAGGATGGTGGAGAGCAACCGGTGCGGGTCGTCCTTCATTTTCTTGATTAACGTATTTGTAAAGCCTTTCTCTTTGGCGAGATGTATGGCTTTGGCTTTACTAATGGAGAATAAGGCGGTCTCGGCGGAGGAGAAGAATCCGGAAAGAACAAGCAAAACCAGCAAGATCAAAATTTGATCAAATAGCATATATGTTCTCAGCTAAAACTATCGAAACCTTAAATTTGGAAACAAGTCCTTAACCCGGCCAGGTCCTCCAAAAATATGGCGGATAAACCGGAATTGATGATTAAATATTGAAAATTGAATATTTCGCGATATATTGCCTATAATCTAATAATATAATGATATTCGATAAGTGTGTCAATCAAGAAGTCTTAAAGTAATGAGGATCTTCGTCGCTGTCGTTTGGCACTGAATCCGATGATAAAACCAACTAACAGAACACCAGCGCCCACTAAAAACCATTTGATATAATGATAGAGCTGGAGTCGCGAAATTTGCTCCTCAAGATCTGCCAGGCGTTGAGACTTCTCAGCTAGGTCTTTAGTAGCCTTTTTGTAATTGGTTCTTAATCTGATAAACTCCGCCGATTCTGATTTAAGACTCTCAAAATCACTTTGAATTTTATTAAGCGCTTTCTCGTTTTGTTCAAATGCTGCTTTGAGCTTATTGTTTTCGGAACTAAGCTCGGTGTTTTCCTCAAGCAAAGAAGAGGCTTGAGCCATTAGGTTTTTATGTTTATCTTCCAGTCGTTTCAGTTTAACATTATAGGTCTCACGGGGAGTCAGATATCTGGTTAAAACCCATCCTTCTTTTCCATCCTCCAGTCGCACACTGGACCATTCTTCCCCGGATTCAAGCATTTCGACTTTCTGGCCGGATTCAATCACTGCGATGATTTTATGTTCCGTACTCTGGCCGGTTCGCAATGTGAGCCGTAAGACATCGGTGACATACATGGTTTCAGCACACACAACCTCGGAAATTGCCAAAATAAAAATTCCACTTAAACCAATCCATAAAATCAGTTTCTTCATAGGTTGTAATCTCCTCATTAAGTTTTGAGACCGTTTCTGTTTTTCTGGTATTTCCAAGGAAAATTAATCTGATGCCCAACGCATTTTAGAATTGACGCAAATTGATTTACGTTATATTTTACAATATTCTGTTAAAATTGTAAATTCTATCCACAAGTTCTTTAAAAATGTTACGAGCTGTGCTATTTTTATCGAAATAAATCCGTATTGGCTTAATATTATTATAAATTTTAAAAATCGAATGATGAAAGAGATGGGTATGTAGTGATGATCGCCTATGATCTGCAATGCACAAATGGTCACGCGTTTGAGGGGTGGTTTGAAGATAGAAAGGCCTACCTTGACCAGCAAAAAAAGGGAATGGTTTCCTGTCCGGTTTGTAACGATACGACGATATCCATCATTCCGTCCACCTTTGCCATAAAATCATCTCCAGTTTCGAAACCCATTGAAGCATCATTACAAGATGACCGCATAAAAAAAATGGGCAGGGAAATAATTGATTTTGTTGAAAAAAATTTCGACGATGTTGGATGTGATTTTGCTAAAGAAGCCCTAAAAATACATTATGGTGTAACGGAACCGCGGAATATTAGAGGGGTGAGCACCAAAGCTGAAGAAAAAACACTCAAAAAAGAAGGAATTCAGTTTTTTAAAATTCCCATGCCGGCTCCCCCGGATTCGGATTCATCAGCTGATTCGTAAATTTTAGAATTTCTGTCGTTGTCAAACTCACTGTCACGGGTGCAAGCCCGTGATTTTTTTTGAAGCCTGCAAATCAGAGGAGGACAAATGAAAACCGCCGAAGACATCGTAAAGGACAAAAAAACTGAGATCGTCTCCGTTTCATATGACCAAACCGTTCAGCAGGTCTGCCAACTCATGGTGGATAACAAAATCGGTGCAATTTTAGTCAAAAATGAGGGTAGCTTTGTGGGAATATGGACCGAGCGTGATCTTTTGCGTAATTTTACGAACCCGGATTTCGATCCCCATACGGCGCGCATTGGAGATTATATGACCACCCGGCTGCACAGCGTTTCCTACGACACACCGCTTCACAAGATTGAAGAAATGTTTCTGGGACTATTCGTACGGCATTTACCCGTCGATAAGGATGGTGAAACCATTGGTATGATTTCAATTGGTGACGTGCTGCGGGCCAGCTTGCTTGAAAAAGAACAACAATTTAAAGAACTGAATGAATTTGTCAACTGGGATTATTATGAAAACTGGAAGTGGGGCCGTAAGAAGGGTAATAAAAGTGCCTAAAATGATCTAAAATGCCTAAAGTGTCTAAAGTTATGGAATCGCTTCGCTCTGTCTTTTTATAATAAGGTTCGCACTGCTGCCTCTGCCAGTTCGATCAGATAATGGGGAAAAATACCGGCCACGACCATGATGCCGACGAGCGCTGCGGTGAGAATCTTGATCGGAGTAGAAATCCGCAGTGCGGGTTTATCCTCATCCGCTTCCAATAAATAGGCTGACCTCAGCACCAAAAGGTAGTAGTACAGGGATATAACGACGTTTATCATCGCAATCAGCACCAGCGTAAAATAGCCTTTCTGCATGGCCGCAGCAAATACCAGAAATTTGCCGGTAAAACCAATTGTCGGTGGAATCCCTGCCAGACTGAAGATCGAGACCATCAGCGCCATTGCCAGCAGCGGCGAACGGCGATGTAAGCCCGCCAGCTCGGAAACCTCCAAATTTTGACCGTCTTCGGCGACTTTAATCACCACCAGGAAGGCGGTAAATTTCATCACCAACAACGCCAGCGCATAATAAACCACACTGAAATATCCGACGGAATTCATGCTTAAAATTCCGATGAGCACGTATCCGGCATGGGCAACGGTCGAATATGCCAACAACCGTTTGATGTCTTTTTGAACAATGGCTGCCAAATTTCCAACGGTCATCGAAATAATCGACAGAGTTACCAAAATGTGGACCAGATGACTACTGCCAGCGCCGGTAAGCGCGACCATACGGGTGAGAATAGCGATGGCAGCCACTTTGGAGGCAGTCGCAATATAAGCAGTAGCTTGGTTGGCTGCGCCCTGGTAAACGTCCGGGGCCCAGAAATGGAAGGGGAAAACTGCCAGTTTGAAAAAAAATCCGCAAAGCGTGAGCAACATGCCGACCATGACGACAGGCCTGTCAATGATGCCGGGAAGCACCTGAATCAGTTCCGTTAGAAAGACAGCCTGGGAAACGCTGTAAAGCAAGGCGACCCCGAAGAGCATCACTGCCGAGGCAAAAACGCCGATGAAAAAATATTTAATGCCGGCCTCAAGGCCAAAACCTTTCCCTTTTCTTAGAGATACCAAAATATAAAGAGAATAGCTGGACAGCTCTAAGGCGATATAAATGGTCAGAAGATGAACTGCACTAACCAGCAACATCATCGCGATTGTGCAGACAAATACCAGCAAATAAAACTCAGCATGAAAACGTCTTTCGATACCGTTGAGTTCCGAACAGATACAGGTAATCAGAAAAAGCCCCAAAGACAACATCACCTTGAAAACCTGGGAGAAAAGATCTACCTGATATGCATTATAAAACAGGGTCCCATTCAGCTTGACCGATGCCAGACAAACCACCACACCCGAGGCAGCCAGAGCAAGAGCGATCGAATAATCCCTTCTGGGATTGGACCGTCTGGTCATAGACAAACCCAAAAACACAAGGCCGCTTAGAAAATAAAAAATTTCCGGACTAAAAAGCTTCCACATCGTCATGGCAACCCATTCATAAACGGAATTGATGCCGTCTCGATCATATCAAACATCAGCGACGGAAATAGCCCAAAGAATACCAGCACCATGATTAAGATCATGCGGGGAATTCCCAGCCCAAAGGGCATATCCGTCAATTCCGCAAAGCTCTCATTTCGGGGGCCGTAAAACGTTTTCTGCACCACCCGCAACATGAAAAGCGCACTGACCACCAGGGCGCAAACCGCCAGGGCGCCGCGAATCGGATAGGTCTTAAAGGCTGAAATAAACACCACCAGTTCTCCCCAGAAACTGGCCAGGCAGGGGATACCCATACTGGCCATAGCAGCCACAATAAAATAGCTCGATGCTACGGGCATCACCCGGCTTAATCCGCCCAATTCGGCGATGGTCTTGGTGTGGGTTCGGTCATAAATATAACCGACGGAAGAAAAGAATAAGGCGGTCATAATGCCGTGGGCAAACATCTGAAAGACCGCACCGTTCAGCCCATCCACACTGACAGTGGCCAGTCCCAATCCCACAATTCCCATGTGAGCAACACTAGAATATCCAATCACATATTTAAGATCCGTTTGGCTCAAGCCCACAAAGGTCCCATAAACAATGCCGATGGTAGCCAGCAGGGCCATAAGCTGGGCCCAATACTGCCATCCCTCCGGGCACAAGAAGATGCCGACACGCAGCACACCGAATGCGCCGATCTTCATCAGCACGCCGGCGTGAACCATGCTTACCGCATGTGGGGCGGCCACATGGCCGATCGGGGACCAGGTGTGAAACGGCCAGATCGCAGCCAAAATGCCGAACCCTAGGTAAAGAAAAATAAATGCAAATTTTTGCTGAAAGGCCGTAAATGTTCCCGGCCGCATCAACAGGGTGACATCAAAGGTGTTTAATCCCGAGTTCACAAAAAGATAAATAATCGTCGGCAATATCAAAGCACTTCCCGCCAGGAGATACAGGGTTAGTTTCATGGCCCCGTATTCTTTACGCGTAGTACCCCAGATTGCGATCAGCAGATACATGGGAAAAAGCGAAACATCGTACCAGATGAAAATAAAAAAGAGATCAAAGCTCATGAAGAGCCCGAACACCCCCGTGACCAAAAGAAAATAGAGTGCATAAAATTCCTTCACCCGGGTTTGCAGCTCCCACATGGTAAGCACACCGGTAAAAAAAACGATACCGGTAAGAAGCAACATGGGAAGATTAAAACCATCAGCCGCATTGAAATAGGTTATGCCCAGAGATTGGACCCAGGCGTATTTTTCGACAAACTGAAGTCCCCCAAGGGTTTTATCATAGGAAATAAACAGATAAATAGACAGGATCAGGGTAATGCTTGAAAAGATCGCACTGACCCATTTGATCTCTCTGCCGCGCTCCTCTGGAAGAAAAATAATCACCAGAAGCCCCGCCACGCAGCTCAAAAGAATCACAGAAAGATATGGGAAGCCTGAAAATTCCATGGTTGCGTAAAATAAATGCCTAGAAAATAAAATAGATCATCAACAGAACCAAAACGATGAAAATAGCAAGCAACCGGTACTGAACCATCCCGGTATGCAGGTAAGAAACAAAACGTCCGGTATCAATGGTATTCTTGCCCAATCCGTCAATTCCCCCATCGATGACCTTGTTGTCATTCAGGGTGAACAGGTTGGAGAAGACTTTGTAGATGACAATATCCAGAAATCGCCGGTAAAACCGATCGATATACCAGCGCTCGGCAAACAGATCATACAGTGCCGGCATACGCTCTACGAAACCCATCTGCTCGGCACCGCGACGTCCGAATTCCAGCCAGGCCAGGACAATCCCGCCCAGTGCCAGTCCCAGTGCGGCAAAGGGCAACCATAAATGGTGTGAAACGTCTGGATTGCTTAATGCCGATTGGGGCACGCTGGGAATGCTTTCGAAATATCCCTGGAAAAAGCCCAGCACCACCGTAGTGGCTGCCAGAATAATGAGTGGCCACGCCATCACCCAATAGGTCCCGTGTCCATGGTCGGCATTGTCATCAGGGTTCCGGCCGGTGCTAATTTCTTTTGGAAAAAGAAGAATAAAAATCAGCCGAAATGCATAATAGGCTGTTAAAAATGCACCCGCCAACCCCGCCATCAGCCACAGCGGATTATCCAGATCGGCTAGCGCTCCAAGGATGGCTTCTTTACTGAAGAACCCGGACAAGGGCGGCACACCGGCCAATGCCGCAGCTGCCACCGTGATACAGATCATCGGTATTTTCAAACGCCGCCCGCCGCTTCGGGCGATATCAAAGATATCGTTGCTGTCAACGTGATGGATAAAAACACCAGAACACAAAAATAATAGCGCTTTGAAAGCCGCGTGAGTGGTCAGATGGAATACACCGGAAAAAAAACTGCCGGCGGCCAAGCCCATAATCATAAAACCCAGCTGGCTGATGGTGGAATAAGCCCAGACCTGCTTGATATCCCGGCTGACCATGGCCATGGTGGAGGACAGCAGCATGCTCAACGTGCCGATGAGCAGAAATATCGTCATGGCGGTAGCCGAGAAACTGAAAAACGGAAATAGCCGTGCGAACAGATACACACCGGCAGCCACCATTGTCGCCGAATGTAGCAAAGCACTGACCGGTGTGGGACCTTCCATGGCATCCGGCAACCAGGTAAGCAACGGAAATTGAGCGCTTTTCCCGATAATGCCCCCAAATATCAGCAACGCCGAGATCGTAAGTCGTGTCGCTGACATCTGCGTAACAGGGCTTTGGCCGTTCATCACCAGAATATTTAGATTTCCCAGATCGATAAGCACCAGCAATAGGCCTAAAAAGAAAGCCACATCACCCAGACGGGTCATCACAAATGCCTTTTTGCCGGCCTCGGTGGCGCTGAACTTCTCATACCAGAATCCAATTAGCAGGTAGGAAGACAGTCCAACCAATTCCCAAAAGACATAGAGTTGAAGCATGGTCGGTGAAAGGGATAAACTCATCATGGCCCAGGCAAACAGTGACATGAAGGCATAATAGCGCGCAAAACCGGGATCCCCGGCCATGTAACCCAACGAATAAACCTGTACGAGTAAACAGATTGCCGCCACCACGACAAGCATCAACAAACTTGTGGGATCCAGCAGAAATCCAAATGGTATGACGATATCCCCGGAGACCAGCCAGCGACCGGTGTACAGAATCGGCATTTCCAGATGCCAGTGCCGAATGAAGAGAAATACAGCACAAGCAAACGAGAGCATGACCGCAGCAATAGAAAGACCCGCGGATAGGCACGCGTATCTGCGGGTGAAAACCATGATCAAAACAAAGGAAACAAATGGCCCCAGCGTCGCCAGAGTCGAAGCTATCAATGTCGGATCTGATGGTAGCATAAAGGTCCTACTATAGTTCTCAAATGTATCAAGTCACATTAAATTACGTTTTAGGTGTCGGGTGTCAGGTGTCAGTGCCAATAATTTCGAAATTGCCAATTTGGGAACTTAAGATCAATTCAGTCAGTTCCGCTAATTCCTGAATTCCTCATTCTTTTAATTCTTTAATTTTCCTTCCAGCCTTTTCTGACACCTGAAACCTGACACCTGACATCTACTTATTCCTGAAACCCGAAACCAAAACGAATGTTTTTACTTCAAAAGGTTATACGTTCCTGGATCAAAAGACCCTGTGCGTCTGTAACCATAAACAATCAAAGCCAGTCCAACGGACACCTCGGTGGCGGCCACGGCAAGAATAAACAGCACAAAAACCTGGCCCTCCAGATGCTGCCAGCGCAATGCCGCAGCAACAAATATGATGGCGGCGGCGTTTAACATGATCTCCACACCCAGAACAATCATAATCAGATTACGGCGTGCCACGGCACAAAACATCCCCATTAAAAAAAGGATTCCGGCAAAAAAGAGAACATGGCTGAATGGAACGATCATGGTATTTTCGCAGACCCTTCCTTTTCTTTTCTTCTGCCAAGGTGCAGGGCACCGACAAGCGCAATAAGCAGCAATAAAGATACAATCTCTATCGATAGCCAGTGCCTTTCGAAAAGATATTTTGCAAATTCTTGAGGCAAGGCCATGGCCACAGCCAACGTGACCTTACTGTTTGGGTCAGTAGATACGAGCAGGGCACCCAGCACAAGATACAGGACACCCATAAGTGCCGCCGGTAACAATTGATTCAACGGATACTGCCGTTCGTGGATTGAATCCATTTTGACCATCATAATAATAAACAAGAACAGAATCATGATCGCCCCGGCATAAATAATCACCTCCAGCACTGCCAGCAGCGGTGCCCCAAAAAGATAGAACAGCATGGCACTGCCAAAAAACGAAAAAACCAGATAGACCACCGCATGCACCAGATTGCGCCGCGTAATGGCCAGGCCGGTGCTTGCCAGAATGACCAGTGCTAAGATATAAAATATTACGGAATAAATGGTCATAAATTTTTAATTTGGTTGAGCCGGTTAGCCCGTTGCCGGTTTGCCGGTTCATATAAAGATTTTTTCCAATTTTAACCGGCTAACGGGAAACGGGCTTAACGGGCAAACCTTTTTCTTGCACCAACAGTTTAAATGCAATCGCCTAAAAGCTCTCGATAAAAGATAAGGATTGCGAGACAAGCTTTAGGGTAAATTACTCTTAACATTGACCGGTTTCGCCTCCTTGATATGTTCGCCTTTGCCGCCCTCTTGGGTAGCGACTCCGGTATATTTGTAAAAATTATATTCTTTATCTTTTCCCCCGTGATCAACCAGAAGATCTTCCTTTTCATATACCAGTGATAAAATTTTTCGCTCACATGTTTCAAACATCGATGTTAGTTGAATTGCCGATGTCGGACAGGCCTCTTCGCAAAAACCACAATAAATGCATCTGGCAAAGTTGATTCGAAACCATGAGGCATGTCGGCGGCCATCCTCCCTTTCGGCCGACTGCATCGAGATACAACTCACCGGACACACCGCTGAACACAGATAACAGGCCACACAGCGCTCGCCGCCATCAGGGTCTCGCGTCAAAATAATACGCGCCCGGGCACGCTCCGGCAACTGGCGTCTGTACTCCGGGTATTCTTCGGTGATGGGCTTGCGAAAAAGATGTTTAAATGTAGTTGCAAATCCGGCCGCCAGGGCTTTTACTGCTTCTAATCCAGAGGACATAAATTATTAATTCCGCGTATTATTCTTGATTACTTTTAAGTTATAACAAAATTCGAATATCGAAACTCGATATTTGAATTTCGGATTTCTAAAGCAACAATACTGCTCCTGTTACCATTATATTTAGCAAGGCCGCTGGAATTAATACCTTCCACCCCAGTGCCATTAGCTGATCATAGCGTAAACGCGGCAGGGTTCCGCGTATCCAGATCATAATTAGGGCCACAAGTACGATTTTTATAAAAAGCCATACAAAAGGCGGTAATACGGGACCTCGCCAGCCTCCTAAAAAAAGAACAGCCACCAGGGCTCCCAAGACCTGCATATGAACATACTCTCCAAGGAAGAAGAGCCCAAAACGCATACCGCTGTATTCGGTATGGTAACCGGAACCCAATTCATTCTCGGCTTCCGGAAGGTCGAAAGGGATGCGTTTGCTCTCTGCCATGGCACTGATGATAAAAATTGCAAAGGCAACCGGTTGGACAAATATAAAGGGATATTTCTCCTGAGCCTGAACAATATCCACCAGGCTGAGAGATCCGGCAAGCATGACAATCGGAACCAATGAAAGACCCAGTGAAAGCTCATAACTAATCATCTGGGCAGCACCCCGTATGCCTCCCAGGAGACTGTATTTTGAGTTGGACGCCCAGCCCCCCAGAGCCACCCCATAGACACCTAAAGCCGATAGCGCAAAAACAAACAGCAGACCGATATTAAGATCCGTAATAACCAATGGTATTTTTTTGCCCCACAGCGTTAACTGACTTCCAAAGGGCACCACGGCAAACATTAATAGCGCTGAGGTGGCTACCACGGCCGGGGCCAGCATAAATATGATCCGGTCGGCTGTTTCGGGAACCGTATCTTCTTTTGTCATCATTTTAATGGTATCGGCTATCGGCTGCAGAAGTCCGAATTTCCCGGCTCGATTCGGGCCATATCGGATTTGGAGTCTGGCCAAAAATTTGCGCTCGATCCAAACCAGATAAGCAGCCAGGAGCAACAGGCACACCATAACCAGGCCCAGCTTAAAAATTAAAATAATTATACCGATCAACCATTCCATTTTGACATAACCACCCTAGATTTTCTTTCTAATTTGTTCTTTGTAAATTCGTATCTTCCCGTTTCCAAAAATCTGCCATTCCAGGGCTCGATGCCGTGGCAGCACAAGTGTACCGGGAGCTATATTTTCTGCTGTGCAAAGCTCAACTTGCAGACTGCCGGTTTTTGTGTCTATCTCAAGCAGATCCCCATCCTTCAGTCCCATGGTTTTGGCCTGGTTTGAATGCATGTCCAGACAGGGTTGACGCTCCAGTTCCCTCAGGCATGGGGATAAGGAGGATAGCTCTTCGGTGCCAAAGGTTCGATCTACCGGCAGCAGTTCAAAGGCGTCACCCCGGCTCCTGTAATCATCCATTTCTGAAGACCAATTTACAGAAAACCGCAGATCAACATGCTCACCTATTGATAGCCGGACACCCTCTTGCGGTAGATGATCGATGGAAGCATAATCGGCCAATTCCGGTATAGAATGAATCAACATGTCCCAGAGGTTTTCAGCGGCATTATTTTTGCTTTCCGATGTCATGCCGCCGATAAGTTGCAGCAATTGCCGCCAGGCTGCCCGCGGATGTGCTCCCGGAAGGCTGCTGTCATATAATCGCGGGGGATGATTCCCACCGCCGGTCTGAGTTATCGGAATTCCACCTGGAAATGCCCGGGGTGCAATCTGCAAACGACCTTCCTGATTGATGAACATGCCACCGGTTTCATATACAGTCGCCGTGGGAAAAAATATGTGAGCTTTATCTACTGCTCGAGAATTGAGATAATCGAAAACCACTAATAGATCCAGCCCGTCGAGCGCACGTTCAAGTCGCTGTAAGTCAGGAAAATGCCAATAGGGATCGACTTCAGCTAAAATCAATGCCCGTGTTGAACCATTTTCGATATCCTCAATGATCCGAAGAAAAGAATTGTTTTCTTCAGATAACATTCCGCCGGCAAATGCATTGGCGCCCGGCATCAGATAAAACACGCCGGCCTGTTTTTCAGAAGCCTGCAGCAGCAAAGCAAAATCTGCTGTCACCCCAATGGTCGAAGCAGACACCATCTCCGTATTGCAGACGATTACCGGATGCCTGCTTTGCTGCAATTGCCGCAATACCTGATCGTCCAACTGTAATTGGGAATCGTTAAGTGCCCTATCATCAGGCAGTGCATCAAAAAATTCGGCGGCACGTTCCCCTAAGGCGTGAGCTGCCCCGGAATCGACAACGCGCTTGATGAGATGTCCGAGATATATACATAAAGCGTCGTGGGGTACCGGAACGTGCTGCAAGGTGAAGGGTAGTTCAACAGACCGCGGATCCAGGACAACCACGTCGGCTCCATTTCGCTTTGCCTGCCGCATGGCCATTGCCAGCATGGGCGCCTCATTAATAGGATCGGCCCCCGCGACGAGGATAAAATCCGCCCTCTCCACATCTCGCAGGGAAAGCTTGAGCTGCGGTTCAACCCTGGAGATGGCGGTCTTCACCTGTCGTGTCTGGGATGAATCCGTAAAAAACGCCGGCCCATTCCATCCGTTTAGGCGGCAAAGCTGCTTCAACGCCATGAACGTTTCCAGGCTTCCGCGAACGGAGCTTGCTACAGCAATTGCCCCGCGGCTCGCGTTTTTGTTTATCTTTGCCACCCTGTCGTACAACGCCTGCTGGGCTTGATCGAATTCACATTCCTTGCCGTCAATACTTGCCCTGCGCGGCCGATTCTCGAGACTGCTGTAAAAAAAACCGTAACGACCCCGATCGCAGATAAAATGGCCATTGATCGCCTCGCTGAAGCGGGCTTCCTGGCGCTTTACCTGACGATATTTAACGCTTGCAATCGTGTGGCAACCCAGTAAGCAGTTGATACAGATTGAAGGACTGCGTTGATAATCCCAGCGTCTGCCGAAAAATCGCGAGGGTTTATCGGTATACACACCGGTCGGGCAAATATCACTGAGATTACCGCAAAACGGGCTCTCCAGAACACCATCTTTGTAACGTCCGAAATACGTCTGATTGGCACTCTGCAGGGCCCCCAGATCCCGAAAACCACTAAATTCCTGATAAAACCGTGAACACCGATAACAATGAATACAACGATTCATCTCATGCTGCAGCAACGGTCCCAGATATTGATCCGTATAAGTGCGCTTTTTACCCGGATATCTTCGTATCCCGTGACCGCCGGATACGGTCATATCCTGCAATAAACAATGTCCGCCTTCATCACAAACCGGACAATCATGGGGATGGTGCAACATCAACCATTCAATCACGTGTCTGCGAAAATCAACCGCCTCTTCATCGGTGGTGGACACCACCATGTCGTCCTGGACATCGATCATACAGCTCATCTTTATGCCCTTAAAGGGGCCCTGTAGAAATTTCACGGCACATACACGACAGGCCCCCACCGGACCCAAGGCAGGGTGGTAGCAGAACCGCGGAATCCAGATACCCAGTTGGGCGGCAGCTTCGATCACCTTGGTTCCCGCTTCAACTTCTATTTCGCAATCATCGATGATTAGCTTAGGCATAATCAACACTCTTGGAAAATTATAGCCTTCAAAACAGACTACTCACAGTTTACCAACAGGAATAATGGAATAATGGAATGGTGGAATGATGGGTTTAACGGAATTCGATCGAACTAAAATACAGATAGCTTCCGATTATTACCCCATATTCCAACATTCCAGCATTCCAACATTCCAAAATCTTCACAGCACAAGAATAACGATTACCCGCTTAATTCTGTATAGCCAAATAATTGGTGTCTACCTGAACGGGCATTTCCTCTGACTGATATGTTCCAGCACCTCACCTTTGAAGTGGCTCAACAGACCTTCCAGCGGCGATACCGCACCGGGCGCGAACGCACAGTAGGCGTTCCATAAATGCCGGCGCATGCTTTCCAGCATGGGGATAAATTCTTCTTCACCTTCACCATTTTCGATGCGCCATAATAAGTCCCAAATATATGGCAACCCTTCTCTACAGGGCGTACACCACCCGCAGGATTCACGTGCAAAAAATTCGATCAGGTTCAAAGTCACGGATACCATGCAGGTTTTGTGGTCGAAAACCATGATGGCACCGGTTCCCAGGCGACTTCCGATTTCGCGCAAGGCATCGAAATCCATTTCGACATCATAATGCGCTTTGGTTAGAAACGATGTTGAGGCGCCCCCGGGCAAACAGGCTTTGAATTCCGACCCCGGAAGCATACCTCCGGCATGTTCTTCAATTATTTCGCTTAAGCGTGTTCCAATCGGCAATTCATAGCATCCCGGCCGGTTAACCCTGCCGCTGACACCGAAAATTTTCATGCCGGCACCGGATTCGGTTTTGGCCAGGCTTTTGAACCACTCCGAACCGTTTCGAATGATATGGGGTATACAGGCGAAGGTCTCAACATTGCTGAGAACTGTCGGCAAACCCCAGAGTCCTTTCTCTGTCGGATAGGGCGGTGGTTGCACCGGATTGGGTCGTTTGCCCATCAGCGCATTCAGCTGGGCGGTAACCTCTCCACAAATGTACCTCCCGGCGCTGCGATGGACAACGATATCCAATGAATAATTACTTCCTAAAACATTTTTGCCTAAATAGCCTGCGCTTTTGGCCACCTCGAGCTCTCTTTGCAAAATTTTGGCGCCGCTTTCATATTCAGGGCGGATGAAAATGATGCCCTTCTCCGCTGATACCGAGTACCCTGTGATGATGATGCCTTCGATGATCTGATGTGGATCCGAATGGATCAGTACCCGATCCTTGAACGTGCCGGGCTCCATCTCATCGGCATTGCACACAATATATCTCGGAAAAGGCGCATCATCATCTACAGACGTTAACTTCATACCGGTGGGAAAAGCAGCACCCCCCCGTCCGAGCAGTTTCGAATCCAGAATCGTGTCCTGCACGTCTTTGAACGAGTATTTCTCGAGAACCCTGGTCAATGCCTGATACCCACCGCTTTGCTGATATTCTTCCAGCGTAGCGATCCGGTCCGGTTTTCGATTCTGTAAAAGAATTGGTGAATGTTCCATTCGAAAATGTCTTAAATATTACGTGTTCAGAGTTACGAATACAGAGTTACGGGTTGCGAGTTGCGGCTTAAAGAATTTGGATGAAGTCATAGAATGCATCGATTCAAACCGCGTAACGCGCAACACGAAACCCGCAACTACTATTTTTCCACATTCCGAATTTAGGCTTTACTCCGCAATTCCTCCAATATCGTATCTATTTTCTCGAAAGTGAGCTTCCCGTATACCTTCCGGTTAATCAGCATCGCCGGCGACAGATCGCAATACCCGATGCAACACACCGGCAAAAGCGTAAATAGCCCGTCAGATGTGGTCTCTCCCACATCAATCTCCAGGGTTTTGCTAAGATAATCTTTGATGGATTCGCACCCATCCACCCAGCAGATAACACTGTCGCAAACATGAATGACATATTTTCCCACTGGCTCCCGGTAAGTAAAAGTATAGAAAGTGGCCAGCTCTTCCACCTCCAACGGCGTCATGTCTAATAAATCAGCAGCCTCTTCTAGGGCTTCATCACTCAGGAAACCAAAGTGGTCCTGAAGCGCAAACATGACATCAACCGCCAGTTCCCTGGGATGCGCAACACTAGCGATATGTACTTCAAGCGATTTCTTTAGATCTTCAGGTAACATCTTGGCCTTTAAAATAACAAATGTTATCGATATTCGATGCTCGATGCTGGTAACATGTCAGTCATATGCCGTATCCGTAATCTGTTTTCTATTTCTGTATTCTGACACCTGACACCTGAAACCAGTGACAACAATCTTTTTAAAACGCGCAACCCGCACCACACAACGCGGATTAACGGTCGATATCCGGCAATATGTAATCAACAGAGCCGATAATGG
>Ga0209536_100007175_pt1 | contig 16926 bp, 8 predicted proteins | sample DeeMarSeWOR28_12_FD_187461 | JGI IMG/M metagenome (GOLD analysis project Ga0209536, IMG submission 187461) | Marine sediment microbial communities from White Oak River estuary, North Carolina - WOR-2-8_12 (SPAdes) (version 2) | ecosystem: Environmental > Aquatic > Marine > Intertidal zone >... | reverse complement strand
CGAGGGTATCGAACCATCCAGGGTGACTCGCCACAATGATGAGGTGGGAGTCTCCTTCATCGAGTTCGAGGCGAAGGCAGGCCGGCCTGTTGTGATTCGCATCGCCGCCGCCGGTTGTGACTGCGTACTGCTCAACGGCTTCGCGATCGATGTCACCGATCCGCGAAAGAAAGCTCTCAAGCCCTTACCCGCGGATTACCAGCGGCACGCCGACGGAGACGACGGCAAGGTGAAGCTGACTTGGACACCCTCCGCTTCGGCTGTCACCCATCATGTGTATATGGTCTCAGACCGTGCCCTCGAGGCCGCCGAACGCAAAATCAACGCAGCAACGAAAGATTCCGAGGCCTTTTTAGCCTCGGTCAAGGGCGGAACTTACTCCGTTTCCATCGTGCCAAACAACTCGCTGCTTCACTACGTCTGGCGGATAGATTCGGTCGATGCCAAAGGCAAGGTAACGCGTGGTGACCTCTGGCACTTCCGAATCCGCCATCTCGCCTTCCCCACCGCCGAAGGGTACGGACGTTTCGCCATCGGCGGACGCGGCGGACGCGTCATGCACGTCACCAACCTCGACGATTCGGGGCCCGGCTCGTTGCGCGAGGCGGTTGAGGCCATCGGTCCGCGAACCGTCGTCTTCGATGTCTCAGGGCTCATGAGCCTGAAGTCAAAACTTCTCTTCCGCGAAAAGAACGAGTTCCTGACTATCGCCGGGCAGACAGCCCCCGGAAAGGGCATCTGCATTCGTAACTACACCTTCGGTGGTCTTGGCGCGCGCGATACCATCGTGCGGTTCGTTCGACTGCGGTTGGGCAACCTGACAGGCAAGACGATGGATGGGATGGGCCTCGCCGGAAGCGATCATTGTATCATCGATCACTGCTCGATCTCCTGGTCCATCGACGAGGCGTTCAGCTCGCGAGGTGCCAAAAATATCACCTTCCAGCGCAACTTGATTTCCGAAGCGCTCAACATCGCCGGCCATTCACACTACCCGGAAGGATCGGCGCATGGCTATGCCGGATCGATAAGTGGCAATGTCGGTAGCTTCCACCACAACCTCCTGGCGCACAACGCAGGTCGAAACTGGTCACTGGCGGGTGCTATCGATCAAGCCAACCGCCACACCGGCCGGCTCGATATCCGCAATATGGTGGTCTATAACTGGTGCAATCGCACCACCGACGGCGGTGCCATGCAGGTCAACTTCGTCAACAATTATTACAAGCCCGGCCCGGCTTCGAAAGTCAAGACTTACCTCAACCCACAATTCGAAAATCCCGCCTTTGGACCGCAACAGTACTACGTCGAAGGCAACATCATGGAAGGCATCGCCGGACCTGAAGGGCCCACGGGGACCTTCAGGGGAATCAAAGTCCAGGGTCAACAGGAAGCACCGGTGACGGTTCCCAGGCCTTTCTTCGAACACTATGTCAAGACTCACACTGCAAGGGAAGCTTTCGAGAACGTGCTGGCGGACGTCGGCTGCAAAGTTCCAGTGCTCGACGACCACGACAAGCGCGTGATCGTAGAGACGTGTGCGGGCGTCACGACCTATAAGGGAAGCAAGTCCGGCCTCCCCGGATTACCTGATTCGCAGGAGGATGTCGGAGGATGGGAGGATTATCCCGAGATCCGGCGCCCCGCCGGCTGGGATACTGACCGTGATGGTATACCCAACAAATGGGAAATTAAGAAGGGGCTTGATCCCGATAATCCTGCTGATGGTAATAAGGTTGCGGCCGATGGTTATACCATGCTGGAGAAATATTTAAACAGTATTGATTGAATCCGGCTTCGATGATAAATATTTGGTCGAATTAGGATTTACCAATCAGGGGACCTGGGACCCAAACCATAGAAGCTAATGTTGCGTTCCGACGGTTGCAATTTAACAGTATTATGGTATCATGGCGAACTTGATGATATTAGGAGTGTTGCAGACGATGTTGGTTCATGTCAATGTCGGTCCTGGATGGATGGTAACATTATTGTATTAGAACTTATTTATAGGAGGTCATTGTGAAACGGTATAGGCTATTGATTCTGATTTTGTGTGCGGTTCTGGTCGGTTCTAAAGCGCTTGTTGTTTATTCAGGCCAGCAAAACAAGACCAGTGATGAGTTCCGTAACCAGTTTATCAAAAACTTCCAGCGTACCTGGTTGAACACGACTGTCGGTGACGCGATGATGTTGAGAATTCTGGTTGAAAGCATGAAGGCAAAACGCGGCATCGAAGTCGGTTCTGCTACCGGCTTCGGGGCCGTCAATATGGGGATAGGTTTCGAAAGGAACGGAGGCTACCTTTACACACTCGAAATCGACCCGAGGATGGTTAAGACATGCCGTGATAATTTAAAGAAAGTCGGCCTGGAAAAAACGGTTACCTGCATAGAAGGTGATGCGCTCCAGACACTACCGACGCTTGAGGGCAAGTTTGACTTCGTTTTCATCGATGCACTAAAACGGGATTACTTCAAATATCTAAAACTTATCGAGCCGAAGCTGAAACCAGGTGCTGTGATTGTCGCCGACAATGTAATCCGTTCGGCCGGGGCAATGAAGGATTTTTTGGATTACATACAGGAAAGCCCCGACTACGATACGGTTATTATCAGGGCCTCCATGGAGAAGAACGATGGCATGTCGGTCAGTTATAAGATTAGGTAACATGTTCTTTTGACTCTTGGAAAATGACCGATGTTATTGACGTTGGAGTGGTTAATTCACAAGGCTGCTCTAAAAACGGCGGTTGGACCGGGTTCTGTCTAATCTAAGGTCGGCCATACTATTTGGCCTTTAGCCTGGGCGACGGTGTTTTCGTAGGAACCATAGAATTCGCTGTTGCAGTCAAGCCAGAGAGTCAAACGGTGAAAATCTGATTCTGAGAGCTTAACACCGTAATGCCGCTCGTCCATATACTTCATTAGTCCGGAGGCTTTGGCTCCGAATTTGCCGGGTATCGTTCGGCTGCCGCCGTGAACTCCCTCATTTATCGAACCGTTGGAAACGTGGAAGTAGAAGCCGTATTTCTCGGCCAGATTGTTGTATGAGCGCGTCCATCCGTTATTACCCTCGATTTCACCGGATAAATCGAGAGCTTTTTTCTCCTGATGACAGCTAACGCAGTTTTTTTCCAGGACCGGTTGGACAAGACGGACGTAGTTAAAAGGATTGGAGCCGTCAACGTCGGCTTCAATTTTGGAAGGTGGACGCATCAGGGCTAATGGTCTTGTTGTAGATTGTTTTGGAACGCGATGCTTTGGTTCGTGGCACCCAAGACAGGTCATCTGCTCGCCGGGATGTACGTATGTAGCCGAACGCATCGACTGAATTGCCATGCCGCGTTCGTCGAGTGCCTGAAAGTAAATCGCCTTGCCGACGGGTGCTTCGAAGTGTGTGCTGCCGTCTGCCTCAACCGGCACAGTCCCCAGAACGGCCCGGGCGTTGGTCTGGTTGGCGGTGCCGATGCGGGGCCGGTTTGGCGGGGGGGTAGTCTTTGGCAGCGCCTGGATAATTCGCAACGCCTTGACCTTGGTCCCTTCGGGCCATTCGAAATCGCTGTCGTAGATATTGACGATGGTGATTGTTTCCTGTGGAATCTTGCCGCCCGCCCTTTGGATTGCCTTGGCCGTTTGTACTGTCTTGCTGGGGATTACTGGGGGCCTGGGACGCGGCCGAAGGGGAATCGGGCTAAGACACGAGATAGACGGGTCACGGTAGATCAACTCGCGGTTGCCGAAGCGGTCGATCCAGTAGATGCCGCGGTTCTTGGCCTCGCAGTCGTAAACGCATAGGTAGTCGTCCTCGCTCAGGGGCCAGGCCGTGCCGTACCTCATATAATTGCGAATAGGCTTCCCTTCCGCTTCAGGGAAAGGCGTATCGGGAGTCAGCCGGGTCAATTGAGACATAGCTCCATCGTCCTCAAGCCGGGGATCAATCAGAACCAGCGATCCGAAGGCGTTGCCGTGGTGGGAGCCCGTGGTGGCCACGTAGCGGTGTGAGCCGGGTATCGCCCGGATGCTCATCTCCATCCACGGCCGGCTTTCACGACGGACAGGATAATTGCCGTGAAACGATCGCGGATCCCGGCCGTCTGGAAAGCATGTCCAGATATGGTGCGCTATATTCGTGTCACGGTCTACATAATCCCAGCGGCTGTAGACAAGCATCCCGTCATTGTTCACGCTCGGATGCCATTCATGCGTCTCGTGGAAACTCATACAGATGATGTCACTACCGTCCGGCTCCATAGAATACATCGTATAAACCGGGCAATGTCGGCCGCAGCGCAGATAACCGCCCCTGCGTTCTGATATAAACAAGATTCGCCCGTTAGGCAGAAAAGTCGGGTCAAAGTCGTCCCACGGGCCATCGGTAAGTTGGACAAGTCCCGTACCGTCGACGTTGACCTTGAAGATGTGGTAGCTGATTTCAGACCCCCACTCATAAGCCTCCTTGCCCCGATATTTCTCGTATGCCTTGGCCTGTGTATACGCGAACAGGATGGTCTTGCCGTCATACGACAGTTCCGGCGACAGAAACGTGCCGCTCGAAAGGTTGTCACCGGCGAGCCGGCCCCGCTCGACCACCGAGTTTTGCAGCACGTTAGTCAACTTCGGATTGCTGCCGAATGGGTCCGAGAGGATAAAGAGTCCTCCGCCCGGCCGGGCGTTGCAGCCGTAGTACTGGTCGCACATGTGGAATACGCCCACGGAATCGTGGCGTTTTATAAACAGTATCTTGTCGAAATCCAGCAGCCGATTACAAAATGCTATTTGGCGGACCGTCCGGCGGACATCGAGGTATATTCTCCGCAGTTCATCAACGCTTACATCGCTAACTGTTTCCAGAGCTTGCAGGCGAGTCTCGGATTGTTTTAGTTGTCTGACCAGGGGTTCCAGTTGCTGCTTTGGAACTGATAAACTGCGAAGACGCTCTGCCAGATGATAACCTCGCTTAACAAGTTGCCGAACGTATTCAACAACCAAATTGGCACTTTTGGCTGATTGTATGCCACCCGTAAATTGCTTATCGCGTTTAATCCAGTCGGTTTGAATCAACTTACACATTGAATCCCCGATATCGGTCGGCCCCGCCGGAGCTTGGGATACACAAAAAGCGACCATCAAAAATGCCGCCCATCGATGAAACCGAAATTTGCCTCTTTTCATACAGAAATCTCCGTTAGAGATCATATCGATTCATTATACCATAAACCGATACTATGTTTCCAAATAAATCTGTAATCAATACCGCGATACGACTGTCGGAGAAGTCAGGGAATAGGGACACCGTCGGTTTTACCATGTTTTATCGAAGTTCCCTCGACCACGACAGTTTGATTTGCGCCGATATTTGTAGCCCCTGCCTTCGTGCCGTTAAGAAAGACAACTACAATATCGACGGATTTGTGGCGGCCAAGCCCGAAGTGCAACACGGGATCGTCCTGGCCTAAATAACCATAGTTGCTTCTGGCCTCTCGGAATCCTAAAAGCGAATTCCTCTTGCCCTTGCCGGCTTCGTAGATTCTGACTTTAGCCCCGAATGCCCCGGCTTGTCCGCTCGGTGAAACAAGCCTTACTTTAAGCCAGTTATTATTTCCCGCGTAATCGTTGCGAAAAAGCCGGTTATGAGACCGTTTCACTCCTACGGCAAAGTCGGCATCCCCGTCGTTGTCAATGTCCGCGAATGCAATCGCGCGCGGGTCGTTTATCCCCGATACCGGTATGGAAGGACCAATCACAAAAACGCCAGATCCGTCGTTCAGGTAGCATTTACTGTCACCTGCGAAGACCAGATCGAGATCGCCATCGTTGTCCATATCGGCAAGGCCCGCCATGTATCCGTCGATTTTTGAAAAGCTCCTGCCGAAGGTAAACGTCCCGTCCCCGTCATTGTAGTACAAATGGCCCTCGTCATCGGCATCCACCAGTATCATATCCAGGTCTCCGTCGTTATCAATATCAGCCGTGGTGACGCCGCTGTATGCTCGGTGGCGAATCCCGATAGATGCAGGATCAATTTTGGTGAAACTACCGAATCCACCATCATTGAGGACAACATTTAACTCTCCGTCCCGGTTGCAGGCGATTACATCGATATCACCGTCGCCGTCATAATCCGTATCACTGGCCCCTTGGCCGGCCGGGCATTCATACAAAGGGCCGGACTTAACCGCCGCGAAACTAAAGTTCCCCTTATTCTCATAGATTTCATTGCGCTCGGATCGGGCGTCGCCGGAACCCATCCAGCCCGAAACACAAAAGATATCCAGGTCACCGTCCTTATCGGCATCGAAGCAGATTACACCGCGCGTCCCTTCTCTCCTCTCTCGCATACACGGAGGCGTGACTTCCGTGAACGTACCGTTCCCGTTGTTTCGGAAGATGTTGTTGTGGCTCGGATAGTCCGGCCTGTCCCACGTTGTGCCGTTGACAAGATCATAGTCACCGTCGTTGTCAAGGTCCGCCCAGCACGCCCCGTGACTGCCCCCGTCAAAATCGGCGATCTGCCGGCTCTTTCCCTCGTTCGCAAATATATTTTTGCCGAGATTTCGAAAGAATAGGTCTGGCATCGGCTTCTCAAAAATCATCGTAATGTAAAGGTCCGCCAGTCCATCCTTGTCCGCGTCTGCGAACATGACCCCGTGACCGCCTGTGGCGTCCTTGTCTGTTGGGCCGCCGGTCCCCGCCGAAACGGTTATGTCGCTAAATGTGATTTGGCTAAAACACACCGCCGTCAAAAAAAAACTCAAAATCGCCGCAAATAGCAACTTGGTCGACATAATTCCTCATTCCATGGGATTCATTTATTCACCCGGCCCACACAATTCGGGGCTGAGTCTTTTACGTTTTGCGCAGTACCCTCCCTGGTTTTGCCCCGGTATGTTTGCCGTCCTCTACAACCGGTATACCATTTACGAGAACATGTTTAATGCCGTGAGGATATTGATGCGGCTGCTCGAAAGTAGCTGTGTCCATCACTTCGGCCCCGTCAAATATAACCAAATCCGCTTTCATGCCAGGGGCAATACGCCCTCGGTCTGTAAGCCTGAGCTGCTTTGCCGGCATACTGGTCATCTTTTTCACCGCAGTTGACAGGTCGAAGAGCTTACGCTCGCGGACATAGTATCCCAGGACTCGGGGGCACGTGCCATATGAACGGGGATGCGGCCGAGCTTCGACCGCCTTGCTTTTGCCGGCCATGCTGGATCCGTCCGAGCCAATCATTACCGCAGGATGCGAAAGAACCTTTTCCACGTTTCCGGCTGACATGCCATGACCGACGAAGTCAACTTCAGTTTCTTCCTCTTCGAGCAATCTAAGAAGTGCATCAACAGGTTCAACCTTCCACATTTCTCCAATCTCAACAAGGTTCTTGCCTACTGCCATGCGATTTCTTTCACTTTTCGTGCTGTTGATTACAATCAAATCAAAGTCACCAGGACTTTCTCCTACCCTTTCAAAAACTTCCCTGCGTATCCGCCTCCGCTCATCACGGCTTCTAAGCCGCCCCAAAATAGCTTTTGTACCGCCTTCTCGAACCCACGCTTTCAACAGAATGCTTAAGCTCGTCGAGTATGCGGTATAGGGATAGGCGTCCGCGGACAAGTCAATTCCGGCGTTGCGGGCCTTATCGAGCAGCCCAAGAGCTGCGGTCTGTTTGTTCCAATTTGACCGCCCCGCGGCCTTCAAGTGGGAAATCTGTACACGTACACCGGTCTCTCGTCCGACGTCGACGGCTTCGTTGATAGCTTCGAGCAATCCGGGACCTTCATTGCGAAGGTGCGTTGCGTAAAGACCATCCCTACGCGCTATAACCCGTACCATAGAGGCAATCTCTTCGGCCGGAGTGTATATCCCGGGAGCGTACTCAAGCCCTGTGGAAACGCCAAAGGCCCCACAATCCATGCCTTCTTCGACGGCTCGCAGCACGTTCTTGAGTTCGTCGGCAGTCAGTTTTCGATCCACAAGACCGATAGCATTCTTACGCAGTCTTCCCTGTCCTAATAACAACGCATGATTGACCGATATGCGGGTTTGTTCCAACTTTGAAAAATACGAGTCGACATCCGTCCAGTCCGGACTGATCCCCAACTCTCGAAATTCTTCAACCTCATCTTTAATATCCGCTCGTCTCAGCGGCGCAACAGAAGAGCCGCAGTTTCCGGTCACCTCTGTTGTAATCCCCTGGTAGACCCGGCTGTCGGCGGTAGGACAGGCCAGAATCCGGCCGTCGGAATGTGTGTGAATATCGATAAAACCAGGACACAGGTAAAGTCCCGACGCTTGAATAACAGTTTTGCCACGCTCGCCTGATATGTCCCCTATTGCAGCTATTGTGTCTCCGGTTATACCGACGTCACCTCTCTGGGGCGCTCGGCCTGTACCATCTAATATGGTCGCATCTTTAATGACTTTATCGAAGGCTGGATTGGCGTATACCGCGGGCCGTTTTGTCATTGCCGCACCAATCGCGCCAACACAAAATCTTTTCAGAAAGCTCCTTCTGCAAAGATAAGCCGGCATTCAATAGCCCTCGGCTCTCATATATGAACCCATAAACGGTTCTACTGCAAACTACGGCCTCTATAATAGCACAATATGTCGCTTGATTTCAACTCTTCTTCACCAAAACTCCAAAAACGCAAAAAACATTCACGCAACCTGCAGTGAAACCTAATCTACAATCTCTCACTTTTTCATAAGTCGCTTTTTATAAAGCACTTTTTACATTTTTCATTTTGATATTTGCATTTCTTCATGCTATTCTCTGCCTGTCACATGAGATAGATTGTACAGTGGGGCTTGTCCCAACATTATTTAAATATAGGTATGGTATGCACTGCACAACAAAAAATTGAGATGAGCGAAACGAACACAATTGTAAGAAAGAACAAATATTTTTACTTGGATTCATCTTTCCAGGCTCTTACTGCATCTAATCTAATAGTGATAGCATGGGCACTATTAGAGGGATGGTCCTTAACAATCATAATGTGGATTTACTGGAGTCAAAGCGTCTTTATAGGCATCTTCTGGTTCTTTAAGATATTGACTCTCAAAGAATTTTCCACCAGTGGATTTAAAATCAACAAAAAACCTGTGAAGCCAACTAAAGCAACTAAGTATCAGACCGCTGTATTTTTTCTTGTCCATTACGGTTTGTCCCACTTTGTATATTCAATCTTTTTGACAATGAAGTCCAAGTCTGTCCCGATAATCCAGCTTTTGGTCCCGGCCGGGATTTTCTTTTTCTATCAGTGTTATTCTTTTTTCTATAACAAAAAATGGAAAACTAAAGGAAAACCAAATATTGGCGCAATGATGTTTTTTCCCTATGCCCGTATTATTCCTATGCACATTACAATGGCCATAGCATTCAGCAATTGGGGCCAGCGCCAGGCATTAGCACTCTTCTTATTCCTGAAATTGCTGGCTGATATGTTCATGCATATAGTGGAGCGCAGAGGATTCGCTGATCCTAAAAAGAAAAACAGTCCCCCTGTTTAATTAAAAAGGTAAGAGAGGGGGGGGCGAGACAGTCACAGAGAAAAAAAATTTAAAAAAACCAAAATTTTTCATCAACATTTGGCTTCATTGCTACGGCTTAGTAAATAAATAGCCGTAATACGGGGGGAGAGGATTGTTGTACCTGCCAATGTTGGTTCTGGGCCGACAAAAGGCGAAGAAAGGAGTCTTTATGCAACGTGACCATGAAACATCCGCCGGGGAAATCCAGGAAAAGGAAAAAGTCAAAAATGCGGTTTCTGAAACGGAACGCCGTGGCAGTGAAGAAGAACGTCGTAGCGGAGCAGATAGGCGGTGTAGCACAGAACCTTATAATGGACCGGAACGCCGTAGCGGCGAAGACAGACGCTGTCTGCCTGAGAGGCGAAGCGGTTCTGATATGCGGACATACAGACTGTTTTACCGGCATGTAGTAACAGAGAGCATCTATGCTATCGAGCGCCGGCTGGATGGCACGCTAATCGGCAGTTGTGGCCCCTTGCCGGCTGACGACCTGAAATCACCTAATAGCTACAAATACACTACAGAACTGAACGACTGGCTCGAAACACAAAATGATAAGCTGATTATGCTTTGACGCGTCTTTTTCGTAACATCACCGCACTCTAACTGAGGAGTAAGGTGTTTTATTTTGGCGGGCCTTCTCGGAGATTATATGGGCTGGTTAATACCTTTTCGCGTGCTGCTTCATACCCCTTCTTATAGCCTTCACGAAATCCTTTTGTGTAGCCTTCTTTGTTTCCATATCTGCGACCATGTCCATATCCTGCGTTGGCCCCCTGTATGTAGCCCTTTTCATAAGCTTTTTCGAGGGCATCTACAGAAGCAACATATTTTCTCCTTGAAATCACCGCAGTCATCCCTTCAAAAGTGATAAATTTTCCGGGATCCATCCCGCTTATTTCTTCTCCACCAATGGAATATCGTTATTGTACGTCCTGGGAGTCAGATGTCAATAGAAAATAATTCCAGAAATTATAATCAACATTTGCTTGTTCATGAACGGCATATAATAGGTGATGTATACGCGTTTAAGTGGATGAAAACGATATGTGCCACGCAGAATATGGTTAATTTTATGGAAATAATGCAAGTACATAAGACAAAGATTGAGCAAATCATCAGTGAGATGGAATGCCCAAAGGATTTCGCTTGTCATAAGTCTGGATTTGAGATCATGGGCCGGACAAGACTTATAGCCGACGATCAACGGGTTGAGTGCTTAGAGGAAAATGCCCGACTGTGCAAATTTGCGCTTCTTTTCGGGACTCTGATCATTTGTGAGTGCCCTCTAAGCAATTATATAGCCAAGAACCTTCATATATGAAAAGCCCCTACCTATGGGTGAATGTTGGAGGCCGGTAGGGGTAGGAGGAGGTCAGAAACATAGTCTAATCCTTCAGATTCTATTACGTGTAAAGCTATGCGTGTGTTCAGGCCGGGTGAAGTAAACAAAGGCCCGCGTGGCACGGAGGGAGAGGAGAAAGCCGGATAAACCACAGGGGCCAAAAATGCAAATGTCTTTGTAAGGCTCTAAAATCAATCTGCCATGAACACTTAGCCGCTACATCTGTACTTATGAATTTAGCTGTTTTTTCTCCTTAATGCAAGCCATCTGTGAAGAAATCCTCTTTTAAGATACCCCCTTAATCGCTCAATTTCGACGTTTTCAATACTGAAGTAAGATATTGCACTTTTTTTCTTGTTTGGTAGTCGACATTGTCCAAGTGACTAAGATTTCTATAAATAATAAATAACCAATAACTTTAAGCCACTCTATTCAAATTTTGACTCTAATTATATTCGCAGGGGCTTATTTATTACGACAGTCGGTTTAAGTATTTGCACTTGTCCGGCTCACATGGAAGATAGTCCCAGTCCTCACCTTCTATTCAAGCAAGTATACCGCATCGCTTGCTCTCTTCACGCTCTGGTTCATAATAGGGGCATTTCAGATATTTCTTGTGATTAGTCTTATCGTTCATGGCCATCCATTTTTCTAAAGTGGGGCCGGCCGAGATTGGTGTAACAGGAGCCAACCGATCCTCCAAATACAGTTACAAGTTAAGTTTAACTACCTCTTTCGACCCTTTAGTGATGTCTGTTTTTGTCATTTTCTTTTACCAAATCCCTCACTGCCATACTTTAAGGCACTCTATAATTCTCCTTGTTGTTTTTCCATCAATGTGTAGAATCGATTTTATGCCCTATTTGGCTGCTAAGCAAGCAAAAGTACAAGATATCCCTGTTAGATCCAGGTTGTTTATACGCCGTTTCAGGACAGCAAAATGTTGATTAAAAATCCCAAATTTTTGTCTCGACAATGGGTAGGGGTATACTTTTTGTATGCCGATTTTGCATTGCCTTCAGCCCTAAATACGCCTTCGCCAAAAACACCTCCACCCCCGGCTCATAATACCTAAATTCATTATCAATAAAAAAGGCCGGGAGGTCAATCCTCACGGCCCTATGCTGTATTTTAACAGTGTATAGGATTACAATTCCGGCTCGGTGCCTGCAAGCCACCAGTCGGTAAGCAAACGAAGGTCATTGAAGTCGACTTTTCCGTCGCAGTTAAGATTAGCCCCGCCGCACCGGCCGCACACGGTTTCGCCCAAGTGCAAGGCAAGCATGCTCAAATCGTACAGGTTCACAGCGCCGCTGCTGTCAATATCGGCGGGCAGAAACTCATAGGCGCCCATATCCACAACGGGCGGACCCACCGTGCCGGGATTGCCGTTATCGACAGTGCAGAGATCCTCGATGAACCTCGGCAGGCCGCCAAGGTCGAACGGTACCGGCTCATTAACGTCTCCATCGGTGTCGAGGTCACTAATATCCGCCGGCACCGAATCATTGTCACCGGCATCAATGCACGGCGAATTCCGAACCAGGCGGTAAAAACCATCCACCCATACGGCGTTGGGATCATTCGGCTCAACAACTGTGTTAGGATCATTAATGTCGGCCCAATAACCCGCGTAAACGAAGCATGGGTCGGCAGCGATATTTCCAACGCCGCCCCCGGGCCAGTCCTGAATACAACTGTAGCTCGGCACTGATGATGAATAAAGCTGGTCACCGTCAGCTTGTGCAGAATTTTGCCAGATGATGGAATTGGTGATAGTGCCGGTGCATTCGTAAAGCCCACCACCAAGGCCTGGATTCTCAAATTCATCGTTCCATGCAACATTGCCTACTATCGTGCAATTGGAAATGGTGCCATTGCACCAGGCCAACCCTCCTCCGTCTCCTCCGTATTGTTCTCGTGCGCGATTGGCGGCAATGATGCAGTTGGTTATTGGGCCACTGCAGGCTGCTAAACCGCCGCCGTACCAGGCCTCATTACGCTCGATGAGGCAACCTGTAATCGGGCCTGTGCAACCCTCAATTCCGCCGCCGAAATCCGGTGGGCCGTTGCCGGTTATGGTGCAGTTCTCAATGGGGCCGGCCCAACCGCTTATTCCGCCTTCTTTATTATTGCTGATCGTACAGCCGCTGATCTTTCCCGCAGACATCCCGGCGATTCCCCTTCCGGAATTATTAGTGATAACGCAATCCTTGAGCACCGCATCGCCCAGGCAACTGATACCATTGACGGTACAATAGCGTGGATCTGCCAAGTTTGCCGAGATGATGCACCTGGTTAAGATAGTATTCCCATCCCTGATCAGCACCGCACAACCTTCTTCCAAATCATAATGATCAGTTATGATGCAGTCTTCAACAGTGATGTTGCTCCCGGCCGTACCTCCGAGAGCAAGTCCGGCATGGCGATTGCCGCGTATGGTGCAGCCGCTTATCAATGCTGAACCGCTGCTGAGACGAATCCCATCCGCATTGGTGATGACACAGTTTCTGATGGTAGGACTTGGCGCAAGACCACAGTAGGATCCTATGCCGCCGCCTGAGCCAAGCTCAAGATCTGAGGTAATGGTAAAACCGGCAAAGACGCATAAACGGCTCTGTGAACAGAACGACACCCTACCAATAATAATAGTCTGAGCAACGACATCAGGGTCATTGGGGTCTGCGCTCGTAAGCACCAGGTCGGGGCCATCAGAGAAATCGACGTAGTCGTCGTAGTAGGTACCGGGACTGACCACGATGTGGTCCGCCTCGTTGGCATCCATGACGGCAGCCTGTATGAGCTGGTACCAGGAATCGCGTGTGGTGTTCGTAACGCGCGGTCGAAATTCGTATGCCCCCATATCCACGACAGGATTGTCGTCAATATCGCCGTCGCAAATACGCGGCTGGCCATCCGCATCCTCGGACGGCAAACCCGGAACATTGCTATCGCCGGCATCCACACAAGGTGAAGCCCATGAGGCCAGGTACAGCGCATACTGCGGTCGATTATGGATACGCCCCGCGAAGAAACCAGGGTCCGCATTGATGTTGCCAAAGCCGGGATACGTTCCCGAAGGCATCTTGACGTCACAATATGTGACAACAGGGCTGCTTGCGTAGTTGGAGATCTCATCCGGTGTGTCGTCCCAGAGGATGCAGTTTGTCACCGTCGGGCTGCTGTTTTGGTAGTTGCGAATTGCGCCGCCGTTAGTGATTGCCGTGTTGTCGGTAAAGGTGCAGTTGGTCACGATTGGATTGCTGTTTTCGATGTTGTATATCCCGCCTCCGTAGTTGGCCGAGTTTGCTGTAAAGACACAGTTGACTATCGAGGGACTGCAATTTACAGAGTTGATCATTCCGCCGCCGCCACCAGCCTCATTTTCGGTGAAATTGCAGTTGGTTAGGGCTGGGCTGCTGCTGAGTACGTTGCATATTCCACCCCCGTAACCGTAACTGGCAGTAGTGTTATTGGTGAAACTGCAGTTTGTCATGATCGGGTTGCTGTTGTTTATGTTGTACATCCCGCCACCGGTGTGAGTGGCGTCATTGTAGCTGAAGTTGCAGTTTGTCACGGTCGGGCTGCTGCTTGTATTGGACATCCCCGCACCATCGTAACCTGCATTACTCGCAAATATGCAATTGATAATCGTCGGGCTGCTGCTCTTGATGTACATCCCACCTCCGCAGTTGTCAGGTGCAGATGCACCATTGGCGTCCCCTCCGGTGATTATAAAGCCTTCAAGAATCGTATCGGCGCCTTCGCCGCTTATGCACTGAACGGCGTGATAGGCTCCGTTTCCATTGATTACGGTAAAGCCCGTAAGGTTCTTGTTCGCGCTGAAGAGGCGTATTGCCTTGCCGCTAAAGTTGATCGCAGAAGAATAGATGCCCGGCAGGACTGTTATCTCGTCGCCGTCGTTGGCATCATTGATTGCTGACTGGATAGAGGCATAAAGAATATCCTTAGTTATGTTGCGAATACGAAGGTCCGCAGTATATTCAAACGCCCCCATATCTACTGCGGCACCCATTATGCGAGGCCATCCATCGAAATCCTTGTCCGGCAGGTTCGGAGCACTGTTGCTGCCGGCATCAATGCAAATAGAACCCAGCGAAAGCCGACCGGCATCATCCGCGAAAGCAGGGACTGAATTGATATTACCGGTGCCGGCGTAGCCGCCCTCAACATCGCAGTAAGTCACGTTGGTTGGTGAGCCCGCAATTTCGTTCGGCACACCTTCCCAAAAGATGCAGTTTGTCACCGTCGGGCTGCTTGTGCTGCTGTACATCCCGCCGCCGCTTATCTTCCCAACGTTCTTTGTGAAAGTGCAGTTGGTCAGAATTGAGTTGCTGTAATGCTCATTGGACATCCCGCCGCCATACACGGCCGTATTGCTTATGAAAGTGCTGTTCGTCAAAACGGGCGATGATTGATAACTGCCTATACCTCCGCCCATACCACCCCGACCGTTAAGACCGAACCTTCCCTTCCAAGGCCCACACTGGCCTGGTTTGCCTCCGAGTCCGCCGCTGCCGGTAACATTTTTTACGAAGGCACAATCACTCACGGTTACGCTGCAGCCGGTTCCGTTGTATATCCCCGCCCCATCACCGCCAAGGCCTCCATCGCCTCCATTTTGCGGTGAGAAAAAAATAGCAGTAAAAAAATCCCAAATGCTGGAAACATAACCATCATCGCCGTTTCCGCCGTTTCCTGTTAAGTTTTCCGTGAAGTCACATCTTTTTAAGACAGGTGACGAATTCTCGCAGTTATATATCCCTGCCCCTTTTCCCCCATTACCGCCATTTCTATTCTCAATCTTCAAAATAGTTTGAAAACGGCCATTGCCTCCGTTTCCTGTTTTGTTTTTGGTGAAAGAACAGTAACTGACGATGGGCGATGAATTATTTCCGTTATACATTCCTGCTCCATAACCGCCATCGAGAACAGTATCCCCTTGGGCTCCATTTCCGCTGCCGGTTAAGTTTTCGCTGAATGTGCAGTTAGATACGTTCGGACTGCTGCTGTTATTATACATCCCTGCACCATTGCCGCCGGGTCCGCCTTCAATAACGCCTGCAAAATACTCGCCGCCCAAGCCGTTACCTGTTTTGTTCCGGCTAAATATGCAATTGGTTACATTCGGGTCGCTATCGAAGTTATAAATCCCTGCACCTCTACCACCGCCACCGCCGCCAGTTCCGGTTTCATTCAGGTTGAACTTACAATTGAGAACTTCAAAAGTGCTCAAGTGGTTATATATACCCCCGCCATTGCCACTATCCCCTGTTCCACTCTTTCCAAAGCCGCCGTTGCCTGTTTTATTCTGATTGAATTCTGATCCGTAAATGACTGGACCGCTGGATTTGTTGTAAATGCCTGCACCATCGCCGGCCTTGCCGCCTGCGCCATAGGTGTCATAAGATTCGCCCCAGCCAGTTCCACCTACGCCGCCATCGCCAGTTTGGTTGGACGTGAATCTGCAATCCGTGACTGTGGGCAGGCTTTGCTCGTTGTAAATCGCCGCGCCACAGCCTGCATCGCCGCCCTGACCACCATTGCCCTGGATAACGTCAAAAACAGTGTTCATGCCGCCATCTCCGCCTGTGCCGCCCTTACCGGTCTTGTTCAGACGAAAGTAACAATTTGAAACATTAGGATTGCTTGAGTAGTTATACATTCCTGCGCCTTTGCCACCATTGCCGCCGGCACCACCATTACCGATATCAAAAAAACCATTTAGGCCGGGTCCTCCTTTACCACCACTTCCTGTTGAATTCTCTTCAAATGTACAATAGCTAACTGTTGGATTGCTGTTGTAGTTATACATTCCGGCTCCATCTCCGCCGTTGTCCCCTGCTCCTCCCGGATATACACCGTATTGTCCATTGCCGGTTGTGTTCTTGTAGAATGTACAGTTGGTCACTATCGAGTTGCTGTCGTCCTTGCTGTACATCCCGCCGCCTGATTGCGCCGCGTTGTTGTTGATGAAGTTGCAATCAATCACTGTCGGGCTGCTGATCTCGTTGAACATCCCGC
>Ga0209536_100007174_pt1 | contig 16926 bp, 18 predicted proteins | sample DeeMarSeWOR28_12_FD_187461 | JGI IMG/M metagenome (GOLD analysis project Ga0209536, IMG submission 187461) | Marine sediment microbial communities from White Oak River estuary, North Carolina - WOR-2-8_12 (SPAdes) (version 2) | ecosystem: Environmental > Aquatic > Marine > Intertidal zone >... | reverse complement strand
TGTTCTCTTTTACGCGCTTTTGTTTGCGAGTTCTTGCAGATCTCAACGAAATTATCCGGCGGATGAAACGGAATGTTATTCTGACAATAGCTATAATTCAAGTGTTAGTAAGTTCTTACAAACCAAAAGCGCCCAATTTAAGGCAAATAAAATTGGGCGCTTTTCAATCTCCGATTTAAAAAACACGGTAAAATTTTATACCAGGATATTGTATTTTAAAAGTCAAAATCGCTTTTAACCACACCCGCGAGGAACCTTTGAATCCGCGGCACCGGCGCGCAAGTATGCCAATATGTCAAGCAGATCCTGTTCGGAAAGTTTTTCCCACTCGGCGTTACATGCGTATTGCTTATAGTTGTCTTTTTCAAATATGCCATCCCACTCTTTCATTTTTTTCTGAAATGGACCCAGCTCTTGTGCTTTGCCGCCATCATGACACACACGGCAATTTTTTCGAAAAAGGAGTTTTCCCTTGCGGCTATTTGCTTTCTTTTCGGCTGCAATGCCCAAACCGAAAAGACATAATGATAATACCAATGTAAAAAATATGAAGATCAGCTTTCTGTTCATATTTCTCCCCTTTTTTTCTTAAGATCAGCTAAGATGTTTTATTTAAATATCTGAGCAGTTTATTCAAAAAACCAGATACCGGTCACATTCTTTAATCATCTCTGCATTTCTTGCCTGGGTGGCGAAGTCTTTGAACCCGACGCCGGGCACATCCCCTTCTAGACCGTTGGCACGGAAACTTACGTCACAAACCGACAATTTGGCTTTCCCCACCAGGTCTGCAAACTCAGGCTTTTGAGTAAGCAAAACGCCCTGTCCGGTAAAAAATATCTGGACGTGCTTGCCTTTCTGATGCGCAGCGGTGGTTAGCGCAATAACATAATCAAGATGTTTGTTCGAACTGACCAGAATCCCTAATCGATCACCCATTACTTTTGTCCCTTTGCTTGATATAGATAATAAATGTTTATTGGATCAAAAATTAAGTTTCCAATACAGAAATTAGCAATTTTTCGCGAAATCAAGTCGAAGATCCCGGATTTTGAGCGGGAGAAACCAAGGACTTGTGTATCCCGCTCCTGCGGACAGAACAAGTAATTCCGCAGATTGATCCCGGAGAAATATGCTCTGCATTTCACAGGGCAAGCGCAGAGATTGTGGAAAAGCACTATTTCCGGATGGAAACCAATTACCACCAGCAGACAATTTGGTCATGTGAAAAAATCTCGTCCACAAGAGAGGACCAGTTCACATCCCCTTCATAAAGGGGGATGACCTTGTCTTCTTCACCTCGGGAAAACGTGTCTATCATCGTCTGTTCCAAATCATCGGGAGCCGACCGAACGATATTTAATACTTTGTTCATGAATCGTACCCTAAAATGGAATGATAAGGTCAACCTCTTTGAGTTTGACCAACAATTCCTCGTCAGTTACAGGTTTAAATCCGTATTTTTCGACATTGGCAGGATGATTGGAATATCGTTCTCCTTCCATCTCATCGATAAATTCCATGTTTTCGCTGTAAGCTTCGTCCATGTTTTCAATTTCATGATTTAGGACGTACATTTGAACCGACGCTGCTTCCAGCAATAAACCGAGGCTGGTTCTAAGCCCCTCATACTGCTGTTCAACATCTTTGATAAGTACCGCGACTTTATCAATTTTTTCCAACTTATCCTCCTTTTTTGATCAGGTATTTCGTATACCCCTCTTCATCGACATAGCCCAAAAACTCTTCGCCTTGTTTCTTGGCAAAATCCGGCATGTCTTTTTTGGAGCCCGGATCCGTGCTCCATATTTCGATAATTTGACCGGTCTTCAAATTCTTTAATTCTTTTTTGAGTCTCAGGATGGGCATTGGACAGCTCAAACCGCGGCAATCCACCAGAAAGTCCGCTTTGATGTTTTCTAAATCACTCATATTTTCACTCCTTTAAAATGAAATAACAAATTTTTCCGTCTTTGAATTATACACGGCCAGTAAATACCAAACAAGAAAAAAAGCCAAATAAACAACCGGTGTCCAGGTCCAAGTAAAAATGTCAACCACGTAAATCCCCTTTCCTAAAAAAGATCCCAGAGCGGTATTGGCTACTTTGTATTTAAAATAGGGGTACACCGTAATAAAACCCACAATGGCCAGCCAGATTTTGGTGTTGCCTTCACCGGCCCGCCACAGACCAGAGCTGGCGCAAGCACCGGCCACGACCATTCCCAGACCGAATATAAAGCCGCCCACCAGACTGCCCAGCCAGAAACGGTGATCAATCCCATGGGTATCCGGTTGGAAGAAACCCCATTTTATCACAGCCGACCCTGCACTGTAAATGATCAGGCTCAAGATCACCGCCTTGACCATTTCATAATCACCGGTCATAAAAGGGTTGCGAAAGGTTCGCTGAAGGCAAAAGCGTGATCGCTGCATGAAAAATCCGATCCAAAGTCCGAAAAAGGCCATACCCCCCAGCACCGTTTTATCAAACGCCGAATATACATAAAACGAAAGACAAATCGAGATATAAATGGCTCCGCCAATGAAAGGATAGACTTTATTCCAGTTTATCATCGGGGCTTTTTTATTTTCCACCGGTTTTTGAGTGGGTATTTTCACCGGCCAGTTCAGCATCTCCCAGATCAGATATTTAACGCCCAGAATTGATCCCAGGGCAAGACCGATCATCATCGCAAAACCACCTAAGGAATAGACGCCCACGGCAGTATAAAACCCACCTTCAATACATCCATTGGCAAAAGAAGAGCCGATTCCCATCAGGGCGCCGCCGATAAACCCTTTGACATACTCTCGGCCGGGTGCCCGGTAGGTTGTAAACTGCCCTTTCATCATCGCTGCACCCATACTCCCGAAAATCATCCCCAAATTCATGATTGAAACAGGATGGATCCAGGGAGTCAAGGGGGCTTCCTTTAATCCGGCCAGTTTTCCCAAACCCAAATAGTAATACAACTGTTCGCCCCAGTTGCCATAACCTGAAGAAATTCCCCAAGGATACCGCCATAGAAAAATGAGTATGGCCAGTATGCCCAGTCCGATACCGGCTGCCCAGAGGGGCATATCCTTAATGAATACGAAATCGTATCCTCTTTTGATTTCACTCCAAATCTGACTCCGTAAACTTGTTTTTTCCAATGGGAAAACCTCCTTCAACTGTTCTTTTCGTTATCGTCGGGAAGGACTGTATATGTTTTGGGTGCGTTCTGGTTAATTCGATATCAAGGCGCTATTTGGGAAAGTTTATATTCACATTTTTGAATCAGATTTGACATCAAATGCTCACGAAAACACGCTGTTTCAATACGAAATTCTACTCTTGATGAATCTATGCATTTTCTGTACCATCATATTTGCTTAGTATGCATAATTTATAACATTCTTAGACGATAACAGTCTTACCGCCGCGATGATTTTCTTCTGATCCATCATATGAAAACGCTCTGAAGTATCCGATCATTTCAAGCATTAAATCGGTGAACAATAGACAAAAAAAATGGGGTGCGGCATCCCTTTATAGAGAATTTTAATGTTAAAAAAAAATCAACCAACCTTAAGAGATTGGCATGATTTTCAAAAAAAGTAGTCACCGTCTGACCCCTAATTTTTGTAATATATTCCAAAATGGAATCAAAAAAAATTCGTTGGTTGATTCATGCGGGGTTGCTTTAAAAACCATCAACAATCGATTTTCATAAGTTTATCTATGTAAAGACATTGTCACAAAAGTCTAAGTATAACCTGCGCAAAGCCCGATAAACGGACTGAATATAACAGTTTCAGTAATATTGGCCTATTTTCAGCCTTGACATAAAGATGCGCCATACGTTACGAAGAATGGCCCCACAATTTTTCAATTAAGTATAAAACGACAAGGTGGCAGTTGATAGAGAATTTATACGAGACCTTTCTATAATATGTTTACTTGTCAAAATGTTTCTAAAAAAACCCGGCACCATAAGCTCCTACTTGAACAAAAAAGTTATCCTGATTCTTGTCTTACAGGCCGGAATCATCATTTCGTTTTCCGGCTATTATACCTGGAACCAGAGTTCGGCCGAATGCGTTCAATGCCACTCAGACCTTAAAAAACTTACGGAACTCGGCCAGCCTGAATTTTACATTACACCCAAAATGGTGGCCGAACAAAGCAAACACACCACCGCCCAATGTCGAGATTGCCACCTGGGAAACGGCCGCTCAAAAGATAAAGACAAAGCCCACAAAGGCATGCTGAAAATGCTGATTATCGGTGATGAGGCCGATGTAAAGCAAAGGAAAATATTTTATCCATCCCCCTTGAAACCTTCCGGAGAAAACAGATTGTTTGAATTGATTCCGAAATTGGAGGTCAATGGAGAATTTCGATATCCCTATGAAGTTCGGACCATCCTTTGGCACGACCGGAATCCGGAAACCTATAACTTTGATCCGGACTTGGCCCGAAAAACCTGCGCCAAGTCCTCATGCCATCCGGAGCTTTTGGAGCAATTCAATACCACGCTGATGGCCACCAATTTCCGCCAACGCACAATGAAAACATGGATGGATCCTTACGGTCCCCACAACTGCGGCCCTTCGTTTGCCGATCTTCCCCCTTCGGAAATACTCAAGGCTTCCGGTTTTGATTATCGAAATACGGATAGAATCCGTCAGGATCTCAATGTGTCTTTCACCAATCAACAGGCCAGAGACAAGCAGAGGGTCTGTAATACCTGTCATACCGGTTGCCTGGATTGCCATTATACGCCTCAAAAGGGAAAGCCCCATAAATTCACAAAGATTCCCAAATCTGAAAGTTGCAGTGGATTCGGCCGCAGCAGCATGTGCCATTCCGGATCCATGGAGAGTCGGAGGGGTGAGACATATATCGGCGGTGATTACGCAATCCCTTCTGGCATGGAAGCCGATGTGCACTATAAAAACGGAATCCACTGTATAGACTGCCATCCTACCGGCAATAAGGGGATGGGAGATATGCAAAGAAAAGCGGACTGCCAGGATTGCCACATCGACATTGAGGCGGCACATGCCAAGAGCATCCATAAAAATCTGAACTGTTCCGCCTGCCATGTCAATGTGCTTGGAGGATATCAAATCACCATCTGGGGACCCGGATTTTTTGCCGATACCCATAATCCATTTTATAAATATGCACTCTATTACGGAACCCAGAAACCACCCATCCTAATGAAAGACCAACAGGGTATCTGGATGCCGGTTAAAATAATGCCCCATGCGGTTGGTAATATTAAAGAAAAAGTATCACCATCTCCAACTGTTCAATACCGATGGTCGGCAGGAGAAACCAAAGACGCCTACTATATCGTCGGCACGTTTGACGGCCTGCCGGAGAACAACAACCACTTGCTCTGGCTGGAAATTCAACAGGCCTCCCATCCTTTTGGCAATGGGAGGTCCTGTGAAAGCTGTCATCAGAAACAGCAGACATCCGTATCGGTTTGGGAATTTCTGGACGGACAAGGTACCGAGGAGACGTTCACTGGCGCTTATGAAATCGTGGCAGACCAAAGTGCCTTGTTGATACGAAATATGCACAATACATCGCCTATAAAGATTTTTGAGGATTATAATCTGAGTGATTTTGCTTCCTGGTTGTATTTAAAAGACGAATGGAAAATTAATGGGGATTTTAGTATCAAGACCGATGAAACCAAATACCTTCTTTATCTGGAGAAATACCAGACACTTGTCGACAGACTTGAAAAACTCGACCAAAATGCCAAACATCTGGATCGAAAAACATTGCGACGCTACCAAAAAGTCAAGGGAGCGGCGCTTCACAATACTGATGATGAACAGATGATGTCCCATCTGAATGATTTCTCAAACTAAATTAAATGTTTGATAATTCACCAATATCAGGCAGAAGAACGTTTTTGAAAAAGTTTTTCAGCTTAGTTTCTATGATCGGTTTATTTTTAATAACCGGCATATACTTACTGTTTGCCTTTCCAAAGAACATACGAAAAAAGAAAACGGTATTTGTGTTTGCATGCGGCGAGGAGAATTTACCGGTTCAAGGGGTGAGACAATATCATGTTGAGTATTCTTTGCATGGTAAACCGGTAACCCGTAAAATTTTCATTGTAAATACTGGAAAAGAATTATTCGCCTTATCATCAAGTTGCACGCATTTAGGCTGTCTCATCTATTGGTACCGACCTGAAAACCGATTTCGCTGCCCCTGTCACAGCGGACAGTACGATATCGGGGGAAATGTGGTTGCGGGGCCGCCTCCAGCCCCTCTAAATAGACTGTCTCTGAAAATTCAACATGAGAAAGTGTATATTGGTATAAGGATATAAGGGAGAAGATATGGGACGTTTTCTTGAGTGGCTCGACCGGAATTTCGGAATAAAAAAGCCACACCGCCGATTCCTGTATCGCTCGATTCCCGAAGGGGTCAATTATTTTTATTGTTTAGGCGGAATCGCATTTACCCTATTTATCATGATTTTTGCCAGCGGTTTGATGCTTGCCATATATTATGTGCCTTCAGAAAGCGAGGCCTTTGCAAGTATTGTACGCATCCAAAATGAGGTGCGCCTCGGATGGTTTGTCCGGTCATTTCACAAATGGTCGGCCAATTTATTCATTGTGGCGATTGTTCTTCATGCTATCAGGGTCTTTGTCTATAAAGCCTATCGTCACCCTCGCGAGCTCAACTGGATCGCAGGGTCGTTAACACTAATACTGGCATTCACCTCAGGCTTCACCGGGTATTTATTACCCTGGGATCAGAAAGCGTATTGGGCCACTGAGGTCGGCACTTCCATGGTGCGAACTTTGCCATTAGTGGGTCCTTATCTCTGTTATTTGCTGCGGGGAGGCGAAGACATCACCGGCGTTACTTTGATACGATTCTATGCAATCCATGTTCTCTATGTTCCCCTTTTCATGTGTCTTTTGCTATGGGCCCATTTCCATCTGGTAAAACAGCAGGGTGTAAAAGGAGGTTTGTAGGTGGATCGGCCAAAGGAATTTTACCCCGACTATCTCGTTGAGATTCTTTTGGTGATCTTTTTAATCTTAGAATTAATCACCACCCTCGCATTATTGTACCCGCCACCCATTGGTCGGCAAATCGATTTTTCCGCACCGTTTAGCCCTAGACCCGAGTGGTATTTTTTATGGTTGTATCAACTCATTCGATATTTTCCCGGAAAGTGGATTATTATCGGTACCATGGTCATTCCCTTGACGGCGATTCTAATTTTAATTTTTATTCCTTTAATCGACAAAGGCAAGTTTGGCAGATTAAAGGTTTTGATTGTCGGGACACTGCTGCTGCTTTCTTTTGGACTCTTGACGTTCCTCGCCATATTAAATCCGTAACGAATTTCAGCAACATGCTTCCAACCCAAAAATTTCCATTCTGGAATCCTGAATATTCCATAATGGAATAAAAACTTTCTGAAACATCGCTTTTCAAACCGTTAGTGCGCCAAATGTCTACGTGAATACCGATTTCCCGCACAATGGCGGTTAATTTAAAGATATCGAGTCGAATTGGCATAGATTTTGATACATATTATAAAATATTCATATTATTTTCAAATGATCTCCGTTTATTTCTTGATATAAATTTAAGAAACAGGAAACATCTTATGTATTAAACAAACCACACGTATGACGATTTTCAAACAAATGAAGTGTCAACAGCATTAATTATAATTCCTTAGGAGGAGGAGAATCTAATGACCTATTACATGTACAGCAATACTCAGGAAGTGACCCCTTATGAGAGGATGATGGCATCGCTGAACGGCGAGAAAACCGATCGAGTTCCGGTTCACTTTTACCCGAGATGGGCCGCACTGGAATATATCGGCGCCACTTTCAAACAGACCTGGGACGATCCGGATCTATATGTTAAAGGGCAAATCCTGGCTCAGGAACGGTTTCAATATGATTGCATCATTGATTATGACATGATGGGACCCGTTGAAGAAGCCATGGGTGCAAAACTCAAGTATCCGGAAAATGACGTTCCGCAAATCGCCGAACCGCTCATCAAAACCAAAGAGGACATGAAAAATGTAAAATGGAAACTGGACCCTCGAAAAGATGGAAATATGCCCAAAGTCCTCTATGTGATCAGACGTCTCAAAGAAGAATTGATCAAACGTGGCCGGGGAACCCAACACGTACCCATTATGACCTGGGGCAGCTGCCCCTCCCGTACCGTGGCCTGTTTGACCGGTTTTAAAGAATGGTTTTTAATCGTCGCCAGAGACCCTGATTGGGCGGTTGAACTCATGGAAAAGGCCCTGGATGGGTGGCTTCAGCTGGTCATCGCAGCCTGGGAGGCCGGAGCCGACTGCGTATGGGTCAATGATCCGGTATCTTCCCGTGACTGTATTTCCAGGGATCACTATTACAAACTGACACAACCCTATGAACGAAAATTCATAGAAGCCATCAGGAAGGAAACCGGTATGAACATCACCATGCATCCCTGTGGCAACTGGCATGATCGAATGGATCTCGTCTACGAAAATCAAGCAGACTGTTATTTTTTAGGTCCCATGGATATCGAATTGTGTACCAAGATAGCCGTCGAAACCAACGAAAAAGGGCTTTCTCGTGTAAAGGCTTTAAATGGTAACGTAGGTGCGGCCACCAAAAGTACCACAGACGGCCAAACAGCTGTACCATATGCCACCACGATGAAAAGAGGAAAACCTGAAGACATCGAAAAAGAGTCCAAGGCTGTGATCGATACGGTCGAAGCTGCCGATCTTCGCTGCATTCTGGGAACCAACTGTTGGGATGTCAAAGGATCTTCTTTCGCGAATCGGGATGCAATGGTTTATTCCGCCAGGAAATACGGACAGTATAAGTAGCCTTAAACAAGGAGACAGACAAAATGAGCATCATAGAAGCAATCAGAAAAAACGTGTATGACGGAGATGAAAACAATACGATAGAATTGGTAAAAAAAGCTCTGGATGAAGGCAAAAGGGCCAAGGAAATTCTGGACGAGGGTCTTGTTGCCGGCTTGCGTGACTGTGGTGATGGATTTGAAAGGGGCGAAAAGTTCATTCCGGAAATGTTGATGTCCTCCGAATCCATGAAAAAAGCAATGGAAGTTCTAAAGCCCCTGCTGCTGGAAGGTGCGGGTGGAGCAAGTACCGGGAGGGCCGTACTGGCGACCGTTGAGGGAGACGTTCACGACATTGGCTTGGAATTGGTTGCCACCATGTTCGAAACCGCAGGCTTTGAAGTTCGTAATATGGGGCCGGATGTGCCCACCGAAGATATTGTTGACGCTGTAAAAGCAGATAACCCCCACATCGTGGGTCTTTCAGCGTTGCTGTCCAATACCATGGATGTCATGCCAGATGTTATTGAAGCGTTGGAAAAGGCCGGTCTCAGAGATTCAATTAAGATAATGGTCGGCGGTGCGCCGGTCAAGCAGGATTTCGCCGATGAAATCGGTGCAGACGGCTGGGCTTACGATGCCGCCAGTGCAGTACCAAAAGCCAAAGAATTGCGCGCTCAGCTGCCGGAATAAGTTGTCTATGGTCCTTAAAAACGATGACGGCAACTGGGCGGCCGATAAGGCGCCTGAGTTGCCGTCACTGCCAGTGGGTTCACCTCCATTAGGCCGACCATAAAATGTGCCATAGCGATTTTGTGGTTGTGATTTACTCGCTTTTTAGACAGCTATGAGTATAGGTTGTTTTTAATGAAAATTTAATTGCTCATAGCTCAAGATTATCGATGATCTTTGGTATGTAACCCCAACTATAAAGGAGGAATACCATGCAGGAAAAGGACAATAAAGAGAGAGAGAAAAAATCTATCTTGGAAAAGAATCTTTCCCGAAGAGATTTCTCGCGAATTGCCATGACCTTCGGTGTCACTTCCACGCTGTTTGCGTGGCAGAGTTTCGCTGATGCCGGCGTTAAACCGGATGCCCACATGCTGGCTCAGAAAGCCAAGAACATACAGGATGCACGCTATAAGGCTAAACCGAAGTTCAAATTCCGTTATGGGGCAGCCGGTCACAGTGTCGACACCATGTGGGTGGCCAAAATCGGCACGGTGGATTTCGTCAGGGAAGTTGAAGAACGGACCGACGGCGAGATTCGCATCGAACATCTGGGATCGAATTCTATTTGTGGTGAAATGACCTGCGCCGAAAAGTGCATCCAGGGCATCGTTGATTTTTACGTCGCTTCCACCCAGAATTCATCGACCATTTGTCCCTATCTACTCAATCTCGACTGGGGCGCCCTTTGGCCGAATCGGGCGGCCATGTATTCTTTTGCTTTTGATCATCGAAGCGAAGACCTCTTTCGGGAACCCATGCGGAAACATTACGGCCTGGAGATGCTGTTTGGCGACTATGGTCTCCGAGGATTTTTCATGAGTAAAAAGAAGTTTGGTGAGGGTGAACCCATTATAGACTCCCTCGACAAACTCAGGGCCACCGGTGCCAAAATTCGAACCACCGGCACCTATTTCGGACTGATCAGCATGAAGCTGATGGGTGTCAATCCGGTGGCAATCTCCTTTGAGGAAGTGGTGGACGCGGTTCGTCAAGGGGCCATTGATGGTGCCGAAGCCTGGGAAATACCTTTCAGCATGATTCATTTCACGGAATATACCGGGCAGTTCTTGTACCTGAAATACTGTTCCGGCAACTGGGTTACCGGAATGAACGTCAAAAAACTCCAAAAAATGCCGGAGCAACTCCAGGAAGCTATCATGGAATCTGCATATTTGACACAGGTCGCCGTTCTGGGTAAAGAAGAAGCCTCTATTGCCATTAGAGCCGGTGCAGACCTTGAAAATCCTCCGGTGGGAAGTGAGCACTGGCGAAACAATATTACCAACGTCATCTGGTCTGACGCGGAAATGGATAAGCTTGAAAAGCTCATTTCACCCAAATATAATCCTGATGCGTGGAAAGATCAGATGGAAAAGCAAAACAAACTTTACGGTCGCGGCAATATTTTTGAAAAGATGTACGCCATTGCCCGTGAAGTTCCCAGGGGTGCCTATGCCATGGACGTGGCCCCCCATCGCTGGTGGAAGCCCAACCCGCCTTGGTGGAAAGACGGCGAATGGAAAAACGGCAAAGGCTTTTGGGTCAAAAATACCAAGAAAAAGGCTTAATCCTAATCCACCATTTAGTGCCTCCTTGCAATTAATTGGGAGGCACTAAATGTGTGTAAAACAATTATTAAACCCCTACAAGCGCAAGATGCCGGTTCATCTAAGACAATAGGTTAATTTTTTTAAGAATGCGGTATCAACCAAATATGAAATCAGAAGATTTTAATTGACCTTATTTTAACAGAGGATAGGACATGGCATTACAAGATAAAATATTGGTGGCGGTTGATGCCTCAGATCGCTGTATGGAAACCATTCGGCATATCACTCAACGAGACCCGTTCCAAAAAAAGCACCTGGTATTGTATCATGTTTTTGTTGCCCTTCCGGATTTTTACTGGGACATCGAAATGGAGCCGAAAAGCAGGGGGGCTGTGGCACACGTAAGGGCTTGGGAAGAAGACAAAACAAATAACATTGAGCAATTTATGGAAAAGGCTCAGAAAATGCTTATGGACGCCGGTTTCCCTAAAGAAGCGGTCACCGTGAAAATCAAGCAAAGTGAGAAAGGGATTGCCAGAGATATCGTTGAAGAAGCCAAGGCCGGGTATTTGGCCGTGATCATTAGTCGAAGTGGTGAAGGAGAATTGCCGGAACCATTTTTAGGAAGCAACGCATCTAAAGTCATTCAGAGACTCAACTTTGTACCTGTATTTATCGCCGGAAAACGACTGCCTGGTAAAAATATTCTGGTTGCTTTGGACCGTTCGGAAGGTGCCATGCGGGCTGTTGATTTTGTGGGAGAACTCATGGGCGGCTACGATTTTAAGGTGACACTGTTGCATGTTATCCGTGATAGAGAAAATACTAACAAATCAATGCCTTCATATAAACCGTTACCCAAGGAAGAACTGCTCACCGAGGAACAAAAAATACAGGCCGTATTCGACGAAGCCAAGCGCCGTTTGATTGATTATGGATTTAAATCGGAATACCTAACCAGCAAAGTCATTACCGGCGTTTCAAGTCCACCAAGAGCGATTGTTCAAGAAGCCGAACAGGGTGGATATTCTCCTATTGTAATCGGCAGAAGAGGGTTATCAAAATTCCAAGAATTTTTTATGGGAAGTGTCAGCAATCAAGTCATTCAGCTTGGGGTCGAACAAGCGGTTTGGGTAGTGACTTAAAAACCATAATTAGAAACCCACGGGCTTAAGCCCGTGGTCCTTTGCTAATTTCGATAGCGGCCGCTGATAGTTGAAAACCGTTTATCTTTTGAGGTTGGAACATATTTTTAAAAATGGTGAAATAAATGGCAAAAAAAATCTTACGCTGGCTTGATCACAATATAGAAAACGCCCTCATTTTTCCAATGTACTTTCTTATGATGGCGATTATGGCCATCGGTGTTGTGCAACGATTTGTTTTCAAAACCGCTTTTCACTGGGCGGTTTACGTCTGTATCGGGTTGTTCGTCTGGTTTTCATGGCTGGGGTGTTCCTGGAATGTCAAGGAACGAGCACACCTCAGACTGGCCGCGTTTCGAAACAAGCTTCCGCGCAGCGCACAATTTGGTCTTTTAATGCTGGATTATGTTCTCTGGATCGCATTCGGAATTATCGCGTCTTATTTCTCAGTCACTCAGATTATACGCTTACACGAGGTCGGTGCTCTGATATACGGCACGGAAACCATACCCAAGTGGTTGGTCCCTTTGTGTATCCCGGCTTCATTTTCTATTTTGTTTATCAGAGTCATTCAGTGCGCGATACAGGACATTAAAGATTTAAAAAACAATACGCCATTGAAACTAAACCCAACAGCAACGATAGATTAGATTAAAATTAACAAACGGTGTTTTTAGGGGAATAGAATGTTCGGAATACCTGAAGATGTGGCAATTTGGATCATTTCCATAATTACAGGGGTTTTCTTTATCCTTGGCGTGCCGATCTTTTTATGTGTGGCCTTCTGGGCCACCCTGGCCTCCATTGCCATTGATTTTACGATCATGAATATCGGTATCACATCCTATCAGGGCATCAGCAGTTATGCATTGCTGGCCATGCCGCTGTTTATCCTGACCGGAGACCTTATCGGTGCCGGCGGCATTGCCAAGAAACTATCCATGATGGCTCGGCGTGTTCTGGCACCGCTCAGAGGGGGGCTGGCCATGGCCGCAGTTGCCACCTGCAGTCTATTTTCAGCCATTTCCGGTTCCAATTCCGCCACCGTAGCAACCATCGGACGAATTATGATCCCCGAACTCAAAGATCAGGGCTATAACGACGAATTCGCCGCAACAACGGTAGCTGCCGGTGGAATTGTCGGAATTTTGATCCCCCCCAGCATCCTCATGATCGTCTATGGTTTCACGGTGAATTTAAGCGTTCTCGACCTTTTCAAGGCGGGCGTCATCCCCGGACTTTTTGTGAGTGTTGCGTTAATGGGGGCTGCCCGTTTCTGGTGCCGAAAATATGATTGGGGTCGCCCGGAGCCTTTTATAATCAAAGAGGTTGTCCGTTCCACCTGGGATGCAAAGCTCGGAATTGTCGCCGTGGCACTTATCCTCATAATTGTATACGGCGGGATCTCTTCGCCCACGGAAGCTTCCGGAATTGCCGCCGCATACTGTCTGATCGCAGGCACATTGCTGACGCGGGAGATCAAACTTAAAGACATACCGGCCGTTTTTCTTTCCAGTGGACGTGTCAATGGCTTGCTGGCGCCCGTAGTCTCTGTTTCTATTGTTTTACAGCAGGTTTTTTCAATTCTTGGGGTTCATGATGTGGTATCCAATTTTGTTCATTCTTTTGGGGGTTATTATGTGATGCTGGCTGCCATGATGTTCAGCATTGTTCTGGCCGGAGCCATTATGGAATCAATATCCGTGTGCATCATTCTGGCTCCTATTTTGGCACCTATTGCCGTATCTATCGGGATGGATCCGATTCACTGGGGTGTTGTTTTTATCGTCGGTTTGTCCATCGGCTTTATCACACCGCCTTTCGGCCTGGATCTTTTTGTGGCCTCGGGAATAACGGGAATCCCATACGACAATTTAATCAAATGGGTGCCGCCATTCCTGATTTTCGTATTTGTTGCCTGGATTACGATCATGCTCATCCCGTGGCTGAGCCTGGTCTTTGTCTAAAAAAGCACGGCCCAAATTACGACTTGCTGGATTCACGAAATTCCCTTATGAACCACAATAGGCTGCAAATTTATATTTCTAAGGATGACAATGAATTTTGAACCATCGACAATTCTTGTATTATCCATCGTCTCTTTTGCAACCTTACTTCGATCTACCTTCGGATTTGCGGACGCCATGTTCGCAATGCCCCTTCTTGCTCTTATTATCGGTTTAAAAACAGCAACACCGCTGATGGCCATCGTGGCCATGACCATTTCGACAACGATTCTTATTAAAAACTGGCGCAACGTCCAAATAAAAAGCGCTTGGCGGCTATTCATTTCCTCTTTGGCGGGTATTCCTCTCGGCCTATGGTTTTTGAAAGGCACCCATGATGCCCTTATGAAACTGTTTTTAGCGGCTGTAATTATCTGTTTTTCTGCCTACAGCCTGATCAAACCCAGATTGACAGCGATCAAAAGTGAAAATCCGGCATACATTTTCGGATTTTTTGCCGGCGTGTTGGGCGGCGCATACAACACCAACGGTCCGCCTGTTGTCATATACGGTTCTTTGAGAAAATGGTCACCAATGACGTTTAGAGCCACTTTGCAAGGTTATTTTTTCATGGCCGGCATTTTTATTTGTTTGGGTCACGGGTTTGCAGGACTTTGGACATCTAAGGTGCTTAGCTTTTATTTGTTTTCCTTACCGCTGGTCTTTGTGTTCACGTTTATTGGGGGATTCTTGAATCAATCAATTCCTAAAGGTAAATTTGACCGAATCATTCACTCTTTGCTGATCGTTATTGGTCTGTTCTTATTGATACAAACCACTCGAGAAATAATTTGAATAAATAACCTGGCACGTCATTCAGCTTTGACCATCCGGATATCCGAATGATTTTTAAATACAATTTGTTCCGCTCTAGGTATCAATTTAAGGCGAAGCTTGACATCAGAATCCATTGTTTATACATGGGAAAGATACCAAAAATATAGACTATCAGCCTCACCTTTACTTTGTATCTCAGGCTGATCCTTTGCCATACAAACGGTTTCATGGAGAACAATGAAAACGTACAAGATATTGTTGGTTGATGACGATCTCTTAATTTTGCGGTCGATCTCTTCGTCACTTGAACAAGAAGGATACCATGTCGTTACCGCTACCAACGGAAAAAAAGCGACTGAATTAATAAAAGAAAACCATTTTGATTTGATCCTTACCGATCTGGTCATGGATCCTATCGATGGTATGGGGGTTATGAAAGAAGCAAAAGAAAAAAACCCTGAAAGCATCGTGATTATTTTAACGGGCTATGGTGATTTAATATCCGCAATCGACGCCTTGAGGCTTGATGCCGACGATTACCTGTTAAAGCCTTGTGAGCCCGAAGAATTATCTTTCAGGATTTCCAGCTGTTTGGAAAAGCTTGAACTCAAGCAAAAGGTAAAAGCCTATGAAACCATAGTGCCGGTTTGTTGTGAGTGCAAAAGTATAAGAGATGACTCTGGAAAAGAAATTGGAAGCGGTGAATGGATGCCGGTGGAACAATATATGTTGACGAAATCTAAGATAGCGGTTTCACCCACCTATTGCCCTGCATGTATAAAAAAGGAGCTGGAACACATTAAACTTGTAAAGGATCTCAACGACAATATTTAAGAGTACAAAGAGGTTATTTATGTCATTGATTACGATTTCATACGGCACAGGAACAGACGGCCGGAAAATTGCCCGCCGTGTTGCGAATGATCTCAATCTTGAGCTTTATGATGATCAAAAAATTCAGGAAATAGTTGTTTCGCTGGGTATTCGAAGTGAAGATATTAAAGAATTGGATGAAAAAGAACCCGGTTTTTTTGACCGTCTTTTAAGTCGCAAACCAGACATTTATTTGAAATGCTTGGATTCAGCGGTTTATTCGGTGGCGCAGAAAGGTGATGGCGTGATTGTGGGACACGGAAGCCAGACCCTGCTCCAGGACTTCGGGTGTGCACTACATGTTCTTATTAACAACACCAAGAAATACCGTATCCAACATCTCATAGAAAAAGAGGGTATGAAGCCAGAGGCTGCCGAAAAAGTGATTCGAAAGAGCGACAGTGCTTTAAAAGGATTCTTCCGTTTTGCGTATCAACGCGAATGGGATGATCCTACAATTTATGACATGGTTATAAACACCGAAAAAATGGGAAGTGAAACTGCTGCCGGACTTATTGTCGAAGCGGCCCGATCTGAAGAAATGAAGGCCTGCAGTCTGACAGCCGTCGAATCCATGAAGCGACTCTCTTTGGCAAAGAAAATTGAGGCTGAACTGATTAAAAACAATATATTTGTAGACAACCTGAATATTGAAGTTCTTGAGAACGGTGTGGCAAATATTACCGGTACAGCCCTGACTGTTGAGAGAAAGAATCGGGTGCTGCAAATTGTAAAAGATATGCCGGGAGTTTCGGACGTTAAATTGTCCCTATATCTTCGATCAACAAGCTGGTAATTCCGGAAACAAATATAATATCTGAAAAAATCACAAATGATTCTTAAAATAATTGAGGAGTCGGGGAGTTTTTCTTAACAACCGCTACATGGATAATCTTTTTTTAAACCGCATGAACTCGCGGCAAGGGATCGTAAAGAAAAAACAGGAAACTATTTTTGAAATATCAATAGGT
>Ga0209536_100007173_pt1 | contig 16927 bp, 9 predicted proteins | sample DeeMarSeWOR28_12_FD_187461 | JGI IMG/M metagenome (GOLD analysis project Ga0209536, IMG submission 187461) | Marine sediment microbial communities from White Oak River estuary, North Carolina - WOR-2-8_12 (SPAdes) (version 2) | ecosystem: Environmental > Aquatic > Marine > Intertidal zone >... | reverse complement strand
TACAGGAGTATCCCTGGTCGGGTGAGGTGGTATAACAAAAAGAACATCGGCGCCAGGCAGGAGGTTCACGGTTTCATAACCCTGGAGCTGAACGAGGTCATCAACTTCCTGAAGGGGAACGCGCCCATGGGCGTCTCGGACCTGAGAGAGCAGGTGAACGTGCTCAAGAGGGGCATTACAGAGCTGTCTAAGGACAACCGGCGCCTGAAGACCATGCTCACCAGGTTCATAGAGGTCCTGCACGAAATGAGCCCGGAACCCACGATTATAGCCTTCGACACCAGGGAGGACCTGAAACATCGGAAGGGAGGATAATATGGGAGGAGATTTTAAGCCCACACAATCCCATACCCCACCTGCACCGAAAGGTGAGAGGCATGCGCATGCTTCGGATGTACAGGATATTCTCCCTGGCGAGGCTCCACCGGGGACGGAAACAACTGGCCATCGGAAACGTAAGCCACGCCCGTATACAGCTAGGAAAGGCAGAGGCGCAAGGAGCATGGGACGCTACCCGTTCCTGACCAGCCTGAAGTCGTACATCGACGACTGCAAGCACAGGAAATCGGAGAACACCTTATGGCAGGAAGAACGGACGCTCAGGCGGATCCACAACTACTTCCAGGAACTGAAAGAGGAAGGGAGGGTGACATCGGCCAGCCCCAAGAACATCACGCAGAAGGACTGCAAAGAACTCCTATTCCACGTCAGGCAGAAAGGGCTGCACATCAACACCCAGGCCAAATACAGCAACTACCTGTTGAGCTTCCTCAACTTCTGCGGGAACACGTCCATGGCCATGCTGAGGGCCCGGGGGGAACTCCCCAAGGCCGTGCATGACCAGGAAATCAGAACCCTGACGGAAGACGAGGTCGCGAGGATACTGGACGTTGCCACGACCCTGGAAGGATGGGAAGGGGACGCCATACACTTCGCCACCCGGTTCTACTACTACACCGGCTTGAGACCGAAAGAACTGAGGATGGCCCACCTGGTCGACCTCAACACGGTCAAGTGGACGTTCTTCATCAGGCACCCGAAAGGAGAGAGGAGCTGGGGCAAGAAGGCCACCATCCCCCTCCTGCAGGAACTCAAACCCTATGTCCTGGACTATTTGGACAAGAGGGAGCAGCGCCTGAAGGAACTGGGCATCACGGACTGCGAGGCCCTGATACCCCACCTGAACAGACACTACAGCAAAGGCGGCTTCTACCGGGCCGGGACGCTCGTGTCCATGAGGCACGAGCTCGTCAGGAAGTCCGGGGTCGACTACGACTTCCGGATCCTCCGGAGAAGCTGCGGACAGCACCTCAGGGACCGGGGAGTGCCCATCGACATAGTGTCCAAGATCCTACGCCATAAAACGACACGGACGACCGAGCTTTACTATGCCCGAATACGGGATTCGCAAGCTTATGAAGAAGTGCAGGACGCCTGGAGCCGGCGACCTTTAGCAAGTCAGCCAGAAATGCTAACATCGCTGATTGAGCTAAAAGCCAGATGATGTATCCAACCGCCCGTTGGGTCCATTTCTTTTTCATGTTCGGTTGAAGAAACGGTCATTATGACGGCGGTTTTTACCCCCGCCGGTCTGTATTCACGTAAGAAACATTTAAGATAATGGCCATCATTACTCAATATCATGGACGATGTGGACCTGAAGTTAATTAAGTTGCTCTGGGAGAACCCCAGGGCGCCGTACCGGGACCTGGCCGATGCCCTCAGCATATCCACGACCGCGGTGCATCGGAGGATCCAGGCCGCGAAGGACTCGGAGATATTGCTGGGACCTTACACCCATCTATCCCACATGCTGGTGGATGCCGTGCCCGTCATCATCATCGGGCACTCGGAGGCGCAGAGCCTTGCCGAGGTCGGCGACGCCCTGGGCAAGGGGGAGAACGTCGAGCTCATCACGATGATGAGCGGCAACGTCTTCTCGATCAGGGGAAAGCTGAAGAGACTCAACCAGCTCGACGAGTACGTGGCCTTCGTTCAGAAAGGGGCTAAGATAGCCAATCCGGAGATCTGCCTGAATCCCTCAAGGCCATGTGACAAGTTTCCTGATTATTCTGATATCAAACTATCAAAGCTGGACTTCAAGATAATGGCGGTGCTGAGAAAGGACGGTCGGATGCCCATCAACGAGATAGCCGACGAGATATCGGCATCTCCGAAGACAGTGAAGAGGCACCTCCATTACCTGATGGACAAGGAAATTCTCTGGCTGAGCTATATTGCCGACCAATCGCATTCGGGCGACTTCGTTCCGATGTTGAAGATCTACCTGGATCATAAGACCGAGAAGAACGAGGTCATGAAACGCCTCATCAACGAGCATTCCCCGCCAATCCTCGACCCGGCCACGTTCGGCAATCAGCCCAGGTTCATCCTTGCCCACGCATGGCTGCACAGCATGGCGGACCTCAGGGCACTGCTGGATGACCTTGAGAACGAGAAGGGAGTGGAATCCGTCGTTCCGAACATCTATATAAAATCGATAAAACTGGACTCATGGCTTGAAAAGATTTTGGACACGCCGGACAAGAGCTATGAATACGTGATGAAGCGGCTCTGATGCCAGCACAACAGACGTTGGGCAACTCAAAACCAAAAACCTTTTTAAATACGGTCAGATGGCCTGACGATGAAGTTATTTGGCTCTTCTGGAATACGTGGCGAATTCAACAAGGATATCACTCCCGAGCTAGTCTTCAAGATAGGCCAAGCGGTGGGCAACCTGTACGATGAAGCGGTGGTCGGCTGGGACGCCCGGACCACAAGCCCCCTCCTGGCCAAGTCGGCGGTTTCCGGTCTTTTATACGCAGGCAGCAACGCGTACGTGGCCGGTATGGTGACGACCCCGACGCTGGCAAGCGCGGCCAAGGACCTGAAGGCCGGGATCATGATAACGGCCTCGCACAACCCGCCGACCGACAACGGCGTCAAACTGTGGAACCCGGATGGGTCCTCGTTCGGCAGCAGGCAGATGGAGGAGGTGGAGGAGCTTTTGTTCCGGGAGCGCATACCCACCGCAGCCTGGAACCAGGTGGGCAAGCTGCAGACCATCGACTGGGCGACCGAGAGGCACGCGAGCAGGATAGCCGAACAGATCGGAGACCTGAACGCGAAGGTGGTTGTCGATTGCGGGAACGGAGCATCATCTGTCATCACACCGTATCTGCTCAGGAAGCTGGGATGTGAGGTGACCACACTTAATGCCCATCCGGACGGTTCTTTCCCGGGGCGGAGCTCGGAACCCACAAAGGAAAACACCCAATTACTGGCAAAATGCGTGGTCGAGACCGGTGCCGACATCGGCATTGCCCACGACGGCGACGGTGACAGGACGGTCGCCGTGGACGAGAAGGGGAATTTCGCGGACGGGGATGCCCTAATGCCCCTTTTGTGTAAACTTGAAGGTAAGACTAAGGTCGTCGTTCCTATAAACGCCACAATGGCCGTTGACAAGTACCTTGACGGCGTCGATGTGGTCCGCTGTAAGGTCGGCGACGTGTTCGTCTCGGAGAAGATTAAGGAGGTCAACGCGGACTTCGGCGGCGAGCCCTCGGGCACATGGGTGTTCCCCAGGAGCTTCCTTTGCCCGGACGGTATCTTCGCGGCTGCGCGATTGGTACAGATAGTCCAGGAGCGCCCGTTGTCCGAGCGGCTGGCCGAGATACCCAGGTTCAGCGTCATCAGGGAGCGCGTGCCCCTGGACCCCGCCAGACGAGACGACGCAATGCTCAGGATAGGCGAAGGGCTGAAAGCCCTGGATCCCAACGAGCTTTCTGACATGGACGGATACAGGGTGGTGTTCCACAACGGCTGGATACTTCTCAGGCCCTCGGGCACCGAACCCAAGCTCAAGATTGTCATCGAGGGCGACACAAAAGAGGACGCCGAAGCCCTGTACCAGAAAGCGATGAGCGTAGTGAAGGGGGTACTTGGTTGAAGGCGCTGATACTTGCTGCCGGCGAAGGCACGCGCATGTGGCCCCTGACCACGCGGATGCAGAAGCCGTTGCTGCCGGTCGCGGGAAAGCCGTTCCTGCAACACACCCTGGAGACCCTGAAGGCCAGCAACGTGAAGGACATTACCATCCTTGTGCGGCCCGGAAGAAGGGAGATAGGCCACGCGTTCGGGGACGGGAGCGAGCTAGGGCTCAAGATCGACTATCTTGTACAGAACAGACCTCTCGGGACCGCCCACGCGATAGGAGTTGCCAAGGATACGATGGACGGCCCCTTCCTCTGCATCAACGGCGATGTGCTCGTTGACAAGACAACCGTCAAGGCGATTCTGGCCAGGTTCAGGAAGGACAAGTCTATGATAGTCACGGGTTCGCCGGTGGAGAATCCGCACGAGTTCGGCGTCATTGATGAAAAAGGCGGCAAACTCGTTTGCATGGTGGAGAAATCCCCAACACCTCCATCGAACATGGCAAACACCGGCATCTACCTCTTCACTCCCGACATCTTTGGTTGGATCGACAGAACTGATAGGTCGCCAAGGGGCGAATACGAGATCACGGACACGCTCACCCAGCTGGCCTGCGATCAGGACGTCATATGCGAGACGTTCAGGGGCGAGTGGATAGACGTGGGCCGGCCCTGGGACCTGCTGAAGGCCAACGCATTTCTCATGAAGGGCCTGAAGACCAAGATGGACGGGGAGGTCCAGCCGAATGCAACGGTCGAGGGCGAGGTGGTCCTGGGCAAGGGCAGCCGCATCCTGAACGGAGCGTACGTCATCGGACCTATGATAGTGGGCGAGAACACCGACATAGGCCCCAACTGCTTTATCCGCCCCTCCACGTACGTCGGCAGCGGCTGCAAGGTAGGGAACGCGGTGGAGATCAAGAACAGCATCATCATGGACGGTAGCAAGGTCCCGCATCACAATTACGTGGGTGACAGCATCATTGCCAGGGAATGCAACCTCGGTTCAGGCACAAAGATAGCCAACCTCAGGCTCGACGGCCGCAACATCAGGGTCAGCCTGAAGGGTAAGACCATGGACACGAGGCTGAGGAAGCTCGGTGTCGTCATGGGTGATGGGGTGAAGACCGGCATCAATGCGAGCATCGACCCAGGGACCCTCATCGGTGACGGCAGCTACATCGGACCCGGAACGGTGGCCAGCGGGACGATATCGTCGAAGACCAAGGTTTACTGACCGGTTCCTTTTGATATGATGTTAATTGAGTGTATCTATTCAGCACATTCGAGTAACACATAAATCCGAAACAAATATATTGCATACCAGCAATCCGCCACCAGGTCAGGACATGACTAAGGGCTACGTGCTTATCAGCATAGAACCGGGGCGGGAGATGGAGACCTACGAATGCTTTTTAAAATTACATGGAGTAAAGGAGGTCACGCCCCTTCTCGGGGACATCGACTTCATCCTTCTCCTGATAATGGACTCCGAGGAGGCCATAGCGAACATGGTCTTGAAGAACATTAGAACGGTGCCGGGTGTGGTGAGCACGAAGACGCTGATACAGGATAACTTCTTGAAGCACTTCGAAGAGCTGATGTAGGTGGGAAAATGAGACTCATCATGCTGGGGCCCCCGGGGGCCGGCAAGGGCACCCAGGCGCAATTCCTTGTCGATAAATACTCGATACCCCAGATCTCGACGGGGGACATACTCAGGAGATCCATTGCCGACGGTACCGAGTTGGGAGTGATCGCCAAGCAATGCATCGAGGAGGGCCAGCTAGTGCCAGACGACATCATGCTCGGTCTGGTCAAGGAAAGGTTGGCCGAGGCCGATTGCGACAACGGCTTCATCCTTGACGGCTATCCCAGGAACATCGACCAGGCAAAGGCCCTGGCTGCGTTAACTGACATTGACGCCGTTGTCAACCTCTCGGTGGACATGGGCGTGCTGCTCAGCCGGCTGACGTCCAGGCGCACCTGCGGAGAGTGCAATGCCGTTTACAACATGATAGCCAGACCGCCGAAGACAGAGGGCGTGTGCGACGCGTGCGGGGGTCAACTGTTCCAGAGGGACGACGACACCGAGGAAACGGTCCAGAAACGGCTCGTGACCTACGGCAAGCAGACAGAGCCCCTCATCGAGTATTATCGCGGCCTTGGCCTTCTCAGGAACATCGATGCCAGCCAGGGCATGGAGGCCACGCACCAGGCCATCTGCCAGGTCCTTGACACGCTCTGAAGCCATTCGTATGTGCCCGCGCGACAACTCGGGGTCAAAGAAGGCCAAAGGTTTAATCGGCCCTGCCAATCATCGTCCGATGGCGGGAAAGGCGAAGGCATCGGTCGTCATTGCATCCAGAGGTCGCCGTTTTGTCTTGGTCAGGCACAAAGAACGCGCCTGGGAGTTCCCAGGCGGCATGATACGTAAGGACGAGACCGAACTCGACGCGGCCAAGCGTGAACTGAGTGAGGAAACGGGGCTTGTAGGTCACCACTGGAAGGACCTGGGCATTGTGAATGATGGCCTTGCATTATTTACCTGCAAGGCTTCGGGCAAGCCCAATCCAAGGTCGGGTGAAATTTCCGAGGTCAAATGCTTCTATGTTCCCCCCCAGGCGCTTTCCTTCCCGAGAGAAGAAGCCTTCGAGTTCCTTCGTTTGTCGGGTAGACCGGGCAAGACAAAGGTGGATTACGACCGGGCGGCCGATTACTTCGACGACGTCCGCGTCAGCAGGCCGGAGCACATAGGTGTCTGGGCCGAGAACCTGGTCAAATGGGGGAGGATCGGGAAAGGGTCCAGGGTATTCGACGTGGGCTGCGGCACCGGCCGCTACACTGTCGGGCTCGCCAAGATAACGGGGGCCGATGTCTGGGGCCTTGACGCTTCGAGGGGGATGTTGGCAAAGGCCTGCAGTAAAACCCCGGGCAAATGGATGCTGGGCGACGCATCAGCCCTCCCCGCGCCGAGCGAAAGCTTCGATGCGGTGATCATCATGCTGGTCCTCCAGCACGTCGAGGACGAGGTCAAGGTCCTTACCGAAACCCTCAGGATATTGAAACCGGGAGGAAGGCTCGTGATAGTTACGGTATCTCACGGCCGCATCCGCCGCCACCTGATGCGCCATTTCCCGGGGATGGTCAAGCTCGACCTGGACAGGTTCATACCGTTACCAGAGCTCAAATGGCACCTGCGTGATGTCGGCTTTCGGGACGTGCATTCACACCGCATAGTGACCAGGGGGCCGGATACCAACGTGGACGAGCTGGTAGAGAGGTTCAGAAAGCGGTATATATCCACCCTGGTGCTTCTGCCCAGGGAAGAGTTCGAGAAAGGACTGAAGGTCTTCGAGGAACGCGTAAGGAAGCTCTACAAGGATGAGATAGAATACCTCATTGACCTAACGTTCGTTGAGGCCCGTAAGTCATCTGTTTGGCCATCGTTTCTGTGAATTTGGTCCCGGGCCGTTAACACGAGTCTCAAATGATGGTCAAACGTCCTCGCTCTCGCGTTTCGTGAAGTATTGGATGTCATCGTGTTTTCGGTAGCCTGCCTTGGTGAACAATTCCATGGATTCCGGGCTGTCGTCCTCGACAAGGGTCGCGATGATTCTGAACCCCTTGTCCCTGAGTATCTCCTCGATCCTCTTCACCAGGGCCTTGGCGATGCCCTTGCCCCGATGCTCGGGAATCACGGCCAACCGGTTTATCCAGCCCTTACGCTGGTCATAGCTGCCGATGATGACGCCGGCAAGCTCCCCTCCGATGAAACAGCCGAGGAACATCTCCGGGTCTAGGTCCATCTGCGCCTCGATCTCAACGCGGCTGTCCCTGCCCCTGGGTCTGAAAGGCAGCCCTGCCAGTTCCCAAACTCGGATCATCCCCTCATAATGGTCCGGGCCGATGACCCTGATATCGTGGTTCATGCCTCACACCCAATCCAGGATGAACTCGTCATACTCGTCACCCTTGTACTGGTACTTGTTCTGCCTGACCTTGCCCTTGGTGTGGGTGATCTCCATCATGCCCTCGAAGGCCCCGAGCCAGGCCATGCACGATTCCTCGACTGTGTTGCAGTCTTTCATGATGACCGACGCGTGCTTGCTGTGGGCGTCCATGAGGACCGAGAGGTCGCCGAAATGGAACGCGTCCTCGTAGTTCTCCTTCGCCTTCCTTAGAAAATGCTTGATGTTCACGAACCTGACTAGGTAGGACAGCGAGCCGAGGTTGCGTATCGTGTGGTTGCCCGCCTTCCTCACATATCCTATGCCTTTCGTGCTGGACAGCCATTTGAGAATGCGCTCGTTGATCTCGGTCGAGTAGGGCTTTTCGGCCTCCAGTCGGGTAGGGTCAACTCCTGTGGCATCAATACAATCCTGCACCCCTTCTTCGCCCCACTGATGCCTGATGAAGTCGAAATGACCCAGCAACACCCCGCCCTTAAGCTTACGCTCGTTCATGGTTCCACAGGTGTGGGCTATGAATGAACCCTATTTATGCTTCCTCTTGTGACGGTAGGCGGCCGGTACAAGCACGACGATGAAGAAGGCCGGGAACAGAAGCCATGACAAGGTAAAGCCCTTGGAGTCGGCTATAGGCTGGACCACTACGGGTTCAGCCTCGATCTCCTCTACCTGTTCCTCCGCTACAGGCTCCTCGGCGATGACCTCTTCGGAAATCGCCTCCTCTTCCAACTCAATCTCCTGCTCTTCAACCTCCGCGGGTTCCTCGATGACCTCTTCGGGTTCCTCCATGTTCAGAGGTTCAGGTGCGGGGTTATCATTTGGGATCGGGTCATCGGCCTCCTCGTTGGGTGCACCTCCGGGTGGTGAGCCCATCGGGTCGTATGGGTCTGCCAGCGGATAATTGTCCAGACTGTCACCGTCGAGGATGTATGGCGTGTCAACGATGCCGTCGGATCCGGGAGTCGCCTGTGCGGGTCCTTGGAAGCTGTCCGGGCCGGTGTGGTCGTTCCAGTAGTTGCCGCCGCTCGGATAGCCTTGGTCCCAAATACAGACACCGCCGTCGTAGGCCTGGCGGGTGTTGTCGATGAAGTTATTGTAGTAGATTTCGTTATCGTCAGCCCATTCGTTTCCAACACCGTATGTGTAATCCTGTATGGTATTTTCCCAGATGTAGTTGTTCTCGGGCGATGCTCCCCAGCTAACCCTGAAGTTGTCCACGCGGTGATAATCGGTAAGTCCTCCCGTCGCGGCCGAGAATCCCATGCCTCCGAAGGTGGTATCGATTGTTCCGTAGTACGATAACGCTGGCGAAGTCATATCGTCGATGAAAGCGACCACAGAGGGACCTTGTACGATTACCCTGGCGTGATGCCATTGACCGTCCCTTACCCTGGGTTCGTTATACTGAACGAGGTGGTTGTCCACCATATCCTGCACCAATCCGACGTGCCTGTTGTTTATGTCTCCGAAACCAGCGTTGTAATAGGTGTCGAACTCGATACCATAACCCGGAACTGGTGCGCCATCGGAGAATCCGAGGTCGCCTCCCGTTATAGGTGTATAGACCGAGTCCTTGTAGAACATGAAGACCAATCCGTCGGCACCCGAACCGCCGCCTATGTAGTAATCAAAGTCAGCGACGAACTCGTCGTGGATCGCTGTGGTATACCAGGCCTGACCGACCTGCCCTCCCGTATTGGGTGTAAGTTGTATGTATTCGTTGGTCCTTTGACCGCTGTTGACATAGGTCCAGCTTCCGGTGTCGGTACTGAAATCATCTGAGAACGAGTTGGAGTTACTTCTTCCGATGATGTTGATGCCAGTCCCTCCGGCGGAGTCGCCGAGATTATAATAGATGCGGCCGTTCCATGTCCTCGGGAAGAACGTTGAACCGAACGGATATTCCTTGCCAACTCCGGAGTCAAATGTCAGGTCTGAATTTGAATATGAATTCACACCGTTCGTATAATCAATACCGACGGTGCCCTGCGTGGTAACATACAGCCCATAGGTTTGGCCTTGCGGTATTGTCAGGCCTCCACACGGTACATAGGTCGGAACATCGACCCCGTTGCTTGCGACCCGGGTCGCGTCGAGGAGCGTCCATGCCGTCGGGTCCGTCTCGAATCCAACGTGAGAACCTTGCTTGTAATAGACCTCTACATGGTCCAGGCCCGGCTCCATGTTGACGTCGAATCCTGTGATCGTAAGCTCTTTATGGGCCGTGACATCGAACATGTTGCCGTCGTATCCGTTGTTTTGCGCGAACATGGTCTCCAGCGAGCCCGAGTTGTAAGTGTCTGCCGACTGGATGATGTTCTCATCAATGAGGATATATCCGGCCCTGTCACATAATATGCCGTTTTGGGTTGTGATGATATTGTCCTGGACCCAGCAGCCCAGGGCGCCGTCTAGGAACACCCCTGTCTCGCCGTTCTGGATTGTGAAGCCGGTCAGGCCAACGTCCTCTCCTGTGATGCGCACGACGGTGTCACGGTATACGTCGCCACCACTCCCGGTTTCGAGGATGGTCGCCACAGGGACCCCGCCTGGTGCGACCCCGGCTGTCATCAGCACGTCCGAGCCTGCTGGTGGAATCGGGATCTCACCGTGACAGTCATAGTTGCCAGAGGTCGTCGGGGGCGTCATGCCTGCCAACATCGGGTGACTCGGGTCGACCATGTAGCTGTCATACCATAAGGTTCCGGTGGTCTCGACACCGAACGGTCCAGGCGTACCTCCAGCCCAACGTGTATTGAAATTGGTGGCTATCATGTCCACGAGTACGCCACCGTCTTCGACGTATGATTGTAACGTGCCAGCCAAACCTTCCATGTTGGCGACACCTGGATTATCCATGTACTCGGCCATTATAATCATTGTATATGTTGATGCATCCAGGTCACCAGGAGTTATCGCACTGCCAGGTATCTGGGTGTATGGGATGCTCCGTGCGGCCAATGCTTGCCTCCAGGAGTCTCCCCAGGCCGGGTTATCCCAGACCAGGAGTATTGGACCACTGTGCGCATAGTTTGGCCACAGCCAATCGAGCGAGTTGTCTATCCATCGACCGTTCTCCCAGCCCCAGTCCCATCCCGCGTCCGCGGTGTGGGTTGAAACAAGATAGATACCTGGTTCCGCATATGTTCCGTCCAGGATGGTCGTCTCCGGGTCCTCGCCCATCAGCCACACCGGTTTGTCTATGACCAGCTCTTCCTGATAGGTTCCGCTGTAAACGAACAGGCGGTCATCGTCATATGAGTTGTCGATTCCGTCGTTGATGGTCGGGTGCCATGTGTCCCTGTTTAGATTGTGCACCGGATAGACATGGGTGTCCAGGGTGCTCATGTCCGGGTGGCCAGGATTATAGATGGAATCCGCGTACATCTGTGCGGAGTCCATATCCCCTATCTGGGCCGTGTCCGGTATGTGCGACGTCACGTAGAAGTTGTAGGTGCCGCCCAGGGGCGGTACTGGCCCAACCAAGTCGGTCGCACCCGTCAACACGTACACGTCGTCAAACCATTGGTTGCTCTGGCCCCAGCAATACAAGGCTACAGTGCCCTGGTTGTGGGTGCTGTCAGTGACGTCGAATACCAACTCGCCGTTGACGTAGGTCCTTATGTTATCACCCAGGCATGTGACCTGGAAATTGTACCAATGTCCTAAACCGTATGGTGGCAGAACGTCATCCCAAGCCAGCTGCCGCCAGACTCCGTTCTCACAGACGTCAAGCACTCTCTTTTGCGTGCCCGGGACCTCTTCGCACATGTCATATTGCCACGACCACCTGAACCTATAGTAATTGTTCTGGTCGGTGTACCTGAACATCACGCCGTTCCCGTCGTTGTCCACCGGCATGAGCTGGGTCCGATAAATGTAGTCGGTCCAGCTGTATGCCTCCGGGTTGTCCCAGTAGAGATAGGTTCCGGACCAGTACGGCGAGTCCCATGTGTGTATGTTCGAAGTTTGCCTAACATAACCGTTGCCGTCGACATACCAGTTGCTCGGAGGTGAGTTAGTCCCCTCGTCCACGACCACCCAGCCGTTGTAGTTGCCGTCATTGAAGTTATCAGTGTACCGAGCCGTCCAAGCCTGCATTGGCCAGTTGCTCTGGTAGCTCATCTGGTACCAATCGTGGTGATATCCATCGTTGACGATTGTCATCGGGTGAACCGCGTATGAGCCCGGCCCGCCGCCGGCCACCGAGTGTGTTGGTTGGAGGTCGAACGGTCCTGGCGGTCCCACATAGACGTTGTCAATGTGCCAGTAGTCGTAATCGTCGCCACTGCCGTCATGCTGCACGAACCTGAGCTGGAATCTCGGGTGTCGCGCGTTCTCTGGTAAGATTATAGTGGGTGTGTAAACCTGACCCGGTGTCCCGTCTCCGAGGAAGCGCTCCAGCACTTCCCACTGGTAGCGTTTGCTGTAGTATTCCACTGTCAGGTCCTCGCCACTGTCCGGGTCTTCGCTGAATCCGGCGGCTCCTCTGCGCAGCCAGAAACTGACAACGCAGGGGTCGTATAGGCCAGTGTGCATCAAACATGATGTGATCTCATTATAGCCCCATCTCGAGTACATGGAATACGGACTCGATTGGCAGGTCATGTCGTTCACGCCTGCCCGGTCGGGATATAGTGATGTCCAGTCGGAATCGGTCACACCCTGGCCGAATACACCGGTGTCGAAGGTGTTGTAATAGGGTGTCGGCAAGGTGGTCCTGGTTATGATCTCCACGGTGGTCTGCTGGCCCGGGTCTCCTACTGATGTGATCGTAATATCGACAATGTCGAAATCGCCGAAGTCCACCCTCGGCACCCTTACCCTCGCATAGAAATCGTGGGTCTCGCCAGGCTCGACAGGCCCGACCCACCAGGTGGGATCGGACTCGCCTATCTCGAAGAACTCGACACGCCATAGGAAGTCCCCGAACATCGGCGTGTAAGCGTCCCTCAATGCACCCTGGTTCTCGATTGTGATTATGTGGTCGACATAATCGCCCGTCCATCCGAACCTGGTCTGCGTCGGCGGGGTGGCATCGAACCAATAGGCCGGGTCTCCGTTGACGTCAATGATGGCATCGTCCCAAGTGTACAATGGGTCTGCCTGGGATGTCGCTAATATCGTGGCCGAGTCAAAGCTGCCCGGTGTAAGTCCCGGAGGCAAGTGCACCCTGGTGGTGAAGTCCCAGGTCCCGCCAGGCGGGACAGTCGGAGTGTTGAATATCTCGACCCCGCCTTCATGGAACGTGATTGGCCAGGTGCTTGTCGCCGAAAGGTCATATGCGTCCGCATACAGACCGTTGTTGATGACCGTGTGCGTGAAATCCAAGGTGCGTCCAGAGATTCCGTCGCCTATTTGGTAATCCGGGATGAGTTCCACACTGTAGGGGTCGGGTCCGGCGTATACGTTGTCCACGTACCATCCGGCATAATCAGCGGATTCCCACCACTGCTCGGTAAAGAACCTGTGCCTGAAGGTCACGGTTTGACCGGCATACGCGCTGACGTCGAACTCGGCGGTCTGCCAACCGTTGGACCATCCGGCCCAGCATTCCACCCAACCTCCATAACCGGGTGGTGTATCGCCGGTCATGTCGTTATAGCCATATGTCGGGTATATCTGCGTCCAGGTGGCACCACCGTCGTTGGATATCTCCACCCAGCCACCGTCCTCTTCGTCAGCTGAATAATACATACCATCAATCTGATACCAGTGGTCGAACCTGTAGTACTGGTCGCCCGGTCCCAGGACGATAGGCGGAGAGTCAAGGAAAGCCTCAGAAGGCAGTTGATAATTCGTCATCAGATTGGTACCCCAGCAATTTGGCGGCGAGGCCGCGGCCCCGGGTCCGACCCCGCCAGCCGGGTTTCCGAGTTCCCAAACAGTTCCGCCGCTGTTGGACTCATCCCATCCTGGTTCATAAGAATCGAAGTCCCAGTACATGGGTGTGCTGACAGGAACAGTGGTCTTGAACGAGCCGTCGTCCGCGGCCGTGGGATCACCCTGTGATGTCGCCCATATTACTGGAGTGTCCGATGCGCCCGGCGTTGCTCCCGTCGGGACCTGATGCTGGGCTATGAAGTCAAATGTCCCGCCAGGCGGTATTGTAGGTGTCTGTGTTATCTGGTCGGCCATCTGGGTGCCTGTGAAACTCACGTCATCGACCATCCAGATGGCAAATCCTGTTCCCGGCGGATCGCAATAATAATGCCATGCGATCTGGACATTTGAATTACCACAGAAAGGCGTCAAGTCAAGTGATATCGGGACCTCATTCCAGTTCCACTCCCAACCTCCAAACCCGGCCCCACCGAGTTGATAGGCTGGGTCCTGGGCAAGCTCCGCTACCTGGGTCCATGTGGCCCCTCCGTCGGTAGAAACCTCAACTGCATTCCTATAATTGGGCCAACCGTATGGTGCGGAGTTCCAATTGTATATTGTCCAGAATTCCATCTGGAGGTCCATGTAATACGAAAGGTCTGTCTGGTAGATGAGCCACTCGTCCTGAACAGTGTCCCCGCCGTTGCCGTCGCTCCACCAGATTCCCGCACACGTCGGCGGAGAGGTGGTCAACGGGTAATATGAATCGTCATACTGTGCCCAGTAGTGAGTGGCCCAGGGGGCACCGGATTGTGAGGCCACGCACACACCAGTTGTCGTCCATCCTGGCGGCGGGAACGCGGCATTGAAGTCCTCTCCTCCAAGGGCAGGTCCCCCTTCATAGAATTTCACAGGCCAGCTGTTCCCTGTGGCCGACAGGTCATAGGCGTCCGGTGACGTGCCGGTGTTCTCCACGGTCATGAAGTAGTTAACGTTCGTACCGGGGTATCCGTAATGGCTTTGCCAGTCGGGCGTCAGCTCCACGTCGTGCGGTGGCGGAGGTCCTATGTATACGTCATCAACGTACCATCCGGGATTCCAGCCGATGGAACCTGAGGCAAAGTGGAACCTCGCCCTTAACGCAGTCCCGATGTAGGCGCTGAGGTCGTAGTACTCGTACACCCAGCCGCCGCTTGTTCCCCCGTAGCCGCTCGTCGAGTATCCGCCCATGAAACCCGCCATCGGGTATCCGCCGGTAGGGGCGATCTGGGTCCACGGGCAGTTGTTCCAGGAGACCTCGACCCATCCTCCTCCGTCGCCTCCGGGGTCCGTGGAATACCAGTTATAGAACTCCATGTAATGCGTCGGCCCGATGTCAACGTACGGCGAGACAAGCATGATGTCTGTATTTTCATAATACCAGTCATTCAGATTGGTGCCCGCGCAGTAAGACCCGTGATAAGGACTCGCCGGGCCATATCCGGGATTGGGGACTCCAATCTCCCAATTGGTGGGCGGCGGTCCGCCCGGGTTGATAACCACTATCTCCCCTCCCGGAAGACCTCCGGTCTCAAACCCGTCGAATATCTGGTCGTAGGGCACCTGTGTTGTCAACTGCGCATCGCCCCAGACGCTGCCGTCGCCCTGTGACGTCGTCCTGATGTAGGCGGTGTCCAGGTCTCCCGGGTTCGCAGTTGGCGGGATGTGATGCCGCGCAAGGAAGTCGAACGTCCCGCCAGGCGGGACTACCGGTGTTGAGGTAATCGATACAGCTGAGGGCGTCCCCACAACCAACACGTCGTCCACCTCGAACCACCAGTCCCAGGTTGCCTGGGCGTAATAGAATTCGATTATAACATTGGGATTACCGCAGTATGCGCTGATGTCATATGATTGTGACTGTCCTGGGCCCAATGGATCAACGTCCCAGTCCCAGAAGTCAATGGTGGTCCAGGAACCGCCCCCATTGGTGCTGACACGGACCTCGGCCCATTCCCCACCGGCCATTAAGTCATTGTAGGACATGATGAAATCAAGGGTTGCGGAAGAGTATCCGTTCAAGTTCAGGCTGGGTGTTCGCATTCCAGTGTCCATGGTCGTGCCTATTCCTATTGCGTCACTGTCGGCATCGGCGCAGAAGCCAGAACCGCCCGCATAGTTCGGTCGGCCCCATACATCATTGCGTTGCCACACATCATCTCCCCCGTAGTTCACGACGTTCCATCCTGCAGGCGGGAAGGCCCCCTCGAAGCCCTCGTTGATCATGGTCACCGGTACAATGCCTCCGGTTTCCCAGAAGGTCACCGGCCATGAGTTCCCTGAGGCCGAAAGGTCATATGCATCTGCATTTGCGCCCGTGTTAGTCACTGTATATGCATAGGTTACATCTGTACCAGGATAACCGTAGCTCATGTGGGTGGGCGGTGTAAGGTCGCAGCGCCAAGGCGGCGGTGGTGCTGTGATCTTGTAATACGTGTCACCCACGAAGGTCCATCCGGTTGTAATGCCGCCTACTGTCCAAACTCCTGAGTCAAAGCCTATGTCGGTGTAGAATCCCGCGTTGTTTGCCGAGAGCACGAGCGGTATCGGGTCTGCCGTGTCCACCCAAGCCCCCGCGGGCCAGGCTGACAGATCCAGTGACCAAACAGTATCCGTATGGTCAAAATATAAGCCTCCGTCGGCGTCACCGCCGATGGCGTAAAGTTTGTTGTCTGAAGCGCTGTGGGCCAGGGCAAAGTCAGACTTGGCCGGCGTGAAGGCCGGACCCACGGTCCAGGTATCGGTGGCCATGTCATAACGCTGGGTGGCAACCACATTAGCTCCGGGTGAACCTATGTCCCATCCCCCTACAATATATACGTATGAACCTACCTGATAATAACCAGCGAACGAGGTCGGTGTGGGCATGTTCGTGCCCGGTCCAACCCAAGTGTTGGTTCCGATATCATAGATGTTAACTTCATTTGATACTCCATTTCCCGCGAAGAAATCATTATCACCGCCGATCAGGAATAACTGCCCACCCCAGACACCGGCGGCGGCCATGATGCAGTTCCTTGGCATGTTTGCGCCAGTTGACCAACTGTCCCCTGCGATATTGTAGATCTGAAGTTGATCATAGTCACTGGAACCTCCCATCACGTAGACGTTCGTACCGTCACATGCGCCGGTCGGCCCCTCATGGTCCGTTGG
>Ga0209536_100007172_pt1 | contig 16928 bp, 16 predicted proteins | sample DeeMarSeWOR28_12_FD_187461 | JGI IMG/M metagenome (GOLD analysis project Ga0209536, IMG submission 187461) | Marine sediment microbial communities from White Oak River estuary, North Carolina - WOR-2-8_12 (SPAdes) (version 2) | ecosystem: Environmental > Aquatic > Marine > Intertidal zone >... | reverse complement strand
CACGTATTCAGAAGCAGCCATCATCTACACACATCACCTGAACTGGTACTTGGGCAATATAAGCGAATTCTATTCTCCCGCGCAATTCCCACTCTACACGTCCGACTACGCGCTTTACTGGTACAATTACATAGCTGGCTACGACGTCATTTTCACCGAATACGTCGGCAACCAAAGCAGACAAATAGCCACCGGACTCTGCAGAGGAGCAGCTAAAACCTTAAACAAAGAATGGGGAGTCATAATCACATGGACACATGGTCTGGACGGTCTGGAATCCTTCACCGAAAACCCTGAACAACTCTACAACGACATGGTTTTAGCCTATCAAAACGGGGCAAAATACATACTTGTATTTAATTCCCCAGATATATTCGATCCACTAACCGAATATGGAACTCTAACGGACGAGCATTTCGAAAGAATGAAACAATTTTGGAAATACGTACACAACGAGCATTCCGTCGAACCTTACCCAGCCAATACAGCCTTCGTTCTCCCTAAAGACTATGGCTACGGATTCCGTAGTCCCGGCGACAAAATTTGGGGGAAATGGGAAGCAGATAGCATCGCTCCTCAAATATGGGAAGAAGTACACACTCTGCTTGAAACGCACGTTTTATCTCTAGACATAGTGTACGAAACCAGAATCGCAGACACACCCATAAACCTTCCATACGATAAGTTAGTCTTCTGGAACGGCACCATCCTACTAAAATAAAGAGCGCTTAGTCAAATCAAGGAAGTTGCTTTTCAATAACCATTTGCTGCAGATAATTCGTTCCGTTGCATGCATTAAATTTGAGTCAAAAAAAGTAAAAGCTTCCTGAAGCTAAGCAGTTTGCAAGCCTGTTCACATAATAAGGCTTCCCACAATCAGGAAAAACATCGTCGTGACTGTAATCAGAATGTTATCGTCAATTGGTCCAATTTCAAATCTTTCAACTATGGAAGCGGCTACGGCTGCAATAATTCCCCATATTGGAATTGGGTTGACAGCTATGCTTGCAAAGTAGTAGCCGATTACAACACATACTATAAGCATAAAGACGTTACCAATTGGTTTTTTTGACCTCTCTTTGTAGAGAGCATTTCTGACTAATCCTGTAACAGCGTCTCCAAATGACATGAATAGAGCAGGAATAATCGCCAGAAATGGGTCATTGAATAGTATCCACAAAATTGCTATTGATAAACCCCACATTAAAATGAATTTGGTGTCGTTCCAGTTTTCTTTTATTTGCATGAAATCCATGCTTTGACCCTTAAGTCGTGCCAAGATTGTGATTAGTGTTAATGCTAAACCGGTGGCGAGAGGATAAATCCATGAGTCAAATAGTAAAGGTACTAAAAGAGCAATGATACCACCAGTTGCCATGTGGAGTATCTTTCGGTTGTAATATACAGCAACTGTTTCGTAGATGCCTCGCTTTTTCATAAGTCTATACGTGGATCTTGTGACAAAGAAAACCGCCACAACATAGACAACAGCTAAAACCGAAAATATAATCTGCAGATACGTTTCCACAAGCTTTCTCCCTTTTATCCAATACTGAATTTTCTGTTCGCTTATAAAAGATAACCCTATGTACCTCGCGTAACGCTTACGAAAGAAGGGGTCTAAAGAGTGCCAAAAACTAATGCTTAACTCAGACTACAGATTCAAACTTCATAAGTCTTTAGAACTTTGAGACAAAGGACATCTATGGATGCGGAAGTTGAACGCAACAAGGCTAGAAAACCCAGAAGTAATGATTAGTTTCCCACATGAATCAGCCCAACAGGTATACAAGGAGACGGGGTGGCGGCTGCTCGTGCAGATAATAGGTTTAGGAATAGTAGGAGAGGCTCAAGCTCATGTTTTCAGAAAATTAGGATGTGATGTTTACGGATATGACCCTTTCCTCAAGGAAGCACCTATTGAGGATATTACTTTCTCGGCTAACAAGCCTTTCGCTGAATGTGATATTACGTTCATTTGCACGATGGAAAGCCAAGTTGAAAATGTTGTCAAGGAACTTAAGGCTTCTGGGTACAGTGGACTCATAGTGATTAAAAGTTCGGTCGTTCCTAAGACAACTAAGACTCTCATGGCAAAATATGGTCTTCACATTTGCCATAATCCCGAGTTCGTCAGGGAAAGAACCTCTGTTGAGGATGCTTTAAGTCCAGATCGCATAGTAATCGGTCAGTGCTGCAATGAACATGGGAAACAGTTGGAGAATCTCTATAGACCTTTGAGCGGTCAAATAATTGTCGTGGATCCAACCACAAGTGAAACCGCTAAGCTGCTTGGCAACTCGTACTTAGCGCTGATGATATCATTTTGGAATCAAACTTATCAGCTGGCTCAAGAACTCGACATAAGCATCACAGATCTTGCTGAGATAGTGACGGCTGACAAGAGAATAAGCAAGCATGGAACAAAATGGTTCGGAGAGAGTTTTGATGGAAAATGCTTGCCAAAAGATCTTGAACACTTAATAAACCTCTTCAAAGCAGAAGGCATAGAACCAACACTATTGGAAGCCACGCGGCAGATAAATGACGCCCTCCGAAGGTTGAAATAATGCTTGAATATTTGTGGCTACTGTGGTTCCCCTCTGCGCCCATAATGATCTATTTTTTTATAAGAGCGCTCCAAAATCACAAAGCCTACGAGCAAAAAACTTTCAACTACAAAAAGAGATCAGCTAAGAAGATAGTGTTTCAATTCTGCAGTCGGGATGCTCCTCCGGTTGTTTACCAGGCTATAAAACGTGTACACGAGGTCTGCAAAGCCGTTGGATACACAAAATACCAAGTTGACCTTGTGACTGACACTAGAGTTCCCAAAAAGGCTGTCAAGAAAGTCAATGCAAGAAATGTGGTTGTGCCTTCAAATTATCAGACGAAACCCCCAGTAAAATACAAAGCCAGAGCACTCCAATACGCTGTGGACCAGCGGAAGAAGCGGCGTCAGGCAAATGCTAGAAGATGGATTTACCTCTTAGACGAAGAAAGTATGGTAACTGAACAAACTGTCCGAGCCCTGTTACAGTATACTTCGAACAAAGACGCGAAACCAATAGCTGAAGGAGGCATTATTTACCCGCACAATTTCTTCATTCATAACTTGTTCTGCTCCATAGGCGAAACGTTGCGCACATATGTGTGCTATGATTGTGTCACCCAAATGAGTTCAGGTGGAATGCCGAGTCACATGCACGGCTCAAATCTGCTGGTTCGAGCCGATGTTGAAGCCAAAGTTGGATGGGCCCATGAAAAAGTTGACGCTTCAGAAGATCAGAGATTCGGTTGGGAGGCAACTCTGAAGCTCGGCAGAGACCTTTTCGGCTGGCATGGTGGAACTATAGAGGAGCAACCCGCAAGAAACATTAGAGACTTCATAAAGCAAAGGCAAAGATGGTTCGTCGGCAACGTTCACAACCTGCAAAATGCCCAAGTCCCGAAGAAAAAGAAGATTATACTGTCTCTGCGCTGGCTTACTTGGATGGCGGGATTTCCTGCTGGTCTTGTAACCTTTATTATACTGTTAATTCCTCAAAACATTCCTTTCTGGATGTACTTTTTCCTGTTGTTCAACACTTTCACGTGGCTAGTGGGATATCAGGTGGGATTGAAGCTTACCCTCAAAAAATATGAACTACCAAAATACAAAAAATTTTTGTGGCATCTTATAACCTTGGCTTTAACGCCTTTTGTAGGGATTGTGGAAACGTTTGGCGTCTTCATAGCGCCTTTGCAGTTGCATAACTTCCATAGAACTCCAACACCGAAATCGACCAAGCTTGAAACAGAGACTTTGGTCTTCTCTTCTATAGTAGAACAGCCTTGTCAGGAAGAAGTGATTGTACCGCTATCTGATTGATGACTTCGTTATTCACTATTGCCAGAAACTAGCCAAACGAGATTTCACTTTTGAGACCGAGAAAGGTTCAGCTCAGAAGAAAGGGAAAAGAGAATAATTGCTTGTGCATTAGTCAAAATAGCAAAAAATGGCTCTATTGACTTGATGAAAATGGTGATGTCAACTTCAAATGCTGACAATAGAACGAATACAGAGAAAGAATTGCCAAATTATCTGAAGATTTGCCTCTTGATTGTTGTTACCTCCTTTTTGGCATTCACCATTTATTGGGCTATTAAGGCACCTTTCACTTTGTATCATCTTGTAAGCATATTCTCTAGTCCAGTATTTCGAAACTTAACCATGAACCATCCATTTGCTTTCACACTGATCGCTCCACAAGAATTCGCAGTCGCTATAGGCTTTTTCGTAAATCTAATAGCTGCAATATTGGCGTTTCAATGTGTGATCCTTTTTATAAAAAACGACAAAAAGTGGCTTAAAACACTTAGTCAAGCCCTTCTCATCGAGGCGATTTTTTTCCTTCTATATATTCCTACAAGTATTCACCATCTCGTTGGCACTGTTCTTTCTATGAACACCGCTAATATTGGTGTTGGGCTGTCATATTTACTGCAGGTGCTCTTAATCGCACCACCCTTTATCGTGTTGAGCTATAATCTCAGAAAGCCCCATAACCACGCTTCAATTCGGAAATGGATAAGCATAGTTGCTCCATTATTTGTTTTCGGCTTTTGGTTTAAATATTTGTTTTTGTGGATAGATACGCTTTCCCCGTTAGGACCTCAACAGGTCACGTTGATGAGTACCGCAGGTGCTGCTAACTCGATGTTAACTCTGCTGATTGCAAGCATTGCAACAGCTTTTGCCTGTTTAGGTTTTTACCAAAAGAAGGAAGTGAACAAATGGTTAGTAGGATTCGCAATAATTTTGTTTGGAAGCTACTTCATTATTTATGATTTAGTTTCAATTTGGGTCCCAGTGTATAGTTCTTTTCTATATGTGACCGATTTCTGGATGGTAACTCTTCCGATCATGGGCGCAGCAATACTAACGATAAATCCCAAAACCTGATTCATTCGGAATAAATTATGATTTCAACTCTTCATTGGTTTTGGGTGTTGGACTTGGGGTTCAGGGTTTGTATTGGGGATTGATTTTTTTTCCTCCTTTGAATTTTGATCCAAAGCAGTATTTCATAATCAATTTGGAGAATCTAAGAAGGCTATTTTTTGTCAGCGTCTGCATTCTGTTTGGGTTTAAAATGGGGACAAGCTGTTTCTTTCGGGTTCAAATTAGTGAAATGAGCTGCTTTGCATTTTCTATCATCAAAGTTTTTGCATTCTTCATGTTTATGCTTGTAAAAATCCATTCTTGGAGCACTATTTCGAAGCTGTCGCAGTGCATTTCGCAGAAAACCGATTCTCAACACCTTCCGTGATTTTTTATAATTATTAACATTTAGCTCTATCGAGAGGGGTCTTGTGATTTAAAGCATTCGACTAAAGACAATTGTCAACGGTTCAATTTGATTTTTTTTCTTTATTTCACTTTGAAAACGATTCTGTAGTTGTTTTTTCCTGTTTTTTTGACTTTGAGGATTTCGAAGTAGCCGATTTGTTTGGTGTTTTCGACGTGTGGGTCTTTGCAGGGTGTTTTGTCGAAGCCTTCGATTTCCACTATTCTGATGTCTTTCACTGATGGAGGCAGCCTAGTCAAGTCAAATTCGGTTTGTGCCTCTTCTCTTTGCATTACGTATTTTTTGACTTGCAGGTTTTTTTGTATGATTGCGTTTACGTCTTTTTGCAGTTTTGCGTGGTCAATTTTTCTTAGGTCTATTTCGGCGGTAATTTCTATTTTTCCGCTGTTCTCATTGAACGTGGATATGATGAATTCTGTGTCTGGAATGGTGCTTTCGATGGTTCTGGCGAGGATGTGTTCCGCAGTTTGGAGTCTGCCTTCGTTTGGCTTCATGGTAGCAATTCAGTGCTAGTTTTCTATATGAAGATATTTGTTTTTTCAGTGCATGCAATCGCCAATGTTCGTTAATAATTTGATGATTTCGGAGGGTCATGACATGCGTGTATTAAGTCGTAAGATTTAAATCTGATTCTTTCATCATAACAGTGACAGAACTTTCCCTCTACAACTTTACGCTGGGAGAAAATTTGCCTGTCAAGCCAAACAGAATACCAAAAAAGAGGTTTATGTTGCCTTTTGCAACGATAGACACATACAGGTTTAAACAATTCACAAAAAACATGGAAATGGCCGTTGTTCTTTATTTAGCCGAATCCAACAGAAGAAAAGGCGAAAGCCAGCTTCTTAGGAAAACGGGCGAAAAAATAGTATTCATTGCTCAAGCTGGCTATCCCATCTGGCTAGTTCCCTACGACACAGCAACCCTAATATTCGATGGACTCGGCGTCACCTCCCACGTTTTCTCCCACAACTTAACACCAGACGTTGATGTTTTTAACAGAGACATAAAAAGAAACCAGAAGACAACTGAAGCTTATGCCGCTGCCCTCTCCAGAAACCTAGATTATTTCAACAACTCGCAAGATGCAGAAGAAACAGAGATTGAAGGTCTAATTGCAGCTCCTGACCTCAAAGAAGCCCTCAGTAACTACCTCCCTTTGATGAAGGAAATGAAAAAGTCATCCGCAACCAAAGTTCTCTTGAAACCCACACTAAGCAAAAATGAAATCCGGGACGGCGTAAAAAAACTCATAATCTTAAGAGACAAAATCGAATGCGATATCAGGGATATAGACGCGGGCATGAGACTTCTCAACATAGCAACCGCACAAAGAATCAACGCAATTAAAGAAGAAATCAAAAAAATCCGAAAGAAACATCATGAAAAAATTAAGAGAAGCAAGCGAGCCTCAACGAAAAGAATCCTGCAGATTCAAAGTCAATACAATCGAAAAATCGCAAGAACGTCCCGAAAATTCAAAAAAAGACTTCTGCAACTCAATAAAAATCAGTCTAAACTCAGAAAAGCTTTGAAAACCCTGAAAAAAGAAGTTAAGAGATGCGAAACCAAGTTAAAGCATAGTAGACGTCACAGCAGAAAACTAATTGAACGCGAATGGACCTTGAAGCTCAAGCGCCTCAAGAAGAAACTCTCAACCTTACGCAGTCAAATCAAAGTAAATACTAAACGAATCCACGACGCCGAAAATGCTCAAAAACTTGAACTAACCAAACAGAGAACTAATTGTTGCAATTGCATAGCATCTGCAACCGAGAAATTCCGAGATCTTCGGGGGTCTGAACAAGCCGAAGTCATTATGAAGCGACAAGAAATAGTAACCCTGGAACACGTTTCCAGAGACATAACAAAGTCAATGCGGGAAACGGCTCAAAAAAAGAAATTATGCAATGCGCAGCTGGACAGAATAGCCCTGCGGGGAAGAAAACAGGCTTGCGAACTAGTATACATACCATTCTACCTAATCCGTTACGAAAAAGGGGAAAGGAGAAGATACGACTTGTATCCACCATCAATAGCTGGTGACATAGGACTCTTGACAAAAATGAAGGGAGCGCTCGTCGCTGCAAAAGTGAAAGCTCTGCTCCAACCCCGTTCAGAAGTTGTAGCAGCATTTCTTAATAGACTCGCTGCGCTTTTCGAAGAGAAACCAATGCTTGAAAAGACCGTGACGGAAGAAGGCATTCGAAACAGTATTCTTTTGCGGAAAAATCTGCGAATCGACGTAAATAAAGGGCTTAAAGAACTGAAAAACGGAAAGTGGATATCAAAAAATGACCTCCAGAAAATCAGTCGAGTTTTGTACATGTACTCATCTTTAATAGATCGACAAACAGAAACCATAGCAATCCCCGAAAACATCTATGAAAAATGCATTCCAGGGTAGCGCATTTTCTTGGTTTGATAGCCCATTTGGTTTCTGTCTATGTTTAGTCGCATTTCTTTGGTGGATAGCCTTGGGTTAGGTTCTTCTTAATAGACTATTGGGGTTTGGTTTGAATCTGTCTGCGTTGACTGGTTTGGGTTTCTCTGTATCGGTTATTTGGGAATCTTATGTTTTGATATTCGGTGGAGTGGTGGCTGTTTCTAAGTTTGTTAGCTTTTTTACAAAAGGTGCTACGGGCGCATCTAGTATAGAGCGATAAGTTCCATTTTAATTCAATATGACGTTGAAGGGAGATAAGTTAGATTTCTGTGGCCGTGTGTTTTTTTGAGCCTATACCGATGGTTTCTGCATATTCGATATACTTCATGGCTTTTTGTTCATTCTCATCGAATCGAGGCTCTACTTCTTGAAGCAGTTGCAGACCGAAACAGTCTAGTGCGACGGGATCTGTACCTGCCAGCATATATCCCAGTTTTGTGGTGCATCCTCCGTGCCTGCATTCTTGGGCTGCAGTCATGGTTTCGACTGCGTCTATTATGAATAGGTTTGTGGGGACTGCAACGTTTACTTCTGCGATTCCTTTGTTTATGTTTTTGATTTTGGTGTGCATTAGGAGCCTGTCTTTTTTGCTCAGGTAGCCGAACTGGTTTTTCAAAGCGCCGCTTAAGCCGACCATGAAGTGAGTTTTAAGCACGGGAAGGGATATGATGAAGTCGCATGTTAGTGGCAGGGTTGGTATTTTTATTTTGTATCCTCTTGGGCTTTTCACTGTATGCATTTTTTCAGAGTAGAGATTAACGAATTTAGCTCCGTAGTTGTCGCAGACTTGTTTGAGGGGTGATTTGGCTATGATTCTATTTGATCTTCCTGCGTCGACTGCTGGTGCGTCGCCCACCGTGACTTCGCGGTTTGGAAGCTGCTTTAAGATTGTTTCGAGGATTTCCGGGTGCGTCGTTGTGGGGTAAGATTCGTATGACACGATGTTTGGTTTCAGAAAGATTTTTTTTGCTTTCTTGAAATCTTCGTTGAAGATTTGCAGTGTTTTTGTGGTAAATTCTTTCCTTTTAGAAGTTCGCGAGAAATAAATCGTTGACATTTTGGCGCCTTTATGGACAGATGCTTGTCTTTACCTTTTTACCTTTTTTGTTGTAAAAGAGTTAGGAGAAGAGAGAACGAAAAAGGACAGACTTTATTGCAGAAGCACTCACCTTAATAGCGGAGGCAGTGATTTAACAATTATGAAGCCTGAAATTAAGATTCTGAAGAAGATTGAGTCTAAAGAGTTCGTGCTCGTCAGTGGGCTACCAGGAATTGCCTATATAGGCAAGCTATCAGTCGACTATCTCATACAGCAGCTTAAGGCTGAACTGGTTGGGGAATTCTACTCAAAATATTTTCCGCCCTACGTCCTAGTAAGGAAAGATGGGCTAGTGGAACTTCTCAGGAACGAGCTGCATCTGCATAGAGACAAGGCAGCAGGTGACATAGTGTTCTTTTCAGGTAACTCTCAAGCTTTTTCGCCTGAAGGGCAGTACGAGATAGCAGACACGCTGTTGGATTGGGCGGTTAAGAAGGGCGTGAAGAAGGTTTGTTCTCTCGCTGCGTACGTGACTGAGCGCAATTTTGAAAAGCCTAATGTTTACGGAACCGCCACAACTCCTGAAGCGCTTGAAGAACTGAAAAAGAAGGGAGTTGTGCCTTTAGATCAGGGCATTATTTCTGGTGAGAACGGGTTGATCATGGGTTTAGCTAAAAAGAGGGATGTGGAAGCGGTTTGTTTGTTAGGCGAAACTAGAGGCTATCAGACGCCCACGGGTCAGTACATTATTGACGCTAAAGCAACCAAGGCGGTGCTGAATCTGCTCACCTCGATCCTAAACTTGAAGGTGAACATGGAGCCGCTTGAGAAGCAGGCTATGGAAATGGATGATATAATCGCGAAAATGGCGGAAGTTGAACAGCGAATAAAAGAAGAAATCTCAGGGAGGGCTAAAAAACCCAGCTACGTCACGTGAGAATGAAGGAATTTTGATGGGCGCCGATATCTGGATGAAACAATTGAGAAAGCCGGATCTGAAGCAGCCTGTGGCTGTTGTTGGTTCTCCGGGCTTACGGTCCATAGGCGACCTCGTGGTGAACCAGCTCATAGGCAAAATAGGAGCGGAGTTGATCGCGGAAATCTATTCCACTCACCTCCCCATAGTTTATCAAACAAAACCTTCCTATGCTGCGCATTACATGTTGCCAGGGATCGGCGGAGCCGAAGTGAGAAATGGTGAAGTGGATTTGCCGAAGGTTGAGTTCTACGCGTGTTCTGCGCCCTCCCTGATTATTGTAAAGGGGTACCATGCGAATTTCGCAGGTCAGTACGACGTTGCAGATGAAGTGGTGGATTTTTTGAGTGAATCTGGGGTTAAAAGAATTATTGTGGCGGCAGGTTATGGCTCGAAAACGAGAAAGGTCTGTTGCGCGGCTACGGATCCAGATCTAATACGGGAGATGAAAGAGAAATTCGAGATTGAAGTGGAATATGTGGGTCCGTTTTACGGATTTTCAGGATTAGTCTTCGGCTTAGCCAAAAGGAAAAGCATCGATGCTTTATGTCTTTTTGCGGGTACAGAGCCAAATCTTGATAATCCCGAGTTTCCAGACCCTAAATCTTCAGAGCTTATCTTGGAAGTTCTGAATCAAATGTTGGTTTTTCAGAAGTAAATCACTGGAAGACTTGTTCGAATCCTACCGCGACCGCTGAAGGAGATGGGCAAGTTGTGGTGGGTATGTTTCTGTTGAGGATTTGTTTTACTATATTGTCTCTCTTTTTGGCTGATGGGTTGTGATGTTGAAGTACTTCGATTGTTCGAAGCAGAGTGACTGCGATTTTGAGAGCATGTTCAAGTTCACTTCGATGGAATAATTCTTTGGAGGGAGCAATATCGCTTGCCTTTGCGAAGGTTTTTTGGAAAGGTGAAAGCTTTTTTGTTGATGTTTATTGTAGGTGGCGTGCAAGTGATTTTAGTAGTGTCCAGATTATTCGTAGATTGGCTAAGATTGCGCTGCGGGCGCCAACAACAAAACTAATTAATCAAAGAAAACGATTCTGCAAAAGAGTTAGAATACTAAGGGTCTAGAGATTGGCAGAAAACGGAAGGAAAAACATTGAGGACAAATGGATTTCGCAAATATCTTCAAAAACGTAAGCTAGATCCGAAAGATATAGCTTCCTCGGTTAAAGCAGTAAAGGATTTTGATGAATATCTGAAAGTGAACAAAAGCAAACTGGAATCTGCAACAGTTGATGTGCTTAGGCAGTACATTTCGCAACTGATAATGAATGGTGAGAACTCTGAGGAGAGGTTCATTGCCATCGCTCGGTACTGCTACTTCACAAAGAGAAACGATTTGTACGTTTATCTTGTCTCGATAATTGGGGCAGCAAATGTGCCCCATGAGATAGCAAAAAGACTAGGAGCAATCGCCGGCGAAGAGATTCGTACCAGCGTTTACGAGAGCATTGATTTCCCTCAATTGGGATCTCCTCAAGATGATTATCCCGAGGTTACCAAGAGAATTCTTGAAAGAATGGAAGCTGAATTGCCACCCGCTAAGTGCAGAGAAGTTATGACCTGGAACTATCATAAAGTGCCAGCTGCAGCGTTCGAGGAATGCAAGAAACGCTTTGAGAAGTCAGGTAGTATTGATGAATATCTCGAAGGAGAACATAAGAGACTTGTTGATGAGCTCGAAAGTTGCATGAAAAAAGGTCGATTGTGGTTTGAACAGGAAATAACACCTGAGGTTTTGGAGTTTGTGAAGAATAATCAGGAAATCAACACTGGAATCCGACGAGGAGACAGAGTCTTTAAGACCAAAATCCCCTATGCTCCTAAGCAGTTTCTTAAAGAAAAAGATGCCGTTATGCGGAGATATTATAGCTGCCATTGCCAGCTTGTTAGAACAGCCATACGCAAAGGCAAACCCAAAATCTCCCCTACATTTTGTTATTGCAGTGCAGGCTATGAAAAGTTGCATTTTGACGTGATATTCGAACAAAATGTGGAAGTGGAGTTGCTTGAATCCCTTCTTAAAGGAGACTCCCGCTGCCGTTTCGCGATAAAGATTCCAAAGGGCAAAATGAAAAAGTGATGGGGTCATAGCACTACCATTTGGTTGGTTGAATTGAATTTTGGTTCCGCAAACCCAAAGAATGAACAAAAGAACAAGGACTAAAACTTCACTAGCAAAACTTTAAAGTATTTTTGAATCATCAGAAACTTGTTTGAGGTATCTATTATATCGGTCTTGAACAAGATTTCCTATTTTCAGAATAGGCGTGATGAAGGTCCTAACAAAGAACTTGCTAAAACACTTGCTGAAACCGAGGATAAAGCTGGAATCACAGAACTTGTGGCAAATCTAACACACAAGAATAAAAGCGTTCAGAGTGACTGTCTTGCGGTTCTATATCATATAGGTTATGTAAAGCCTTATCTAATCGCTGATTATGTGGGAGATTTTCTCGCTCTTCTCAAAAGCAAAAACAATCGACTGGTTTGGGGTGGAATGATTGCACTCTCTACAATTGCAGAATTGAAACCTGAAGAAATATGCGCTAATCTTGATACAGTCAAACAAGCAATTGACAAAGGCACACTAATAACAGTTGTTTGGGGTGTAAAGACAATAGCGAAAGTTGCATCTTCTAACAAATCATGCAAGCCAGATATCGTACCTACCCTGCTTTCTCAACTAAAGAAGTGCATACCACGTGATGTAGCGATGCATTTTGAGAATAGTCTTCCAGCGATAGATGATGAAAACAAAGCCATGTTCTTAAGAATAGCAGATGATAGAAAAAATGAATTGACAACTTCACAGCTGACTAGGCTTAAAAAAGCAATGAAAAAGCTATAGGCATATCTTTGGCTGGTTGGATTAGAATTTAATTCCCAAACCCAAACCCTCTCTTTCTCACTCTCTCCTACTCTCTCCACCTTGCCACCATTTTCCATAAAATTATAAAACTGGAAACTTGAGAAGTCATATTGTAAACAGTGGTTGTAATGCCGAAAGTTAAAGTGGGCGACATTGAGATTTACTATGAAATCAAGGGTTCAGGCTTTCCTTTGGTGATGATACAAGGAATAGGTTGCAGTTTAGACTGGTGGAATCCTCGTTTGATCGAGGCTTTGTCAAAGAGGTTCCAACTTGTTTTGTTTGACAATCGAGGAACTGGGCGTACTGAAATATCTGACAAGAAATATACTGTGAAGTTGTTTGCTGATGATACAGCAAAACTAATGGAAGCCTTGGGGATTTCTAAAGCTTATATTTTGGGAATTTCGATGGGTGGAATGATAGCTCAAGAACTGGTACTAGGCTACCCCCAGAAGGTTGCAAAGTTGATTCTGTGTTCAACGGGCGCTCAATGGTGTTTTAGTCAAGAAGCATCCAGAATATTTGCAGCAGTGACAGAATTGTCTCGAGAGAAATTGACTGAAATGATTCTTGCTCAAAAAATCGCCTGTAACTTCCCATATGACTTTGTTAGAAAAAGACCTTTTGTGGTTTTCTTGTTTGCTAGCGATTTTGTCAGAAAACACCCTAACTTGGTGGAACGCTTGTTCTCACGAGTAGCGAAATATCCAATTTCAAAAGAAAGCTGGAAGCGTCAGTTGAATGCAATACGAGAATTCAACTCTCAGGAGAGATTGAAGAAAATTGAGGTGCCCACACTTATTTTGCATGGAAGAAATGACGTTGAGATACCTCCAAAGAACGCTGCAATTCTGGCAAAAGCAATCTCCCGCGCTAAGCTTGTCTATCTCGAAAAGTCAGCCCACTGTCTTACGGAAGAAATGACGGAATTGACCAGTATTCTCACAGAGTTTCTTGTCTAGCTCAGTTTCACAGTTGAACTTGTTTGGGTTTGAGGATTTAAATTTAATGTGAACGTCTTTTTGGTGCACTTGCCCAAGGAGATCGAGTCAAGGTATCATGGTGTTTCATCTAAGTATTGAGTGCCGTAAATGGAAGCATAGTCTATTTGAATAGCGTAAGAAGTGGCAGGAAGTAAATCATAAACTGCTGATCCATCCCATACAAATACCTTGGTTTCTCCTACGTTTATCCATCCCGTTGCATCAGTTGAAGTATCGGGAACCCAAGCAGCTCCAGGATAAGTCTCTTGTAGGCTTATTGAAGTTATTGTCACATTAACTCCGCCTGTGTTCCTTATCGTTATGTTCGCGGTATCAGCCGCAACATCCCACACGACTCCCTCTACTTCCACGCTAACGCGTAAGCCATTTATCTCTGATTCAAGGGTTAAAATCTGCTGGTTCTTGGCATCTATTTGGCTGTTTAGGCTTTGAACCTCTGATTGTAGGGTTGATATTTGCTCATTCTTAGCGTCTATCTGGTTGTTTAGGCTTTGAACCTCTGTCTGTAGGCTTGATATTTGGCTGTTTTTGGTGGCTATTTGTTCCTCTATATTTTGAATTTCTGTTTGGAGAGTGGTTATTTGCTGGTTCTTGGCATCTATTTGGCTGTTTAGGCTTTGAACCTCTGATTGCAGGGTTGATATTTGCTCATTCTTAGCGTCTATTTCTTCATCTAATCCTGGGGCTTGATTTTGTTGAGAGATGGCCCCGACAAAATATCCCCCAGCTAAACCGATTATTAAGGTAATTAACAGGAGTGCGTAGATTTTGGTTTCCATTCTTTCAGCCTCTGAATGCTAATTTATTGTTGAGAGCATTTCTATTTATCGCTCTAAATCTTTCTATTTTTTGGTAAAAAGCGTGAACAGTTCAGAATGACAAATAATACAGAATACAAGATGGCGACTAAGAACAGAGTAAGAGCGGCAATTTTTTTCTTTTACATTTTTTGATGCTTTTGTTTTTAGGCGTTTATTGTGGGATTGAGACAAAAAAAGTATTGCGCACGCGCAGAGCACATGGAGTTTTTGATAAGGGGGTGCTTGTCAATGTTGTAGAGTAAGCGATAAAGAAAAAATGATTGGAGATTATACCCAGTCTGGCACTTCAATTGCTTGCGGTTGGGCTTGCTCTTGAATTGAAGATATTTCAAAGGCATATGTTGGTGCAGTCTGGTTGTATCTTTGCCTTAGGTATATTCGTGCCCAATCGTATGGCGGTATCATCACGTGCCATGTGACGTACATCTCCCAATCTTCTGAGAGAAACAAGTAATGCATGACTACTAGAACCCTTGGATTCACCACTGTGCCAGTCCAAGGTGTTTCGCTTGTTATATCCAGCTCTGGATGGTTTGTTGAAAGCCATTGAGTGAAGTTTTTGCGAATGTTAACGGCTTCTGGGCCTAGTGTTTCTTCCCTGTATTCTTCTGGTATGACTTCGAAAGTCACTGTTTTCGTGTGCTTTACTCCGTCTCTCTCGCCTTGTATTGTTACGCTTATGTTTTTGCCTACATCAGCTTCATTGGGTACTACAGCAACTTCAGCGACTTTCCCAGAAGTTATCGTTTGAGGAAACAGGGTCACTTGGCAATCTGGAGCGGTGGCTGATACGGTGACTGCCTTGGATCCCTGGCTATCATGGTTCTCTTCAATAGTTACTAGAAAGATGCATGTTTGATTGGGAATTGTGTATAGCGCCTCGCCGAAGGTAGCTGGTCTGTTGGTTACGTTCAGTGAAAAGGAGTTGGCTTCCGTGTTTGTCAGTGACAGTATGTAGGCTGAAGAGGCTACTGTGCCAATTATGACGATAAGGATTATTGTTGCTTGAATTTTTGTTATAGCTAATTCATTTCCGGCTTTTTTCACGAGTTAGCTCTCCAACTGAGCAAAGAATACGTTGGTTGGTGGATAAAATACTATATTTTGGTACATTTGTTCCAGAAAATGGACAAAACAGTCGATTGGGTCCTCGCGCACGATAGGTTCATTTCAAATCTAATATAACGTCAAAGGGAGAAGAGTTAGACTTCTGTTGCTATAACCTTTCTTGAGCCAATGCCGATGCTTTCTGCATGTTTGAGGTACTTCATGGCTTTTTGTTTATTCTCCTCGAATCGAGGCTCTACTTCTTGAAGCAGTTGCATTTTTTTATGATGAAAATTCTCTCCTGTCACAAGTTCAGGAAAAATAAATCGTAGACATTTTTTACGCCTGTGAAGATGCTTATCAGTGTCTTTTTACTTTTTTCGTTAATGGATGAAGTGTTGCATATTCGAATAGGCAACTAGCTGTAGCGTGCTTGAGTTGCATTTTGAGTGCTAGTCTTTGGCTTGTTTGGCTTTTTCCATTGCTTCTTGAAGCAATTTCTGTACTTTGTAGGGCTCTCTTAGAGCGGAGAAATTGGGGCGCCATCCTTGCATGCTTCCATATCCATGTCTTCCTGAGGGAAAGAATCCGGAGAAACCTGCAGTCATGGGAACTAGAGTTCCGGTTCCAAGTAATCTGTCAATGATGCCTATTTGAACATAGACTTCTTGGATTTTTTCAAAGTCTACGAATCTTGTGTCCAGCCCGATGGCTCCGGTTTGGGTGATCAGACGCTTATTGGTAATCATGTACTCTGTGTTTTTGTACCTCATTAGCTGGAGTATGGTTGGACCAAATGTGACTGCGATTCCTATCAATATGAAGGGCAGGCCGAAAAGTGTGAAGAAGTCCGGTGCTCCGCCTAGGGATGCCCCCCACATCCAGAAGATGGAAAAACCCACGAAGATTAGCCCGAACGGGATGGATGCTAGTCCCGGAAGTATAAACGCTTTCTTTACAGGTTTGCCACTCCAAATTACTTTTTCGTCTGGATTCAAATGTGTTTCTAGATTATACTTCACTTTCTCACTTTCTCTGTGGTTAGTCTGAATATTGATTATTTTTGGATTTGGTTAAAAGCTTTAGTGTGCAGAAGTGTACGTTTAAAATTGACTGTAGAATTTTTCAACTCTCTTTTTCTTCTAGAAGATTCTTCTATAGGAATATTCCGTTTTCCTTTTGTTTATAACAGAATGGTTATGGATAGGCGATTGTTGTTCTTTTCCTCCTTTTGCATGTGTTACTCTTATATTGCTAATTATTCAGGATTTAGATGGTTAAGAATTCCAATGGCGTAATTGATGCTTTGATTTGGGGTGAGAGATTGAGGCTTGGTCTTCACGTTTCTATTCAAGGATCGATT
>Ga0209536_100007171_pt1 | contig 16928 bp, 29 predicted proteins | sample DeeMarSeWOR28_12_FD_187461 | JGI IMG/M metagenome (GOLD analysis project Ga0209536, IMG submission 187461) | Marine sediment microbial communities from White Oak River estuary, North Carolina - WOR-2-8_12 (SPAdes) (version 2) | ecosystem: Environmental > Aquatic > Marine > Intertidal zone >... | reverse complement strand
TAGTTGCTATTGAAGATCCAGGAAGACTTGCTTCATGACATAGATACATTAAATTTTCTTCTGCTCTATCGCCATTAAAATCTGTTTTACGGAGACCTGTTTGAGACTTCATCCAATCCCTAGATCCTTGACTAGGATAAAACCAACACTGGAAATGAGAAGTACGAGATACTTTACCCAGTAAATTTTTTACGGCACGGTTTAAATTACCAGATTCATGTTTTGGTGCTGGGGCTCCGTTAGCGGCCATTTATAAATACGTGAAAATCTCCTATACTATGTATGCGAAAACGAGAAGGAAAATATCATCAGGGAAAATTTAATCCAACAAATCCGGAAAAATATAAAGGAAAAGATATAAAAAATATAATTTACAGATCTTCATGGGAATTAAAATTTATGAGGAACTGTGATAGAAAAGAAAGCATTTTAGAATGGGGAAGTGAAGAATTTTTTATTCCATATTATGATCCAACAACAAGAAAAGTAAGAAGATATTTTCCAGATTTTTACATGAAAGTTATAGATAAAGATGGAAATATTGTCAGATATGTAATTGAAGTTAAACCTAAAAAACAAGTTTTAAAACCACAAAGAACGCCAAAAAAAAGAGAAAAAACTTTCCTAAATGAGGTTTTAACGTGGGAGAAAAACCAAGCAAAATGGAAAGCAGCAAAAGAATTCTGTGATGATAGAATGATAAAATTTAAAATCATAACAGAAGATGAGTTGGGATTATAAATATTCCTAAGAGAAGTGCTGACTCAAAATAAATGGCTATTCCAAGAGGTTGGAAAAAAAGACCTGATGGTACATATGAAAGTTTTGTTGCATCGGGAAACAATGAAGTTCCAACTAAACTAATAACTGACTTGGATGGCAACCAAAAAATTGTCAGTGCTAATGATGAATCTAAGGTAATTTTTCAACGTGGTCCTAGTGACAAAAAGTGGACTACAAAAGATAAAAACCTATCAGATAAAATAGGAAATGATGCATCAAAAGAATTACAAGAGTCGTCAAACGGAGCATCTTATAGATTAATACAAGGAGAAGGTAGTCAAGACCAAAAAACTAACGCACAAAATTCAGAAGCATTTAAATCAGCAAAAAATAAAATTTTTGATATAACTCCATTACAACAAGAAGAATATCAACCTGAACCTAGAGCAAATAACGATAATCCAAACAAAGGAGGTAGATTCCAATACCCTTTGGAAATGACTGATCAACAGGATAAAATAAGATTTACAGCTCTTAGCATCATACCAGGAACTAAAAGAACATTTGAACAAAAAGATGTGTCAATTTATATTGCAGCACAAGCACCAATACAAGATACAAATACTGTAAAATGGGGTGAAAGTTCTCAGAATGCCATTGAAGAAAGAGCAATGGAGATAGTAAGAGATAGTGGTGGTGATTATGGTTCTGCAATTAAAAAAGCGGGTTCTGAACTAGCACAAGCAGGAGAAAAATATAGTGCTGAAATTGGAGAGGCAATGCTTTCTCAAGCATTTGGTCGCCCAGAAGCTTTTACACGAACGACAAAGAAAATAGTTAATCCAAACTTAGAACTTTTATTTCAAGGACCGCAATTAAGATCATTCCAAATGACTTTTAAAATGAGTGCAAGAAGTAAAAATGAGGCAACAGTAATCAAAGGAATTATAAGATACTTTAAGTATCATATGTCAGTCAGAGAAGATGGTATATTTTTAAAGTCTCCTCATGTATTTTCAATCCAATATTTAAAAGGAACTGATATACACCAATCTATTGGTCTAATAAGTCCCAAAATAACAGGAAAAACAAGAGCATGTGCATTACTATCCTGTAATGTTGATTACACTCCTTTAGGAACATACTCAACATTTGATGACAATGAAGCAACTATGGTTGCATATACATTAAATTTACAATTCCAAGAACTTGATCCAATTACAAATAAAGATTACATAGAAGGCGAAGGCGCAAGTCATTCAATAGGTTACTAAAATGCCAGAAAATAATTACTTTAGACAACTTCCTAATTTTGAATATGTAACTAGAGGTCCAAACAAATCAACTTCATCCGATTTCACGCAAGTAAAAAATCTTTTTGTAAGACCTATCATTGTTTCCGATAGTTATAATGAAATTACAATCTTTGACAAATATATTATTGAAGGAGATGATAGACCAGATACTGTCGCATACAAACTTTATGAAGATTCTAATTTAGATTGGATTATTCTAGTAGTAAATAATATAATAAATGTATATTCAGAGTGGCCATTACCTCAAAAGTATTTTGAGAATTTTCTTTTAGAAAAATATGGTTCTTATTCTGAAGTATATGCAACAAGATATTATGAAACTCTAGAGATCAAAGATAATGAAGGCACAGTTCTAGTTCCTAAAGGTCTTAAAGTTTCAGAAAAAAATATAGACTTTCAAAAAACTATATTTGAAGAGCAGGGAACTGGAGAATTTGACGTTGTTACGGGTGAAGAATTGACAGAACCAGTAGAAGTTCCAAATCCAAATTACTTAGGATTGAGAAATAATTATTTTTCTTTCTTTGATTTTCAAACGGGAAAAGATACAATCTATGATAGACCAATAAAAGAAGTATCTAACTATGAATATGAATTAGAAATAAATGAAAAAAAGAGACAAATATACGTTTTAAAAAGGGAATATCTTAATTTAATTATTGACCAAGTAGAAGAAACATTACAATACAAAAAAGGATCCAAACAGTTTGTGTCTGAATCCTTAAAAAGAGTATCTAATCTTGATCTGAATTAAGTATTAAAAGGTAAAAACTAACAAAAGTTTTACCGTATGAATACTGACTAAATTATTCAGTCATCGAGAAGATCTTCAAACTTTTTCATGTAGTCATCTTCATCTTCTCCCTCTTCTTCTTTTTTGGTAAAAGGAGATGGTTTACTCTTTTTATAAGAAGACTCAAGTTCCTTTAGAACATCTTCCTCGGACTTTGCCTTAGAGGACTTAGAAGCATAAGAATCATACTCTTCTTCTTCCTCGACAGAAGAACGTTGAGAAGGTTTGTTAAGTCCGAGAACATAATCAAGACGCTTCTTCAGATCTTCATAGGACTTGAACTGATCTGGTGCAGTGATTGCAGCAAGAGAATACTCTTTCTTCCAGATCGCTTCAAGTGCGTCATCATCGTCCAGGAGAGGTTCTGGGGAGTCAAACTCAGACTTATCGTAGTTCCAGTAACCTTCAACCTTACGGATCTTCAGGCGGAAGTTAGCACCCTCCCAGAGATCAAATGGGTTGATGGGTTTCTCATCATCAAACTCTGGTTGCATGGCATTCAGAATCTTATCGAAGATCTTCTTGCCATACTTAAAGAGAAATACTTTACCCTCGTTGTCAGGATTTGCAGGGTCTTTGATGACGTAAATGTTGCTATAATAAGAGAGTTTACGCTTGCTCTGGTTACGAACAAACTTCTGTCCTTCGGATCCTTCCCCTTCTTGCCAACGCTCACGGTTGTACTCTGCGAGAGGATCTGTTTGACCAATAGTGGTAAGAGAGTTTTCAATATACCATCCACCAGGACCCTTGAATCCGTGGTGCCACATTTTGACCCAGGGAATCTCTTCGTCTCCGGGTGCGGGAAGGAATCGAATAACTGCGGATCCAACACCATCTTTACCCATGATTGGTTTCCACTGACGATCATCAGTGTTACCACTACCGCTATTCAGTTTCTCGACTTCTTTGACCAGTTTGTCGGTCAGTGATCCGAGGTTAGATTGTTTTTTGAGTTTAGAAAAGTCTGCCATGTGTTTTTGTATTTGTTGTATTTGGCTTGTTGGACGACTTTATCCTACCAGGGGCAGGAAGGGATGTCAAGCCCTTGCTAAAAATGCTTTCATATCCTTCACTGTGGTTTCCATGCTATTGAAGATAATATTTATATCCATATCTTCAGGAAGTCCCATTTCTGTTGCCTGTTCTCTCAACTTACCCTTCCACTCCAATGCTTGAGGATCATCAGACAAACGAATTCTCGTATAAAGTATTTTCTGCTTGCTCAAAAACTTTTCAAGAAGAGAAACATAAAACTTCTGTTCTTCCAATGTCATCGTTGGAATATTCCAAAGATTTTTAGTAATGTCATTCCAAAGCATATCAATTTCCACCATCTCTGCTCTAACTATTTCCGAATCAAAAAAAGTCATTGAATATACTCCCTTACAATAGTTTTGTACTTTTTAACATCTATGTATATAAATGGTGAGTATTTTTTAATTTTCATAGATGTAAATTCCCATATAGGATCAACTAACTTTTTATCATAAGTTTTTGTAAAGTGCAAGAGTTTATCTAAAATTACAAGAGTTTCTAAAGAAACTTTATTGGAAAGATAAAGTTTTACTAACTTTGGGTGCCTTGATCCCGTAATCTCAAAAGAAGATAGATCACCATCTACAAAGATTATATCACACTCATCTTTAAACATATATGTTAAAGATTGAATTCTTTTTTTCCATTTTAGGTAGTTAGATTCACCACTTTTTATAATCTCACCAATCCACAATGTCTGCGGATCTGAAGACAAAGCAAAGTTTGCAACAAAAAAGTTTTTAATCTCTTCCTCTGTTTTTGTTCTGGACATTTTTTCAAACCAGAACCTATCTTTTCTTTTATAAAATGATTGCAATGAAGCCTTTACATGACCATTGTATTTGTGAAAATCATATTTCTTTTGTGTAAAGTGATTCTTAATTGCAATATAAGTCCTATAGCACTCTAAAGGATTCAAAATACCAATCTTGCTCTTGATGTCTTCCTAAGAAAATTCAATTCAATAGCCTCACATTTAATTTTTTCTTTTAGAGGTTTAGATAACAGTTTAGGTACAGATTCTAAATCAATTTTATTTTTATCACAGAAAAAAATTATAGCATCAATATAAGAGCATTTCTCTTTTTGAACAGTATACTCTATTTCTTGAGCAAACTTTGATGGGCAATAAAATTTTTCCTTTAAAATTTTATCTATTTCTTTTTTAGTGTCTTTATCCATAAAGATATCCATTGGTATTTTAATTGCCATAATCACTCAGTTTATCAGAAACAAATTTTTTAATATACTTAACTAAAAGTTTGAAATATTTTTTCTTATCATACTCTTCATACACTCTAAGTTCGCCATCTCTACATGCCATAATAATAACAAACTTCTTAACAGACAGTCCGGTTAATTCATGCAACATGCAAGCATAAGCACAACACTGAACAAAATAATCCTCAATCCACGCCCGTGGTTTGGGTTTTTTACTAGTTTTAAAATCGATTATTGCTAACTCTGGTACACCCGATTCCCCAGTATATTCTGCTATGCAATCGGTGGTTCCTGCAACTCCAAGTGTGGAACTATACAGAGACCCCTCAAGAGTGTAAATATTATTTATATTATTTAGAGCAGGCACTGCGATCTGAAATAACATTTCAGACATGGGTAAAACATCAGTGTTGCAATCAAGATTCTTAAGATACTGCTCGGTCAGAGTATGCATATCTGTACCAATAGAAGTAGACTCTTTACAAATCCTGTTTGCTTCTGCTTCTCCTACTTTTTCTCTCCAGGAAGCAAACTTCTCCTTATTATAATGACTGGTGACCGAGGTAATGGACACCAGTCGTTGAAGATTTTCTTGTCCTGGAATCTTATAATATCGAATGCCATCTATATGCTCCCTTCTAAGTTCAGGGAGATTCAAATCAACATGTGTAAACATTAAAGATCAAGCTCCGTTTTGTGTGTAAGATACTCTTTAACAAATCCAGATCTTACAATATCTTCAATATCAAAATGAATCATTTCGACTGAAGGCATTAGTTGTAAGATTCTCATAAAGTCGTTGATTCCACTCTTTTCATATTGCTTTGTGAGATCACTTTGTTTAGTATCTCCACAGAACATAATCTTTGAGTCTTTACCGACTCTTGTTATTATACTATCAAGTTCATGAAAATTCAAGTTTTGAAACTCGTCAATAATCAAGATAGCATTTTCAAAAGTTGTTCCTCTGATAAAAGAGGTTGACCAAAAACTAATTGTTCCTTGTGTTTTCAGATTAGAATACAGCATTTCTTGTGCTGCTTCATCTGGAATGTCAAACATTGCCTTCATCATATTCTTATAAGGAATCTGATAAAGATCTGCTTTATCATCATGTGTTCCAGGAAGGAATCCAATCTCTCTGGTTGGGACCAAAGATCTAACTAAGTAGATTTTTTCGTAAGGACTTCTGTCATCAAGAACATCACAGAGAGCATTATAAAGTGTGATAAATGTCTTTCCTGTACCTGCTGCACCATAAGCTACTACGCATTTTTTGTCCTCCTCGTAGGCACTGTAGTATCTTTCTTGATTATCGGTTAAAGGGTGAATCTCTTTTAAGAGGTCTAAGTTGATTGGTTTCTTTCTTCTGAGTTGCTTTGGCGTAAGTCCAACACCGACTTGAGACTCGGCATTACCCCTTTTCCTTCCTCTTGGCATAGGTTCTCCTTAACGTTTAAGTTGGTTTTTCGATCCCGCAGATTTAGCACTCTTATCGAGTATATGCTTCCACCCGGAATGTTTATTTTCTAGTTTATCACGCCACTCTCCAACCTCCCCAGATCCTGGGCAAGTTGAAGGATCTGACCAATCCCGATCCCAGTCAGGATTATCATTTTTCCACTGTTCCCAATCATGAACACTGAGGATAACTTCTTTCTGTTCCCCAGTTTCTCTGTTAATTACAGGATATGTTGCCATCGTTTAAAATAATATGTGTATTATTTATTGCCATTCCAGTGCTTCCGCTACTGTTGGAAATTGTTCAATAAAAATTTTCTTACATTCATTCGCAATATCCATATGTTCTTTTTGAGTACCATTCGCAGAGCGAAGTTGAATATAATGAATCCACGAACGGCAAGAGCCACTCATATAAAGTTTTGTTGGTACTGCTAGGGGGAGGACAAACCTAGCACATTCTTTTGCGATACCATCATCAAGCATTTTTTGATATAGTTCCATTGCTTTTTGGAAATGATCTTGAATCAACATTTGATATTTTTGAACTACAAAGGGATCGATATCATCAATAGAATTTTGACGATTCTTTGTATCTTGACGACGAAGTTCTGGAACAGAAATAGTTTCTCCAAGTAAAGAAGAATCTGCATATCGTTGAGAAAACTCTTGATATGTAAAAGACCTATGACGAAGAATTTGTGCTGCCAATCCCCTGGTAGTTTCAATCTCAAGGGTCATGAATGCCTGCTCAAAGACGCTCCAGTGCTGATGATTGACGCAATACTTAAGAAGACCCGCAACATTTGGATTCTCTTGGTTGGAGGGGTTACTGACACGGGCCACATAACCCATGGTCTTTTCTGCTTCTGGAGTGACACTAATCAAACGGACATTCATTCTTCATTCTCCCTTTTAAATTGTTTCCGAACTTTTTTAACTTCTTTCAATTCATCTTTAATAAGTTTATATGCATCTTCAGGAGTAATTCTTCTTGACATTTCCATAGCAGTGATAACTTCTACTCTGGTGCCAAAGTGTTTGAGTGCTTCCTCAAACGAATTTAAATTTTCATACATTTTTAACTCCATCCATCTGGATCATAATACTCTACATCACCATTTTCCTCTACAGGAAGAGGTGAAAAACTAGGCATAGAATAATCATCATATTCATGATTATTCAATTTATTCTTAAGATCATCGAGCAACATCTTTTGCTCTTCCATAAGAAATTCAATTCTTTTGATTACGCTGCCAATGTCCTGTAGTGCCATAATTTACCAAAACTACTCATTCATTTTACACAAAAAAAGTGGGGGTGTCAAGACCCCCACATAGTTTGTTCTAACCATTCTGTCATTGTAATTTCATAACAAGACCAGTAATTCACTCCTCGATAGGTACACAAATAACAAGATGGTTTTCTTTCATCAAATTGAGTATAATGATACCTGACATTATTATCAGATATCTCACATAACGAACTATTTACTTTTTTTGGTTGAACCAATTCATTTTTTTAATACCTCGCAGTGTCCTGCCATACACAGTTGTGCTTTATGCAGTCGTTCTTCCTTTTCTTTTTTATTTTTGATCAACTGAAGAGGATTGAAGATATTAGTTTTTTTCATTTTTCCTGCTCCTTGTGAAGATCTTCTGGACGATAATGTTGACCACGATATACATGATCTACTTTATCTGCCTGTTGATGCCACAAAGAATATTCAGTTTTTGGTTGTGAGGTATCGTATTTGATTCCTCTGTAAGTTGCGACAGACATAATGTTACTCCTAAAGTAATAAGGTTTACTGTTGTAATCCCGTTCCTTCAGTCGGCTTTTGCGTCTACTTGGCATTTTTTCTCAGTCACCTGCTTCACTTCCCAAACAAGATCATTTCTTACTTGGTCACTGATAAGATAATATGCATTGATTCTAGAAACTAGAAACTGTGCTTGTAAGCAGGTTAAAAAAAATGCTTCCATAGATGAACGATCCGTTCCGAGTCGGCTTACTTGCGTCTCATTCTTTATTTGCGAATAAAGAATGAGATGAACGACTGGTATACTATACCACAAATATTTAGAGAGGTCAACTTGTATAATCAGATACAGTTTATTAAACGCAATGTTTGATGAAATCCTCTCTGAGTTCAAAGAGGTGTTTGTCTCTTAATGATTCCCATACAATATCACTATTTTTTACAATATCCATTAAAGATAATGCACTATCACATGAGATTCTTACAGGTCTGTAAACCTGCGGTGCTTGAACTGGTGTTGTCATGAATAACAGTGATGCCACAATAGACACTTCCTGCAAGTTCATACAGACCGATTGCAGATATTAAATTTATTTATTTTCCATATACTCATCCATCAACTCTTGGATGATGTCTTTTCTACCATCAAGTTGATTAACAGTGTGTAAATTTGATCTTTTAAACTTTTTTAGTTTCTTATATTTTTTAATGAGTTTTGCTACCTCATCTTCGTTTATAATTGACCTTATTTTTTTATCTAATTCCGATTCTTTTTTAAACCCTGTCATTTTTTTCTATTATCATCTTTACTTTTGGGTTGATACCCCCACAATTTTGGACTCACAGTTCCAAATCCCCAATCTATATTTTTAATTACTCCACTTCCAAATTTATCATAATAAAGATCAAAAACTTTAGTTCTTGTTCCTTGGCACAAATCCTTATAAACTACTTCATCAATCTTATAAGTTACTATGTAAGCATTATTTGGCCAGGATTTATCATTAAGTTGATCCATAGTTGCCTTTTCTAATAAAATACGACAACCATACTTTGGAGGTAAGTTTTGTTTTTCATCTGAAGACCAACCATTCGCCATTTAACATACCCCCATACAATTATCAATTACGAGGTCCTCGGCCTCCCCATCTGATTTCAGGGTATGCCTGAGAAACAAGTTCTTGTGTTATTTTATATTTATCTTGAAGTCTTTTGTCTTTAATAAGAATCATGATTTCTGCTTCAAGAGGATGAAGACCACGAAGCATATTAATATACATCGTTTCTTTCCTAAATTTGGTAATTCTGCTATTACCTCCTACACAATAGATATAGAAATTTTGATATTCTTTACGAATAGAAGTTTTGTTTTTTTCTTCTACAAAATCTTCTGTGCCATAATATCCACTACTTTTAAGACCATCATTTTTTGCTTTACTATCAATGAGATCGGTCAAATTTCCACCAACAGAAGTCTGCTCCTCGGTATCTGCATAAGGAACATCACCGGGAGGTAACACTGACAGAATACTATCATCGAAGTTCATAATAAGAATAGTAGTTAATGCTGGATTCTTATACGCTTGAAGAACTTCTACCTTTCTTGCATTCGTTCTTTGCTTTGATACCGCAGCAAGAATTTCATGCATAAAAGGATTTGGTTGTAATTTAGGAATAGACCAGTCAGTCGTCGTCTTCTTCCTCGTAGTCGTAGTTTTCGTAGTAGTCGGCATAGTTATCAACTCTCAAAGATACAATTTTATCTGGTATAAATTCACCATTTTCATCTAGACATTCTGGGTGAATATTATAGGGTAATTTAAAAATTTTAGTGTCTAGATATTGCTTTGCGTTCCAACCAATCAAACCTCCTAGGACAAAAAACATCAAGGTAAACATTACTGAAAACGCTACGATGAAGGGTGTTGCTTCCATGGTCCTTTCCCCCTTAGAGATTTACTTTTTTAGATCACCAAATCTTCCACCATTTTTTAGGCTTTAATACTGTTTCTATTTTTTTTTCTGGTTCAGGTTTAATTTGTTTCTGGGTTTCCTCCCTACTGTTATATCGTAACATTAATTCAAACCCACGATTTATGTGTGGTTCATCTTTATTTAGATGTTTTCCTTTAGAGTTTTGACTCATACTTAAGTAATTATATTTTGCTGTTTTAAAAATTTTACTGTTTGAATACATCCACCAAGGTAAACATCTCCAACAGAATCATGCAAAATTATCTGAGGAAATGGAGACTTAGGACTAAATTTGGATAGATATTCTTCAGACGTAAAATCTTCATCAAGAATTTTTATCGTATAATCTTGATTTGAAATCTCAAGAACTTTTTTAATTTTGTCGCAATATGGACATCCAGGTTTAGAATATACAGTGAATTTCATAAAAAGTATAGATCGGTAATTATAATAGCATACAAATAGAATATTTTCAAGTTGTCATTAACTGTGACAAATTCTTATATCTCCCTTCAGTTTTCCACCAGTTCATCGAACTTTCAAAGGAGTGTTTGTGAACCCAATCAACTTCTCCCGTTCTAATACCAGCAGTACTGAAATAACTCGATGGACAATTAACCATATCTTCCACAAATAATGGGCAACTATAAACTCTCGTTAAATTAGAATAGATAATAGTTTCAATAACAGGTATTTTTGCCCATTCTGGTCGGGATAATATATCATCCCCAATATAATTTAATGTAAAAATATCATCTCTATAATATGCATTTATCAAGCGCCTTGCATGTTCTCTTGATATTAAATATGCAACTCCAGACCAATCACACCAACACCTATTTCTAAATCCAATATTAAAAGAATAAAAGTTTTCTCTAAGTAATCCCAATTGAACACATCCCCAATCTGGAGGTAGGGATTCAAAAAATTCTTTCCATGTAAAATTCCAATACTTTACTGTTTGAAATCCCAAATCATCTTCACAAATAATAGTATATGGTTCATTAGTTTCATAATACCATTCTTTTACTGCCTTTAAATGAGAGGTAACTGGACCTCTACTTCCAATACTTAATCTATCTAGAAGTTCAGATCTTATATCATGATCCTCATCTTTGTATCTATCGTATATGTGAGGTGTGACATTAGTGATTCCATATTCTCGGAATTTTTTATACAGCAAGTTTCTTCTATCTTCACATTCTTTCACACTAATAAAATTTACAGAAGGAAATCCTTCAAATTTATATTTACTATCTTCTGGGACATGGTGTATGAAACATAATTCACTTGTTTCAAAATCACTTATTAGTTCATTGACAGCATTTTTAACTCCCGGAAACCAATCATATTGATCTTCCGGGTAATAATCATGACCTGCTAAAATTCCTCCAGGTTTTACCTTTGGCATCCAGTCTATTATATCTCTTTTCACATCTTCATATTCATGAGAGGCATCTAGAAATACAAATTTCAAAGATCCATCTTTAAATTTTTTAGATGCCTCAGTTGAAGTCAATTTTAGTGGGAGATAATATTGTTCAACTGGGGACATATTTTTCAAAAACGTTTCATATAATGTTGGTAAAGATTCTTTCTCCACACTTTCCATATGTTCCACACTACCTTCCCAGGTATCCACTGCGTAAAGGGTAATATCTTTTTTGGAATTTGCTATTTCTACTGCCAAGCAAGAAGTTGATCTTCCTTTCCAAGATCCTACCTCAACAAAAATATCTCCGTCTTTTGCATTTTCTACGACTTTTTTGTAAAGATTTGGATATGAGAACCAGTTTTCTTTAAATATATTATCATCTTCCCAATAGTGATCAATAATACTTTCATTTAAAACTATATTAGAGGAATCAGTTCTCTCATGATCATCTAATGATTTTTCAATACTCAATCTTATCTTATTAATTCTATTATTCCACCAAGAAATAATGCTATCCTGTCTTTCCTGAAGTGCTTTAGAATCAAACAATAATTCTTTAACCTGAAATACTACATGATGCCAAGAATGACCAAATATCCATGGAGGATTTTCTTCATATTTAAATGTAGAATCAATCTCAGCGTGTGTTCCAACAACACACGGAATCGCTCCACATTGACTAGATTCATATAATCTATAACAATCAAGTGTACTGTTACCCCTACCACAAGGAACAAAATTAGAATTCAAATATCTTTCAATCATATCATCTTTACTACAATTTAGAGCATATGATTGTCTAGGAATATTGGAAAATATTTGAAGCATTTCCCAACGGTCTTGTTTAATTTCTCCAACCCACGACCAATTGTATATTCTCTTTTTTACCTTTGGTGGTTTATTCATTCCTTCTGGAAGAATATCCATGAAATCAATTCCAGCATTATTGGTATACCCTAATGGGATATGAACAGTGTTTGGATGATACTCATAACCATCATGATGATATTGTCTTAAATAAAGATTACAATATTTTGCAAGACAATTAAAATAATTCAAATTCTCATGCTTGTATTCATCAGATAACTGTATTATTATTTTTGGATTTATTTTTTCAACTACTTGTAAAATCGTATTAAATTCTACTCTTCTACAATTAAAAACCAATACATCCCATACTCCAGTATCTAAAAGAGAACTAAGAGATTTTGTGTATGCAATAATTTTATTTTTTTCTTTTGGTAATAAACCATTTATAATATAATCACTTTCCCATACTTTTTCCTTATTCTCTTCAAAAAATAAAACTCTAATATCTTCACTCATCGCAAAGTCACTTTATTAATTTCATATATTTATTCAATGGGGGTAAGCGTTTTGCAACCCCCAGACAATAAAAAATCCAATACTACCAAATATTATAGCAGACTTTATAATAATATTATTGAACATGAACTGTGCCTATCATACCAGCACCTTTATGTGGAGCACACCAGTAGGTGTAGTCTCCTGCTTCTGGGAAAGTGACTTCAAAGTCTTCTCCAGGAAGCATTGCTAATCCATCGTGCGACCATTCAGGATGATTTTCGATGATTACGTTATGAGGAGGAAGCATACCATTTACAAAGTGGACAGATTCTCCTGCAGAAATAGTAACTTCAGCAGGATCAAATACTAGATTACCAGCAGATCCCATTGTAACATCCACCGCAAAAGCTGGAGATGAGAAGAATAAAAAAATGGAAGTGACGATCAATGCGAAATATTTTTTCATATTAATTACCGATTTTTAAAGTTTTTATAGATACCATAACCAAGAGTTGCAGCACTTGCAACGATTACAACACAGCATACAAACATAGGTAAAAACACTCACTATGATTATATAGTATCTTATTTTCTTTAAAAAAGCAAGTATGTCAGCAATTCATCAAAATACCATTCAGTTTAAAAATTCTGTCAACCCCAATCTTTTTGTTGCAAAATCAATATAATCTTTATCTATGTCATATCCAATATAGTCCCATCCAAGATTAACTGCAGCAACAGCAGTAGATCCTGTTCCCATAAAAGGGTCAAGAACTACACCAGATTGTTTACCAGTAAGTTTCAAACAATCTTCAACAAGTTTAACGGGGAATGTTGCGGGGTGTTTTCCACGAAGTTCTTTACTATTAATTGTTTCATAAGGCACAAACCAGCAGTTACCTTTATCCCTCAAATTTGGTTTAGTTTCTTGCGTATTTTTACCTCTGATGTTTTCCTCATAATATTCATACGGAACTCCAACAGAAAGACGATCAATCTCCACTTTACCATCTTTTGTAAAATGGAACAGGTGCTCCCAAGTAGGACAAATAAACCGTTTACTGTTAATGGGTTTGAAATGTCCACTGGTTTTATTATTCACATGAATAGATTTAACCCAGTTGATATGATTCTGAAGAATCCAATGTTGTCGGAGAGAAAGACCCACTTCCATACCAACCCATGGATCAACATTAGAATATCCCATATTTACAAACAAGTGTCCATCATCTTTAAGAACACGTTTGCCTTCACTAAAGATTTCTACCAACCAATCAAGATACTCTTGACGTGGTTTTCTATCATCATATTTACCATATTTAATATTGAGATTATATGGAGGAGATGTAACGATAGCATCCACACTACCGTTCTCCAGTTTCTTCATACCCTCCAAACAATCAAGCAAATAAAACATTACGATCTCCGAATGGAATGGAACCTTTAGGATATTGAGTAAGATCAGATCCACGTTTGAATACAACGCGAACCTTTGGAAATTCCACCACATCACAGAAAATGTAGATCATATAAGTGGCATGTTCCCAGAGTTTTTCTTCATCTACAGAACGACCAGCACCAATCATTACACTAGGACAGAACTTGGCACCACCTTTAGTGAAACACTTGGCATCAAACAGTTCTTTCATATATTTATATGTGTGATCATACCCTTTACCATCTTTAAATACAAGACCCTCAAACCACTCTTCTAATTGTAGTTCAAGAAATCCAGAGGCACGACGACCATCAGTAAAAAGTTTATTCACACGTTCTTGAGATAAAGTGCCAAAAGATGCAGGACACTCAAACTTGTAAACTTTATTTAGTTCAATCACAAAATTGATTTATGTATGGTGACTATACCATACTATACCACGGTTAGGAAAATAAGTCAACTGTTCTTGCTGATCAAAATATTGCTACTTTTTTATTTTCGTTTTATAGACATAATTTCTAGTTTAGGTTTCCATTCTCTCATCCCTTCACACTGCACTCCTCTCCTCATCATCTTAACAAGTGCCTCTTGTGCCGACTCCATATTAAAATAAACTGCGGTTTTCTTTGTGTCGTTATAAACGTAATCAACACAATAAAATCCAGTTTTAAGTGGGTCGAATTTCATAGTTTAAATTAGAGAAATTACAAATAAAAAAAATCCAAATAAAATAAAAACCGTTAATATTCCTAACATAAAAAAAGGAGTCCTTATAGAACCCCTTTATTTATTTTAGAGTGCATTGCCTCTCGGTAGAACTTCCTCAGGGAAAATAAAGTTTTCATGAGGTTGATCTACTGGTGCCATCCAAGCACGAAGACCTTCGTTCAAGAGGATGTTTTTTGTGTAGAAGGTTTCAAACTCAGGATCTTCTGCTGCTCTGATTTCTTGGGAGACAAAATCATACGCACGAAGATTGAGAGCAAGTCCAATAATACCAATTGAACTAGTCCAAAGACCCATAACAGGAACAAAAAGCATAAAGAAATGAAGCCAACGCTTGTTACTGAAAGCAATTCCAAAAATTTGCGACCAGTAACGATTAGCTGTAACCATTGAATACGTCTCCTCCTCCTGAGTTGGTTCAAATGCTTTGAATGTATTTGATTGTTCACCGTCTTCGTAGAGGGTGTTTTCGACCGTTGCACCATGAATAGCACAGAGTAGGGCACCTCCTAGTATACCAGCAACTCCCATCATATGGAAGGGGTTAAGGGTCCAGTTGTGGAAACCCTGAAGAAACAGAAGGAACCTGAAGATTGCTGCGACACCAAAGGAAGGAGCAAAGAACCAACTGGATTGACCCAGAGGATACATCAGGAATACAGAAACGAATACTGCGATAGGACCAGAGAATGCGATTGCGTTATAGGGTCTAATGCCTACAAGACGGGCAATCTCAAACTGACGAAGCATAAATCCGATTAGAGCGAAAGCCCCGTGGAGTGCCACAAAAGGCCAGAGTCCCCCAAGTTGGATCCACCGGACGAAATCCCCTTGAGACTCAGGACCCCAGAGAAGCAGAAGAGAATGACCCATAGAATCTGCTGGAGTAGAAACTGCTGCAGTAAGAAAGTTTGCACCCTCAAGATAGGAACTTGCAAGACCGTGAGTATACCAACTCGTTGCGAAAGTTGTCCCAGTAAGCCAACCACCAAGAGCAAGGTAAGCAGTGGGAAAAAGAAGAAGTCCAGACCATCCAACAAAAACGAAACGGTCTCTTTTAAGCCAGTCATCGAGAACATCGAACCATCCTCTTTGCGAAACGGGTTGTGAAAGTGTTGAAGTTGTCATTTTTATCAGGTTATAAAACTTAACATTTACGATAAAAAGAAAGGGGTCATAAGACCCCAATCTTTGTTATGTGTTAATCAGGTATCAACCGATTGTAGGTGCAGTGAGTGCCACAGGAGTGCTCTCAGCAGCAGCAAGGTCGAGAGGGAAGTTGTGAGCATTACGTTCATGCATCACTTCCATGCCAAGACCAGCGCGGTTGAGAACGTCTGCCCAAGTGTTGAGCACACGACCCTGACCATCAATGATGGACTGGTTGAAGTTGAAACCATTCAAGTTGAATGCCATGGTGCTAACACCAAGAGCAGTGAACCAGATGCCAACAACAGGCCAAGCAGCAAGGAAGAAGTGCAAGGAACGGGAGTTGTTGAACGAAGCATATTGGAAGATCAGACGACCAAAATACCCGTGAGCAGCAACAATGTTGTAGGTCTCTTCTTCTTGACCGAACTTATATCCATAGTTCTGTGACTCGTTCTCAGTAGTTTCACGAACCAGTGAAGAAGTCACCAGTGAACCGTGCATAGCACTGAAGAGTGAACCACCGAAGACACCAGCAACTCCAAGCATGTGGAAGGGGTGCATAAGGATGTTATGTTCTGCCT
>Ga0209536_100007170_pt1 | contig 16930 bp, 9 predicted proteins | sample DeeMarSeWOR28_12_FD_187461 | JGI IMG/M metagenome (GOLD analysis project Ga0209536, IMG submission 187461) | Marine sediment microbial communities from White Oak River estuary, North Carolina - WOR-2-8_12 (SPAdes) (version 2) | ecosystem: Environmental > Aquatic > Marine > Intertidal zone >... | reverse complement strand
ATTATTTGGGGTCAACGGTTTTACTTTAGCGGGAATCGCCGGTAACGCGATGGTTTGTCCGACCTCTACCCGATCCGGGTCGTCGATAAAAGGATTCGCCAAAATGAGGGACTTAAAGTATCTTAAGTTATAGCTCCCGTATACTTTTTGGATGATGCGCGACAAGGTTTCATTACGCTGCACGGTGACTTTTCCCAAAAGTTCAGCGTAGGTATTTTCGGTTTTTAAGCTATCCTCCGCCGTATCGATCGGAATATCGGCTGCGGCCGCTGCGACGTCTTCTTGCTCCTGCTTGGCGGCCGGCACTTCGGTTTCATCCGGCGTCTCCGCTGAAGGCAACGGCGTGATCACAGGTGGAATCGATTTTTGAGCTTCTGCCGAAGCTATCTGTACCTGGGAACTGGCGGTATCGGGTTTTGGAATCGGGTGAATCTCGGGATTTTTTTTCTCGGGTAACACGGCGATATGACTGTCTTTAAATTCCCACGGAAGATAGGCTTTTATGTGATTTGATGACAACAGGAGCCATAGGACTGCTGCCAAGCACGCGCTGACAGCCGACGCTGCGGTGAGTTTTTTCCAGCGAGTGGATTCATTCTGCAATACTCTGCGAGCACAGCTGCGAACCAGAAAATATCCGATGGATGTCTTGTTTTGTATAATCATCGTTATAACGCAATGATGACACAAGTTAATTATTTTGCGCGGATATCCATCAGTGGTTCGATAAATAGCGGTCATAGCCGGGAAGCTGAAAAGTTCCAGTCTTTTTCCCGAACCTCTGGATTGCTCGATCCGATATTTGATCAGCATTCGCGTGTCGCGAAAGTTCAATGGTTTTAAATAGTGGTAGAGGTTGATCCGGTCGGCGAAATTGGGGTGATTTTGAACGGTTTTTTCGAATTCTTTCTGGGCAAACAGGACAATCTGCAATAATTTATATTCATTGGTTTCGTAATTTAAAAATTCGCGAAGGATCTCCAAACAAAAGACCGGAATCTTTTGCCCCTCATCGATGATCAATATGGTGGTTTTTTTTTGATCCACACCGCTGCGATACAGATATTGCTTGATATACTCTTTGACCTGCCAGTTATTGCTGCTTTTCGGAGGTGTTTCCCCGGTGAACATTTTGGCGACCGTGATTAAAAATTCGTTGGCATCCATAAAATGCGGGTCAAGCACCAGATGGGTATCCATCTCTTCTCGTTTTGAAAATCTACGGATAAGCTGACGACAAAGGGTAGTTTTGCCGGTGCCGACATCGCCGATAATCACATTCAATCCCCGGCGCAGCAAAAGGGAGAGCTCTAATTTTTGCAGGCAATCCAAATGTTCCCTAGAGTGGTAGAAAAATTCGGGATCCGGTGAATTTGAAAATGGTTCTTTGTTCAGATTCAAAACAGTAAAATAATCCATTTTGCGTCTCGCGAACACCGCTTGGGACAGGCTGTTTAGCTACTGCCCGACGGCGGCTTCAGAATATGCGGCGTGATGAAAATCAGCAAATCTTCCATTAAATTATCGCTGCTTTTTTTCTTAAACAAATACCCCAACCCCGGAATGTCCTCCAATAAGGGCACCCCGGTTCGGGCATCACTGGTGGTCTCCTTGTTCAAACCGCCGATTACAATGGTTTGCCCATCAAATTGGATCACATTGGTTTCGGCATTTTTCGTAATAATTGTGGGGTTGCCCAGCACGGTTTGGGAAAAATCGGGCTCATCTTTGTGCACCCGAATGTACATTTTCAGGGTCTTATCATCGATGACGTGCGGGGTGACTCGTAAACTGAGGGCCGCCTTTTTGTATTCAATATTGACCTCACCGTCTTCCACGGTCTGAAAAGGAATATCCTGGCCGCTTTCGATAAATGCCATTTGGTTGTCCAGGGTGGTAATCGATGGGCTGGAAAGAATATTGAGCTTGCCTTGTTGCTGCAAGGCCGAAAGTTGCACTGCCAGAATCATATCGCCGATATTTTGATAGATGGCACCCAGCGTAAATGGACTCAGCCCGCTCAGCGATTCAGCTGGTAAATTCACCACGTCTCCGGCACTGACATCCACCGGATCGCTGACATTTCCTCGGAGATCGGTTTGCCTGCCGGTTACGAAAAGATCCCCGGTGCCTTTACTGGATTGGACCAGTCCACCCCACTGGATTCCCAACTCCCGGGCAACGTCCTTGTTGGCTTCGACGATGTAGGCTTCAATCATCACCTGGGGGGTGGGTTTGTCCAGCTGTTCAATCGTTGCCAGGATAGTTACCAAATCCTGTCGGATGGCCTGAATGATTAACGAGTTGGTGTGTTCATCCACCAAGATGGACCCGATGGGCTTGTCGTTTTTATCCAGGGTCAGAAAATTATCGAGGTTGGATTTAAGCTTTTGCGCTTCGCTAAACTTGATGGGGACGATGCGAGTTAAGGGCGGTTCGGCGATTTTTAATTCGCGTTGGCGCGCTTCACGTTGCAGATCCGCTTCCATGTCATCGGCGGTCATAATGCGGATGATTTCCCCTTCCCACGCATAACTCAGGCCATGGGTCCGCAAAATACCGAGAAACACCTGATCCCAGGGGGCTTGGGTGATATTGATATTGATCTTTCCTCTGACTTTTTCACTGACAATAATATTCTGATTGGCCGCCCTGGAAAGCGCCCGTAAGAGTACCGCTACCTCAATATCGGTCATTTTGAGACTTATCTTGCGCTTGGGAAGCGGTTTTTCTTTTTCGGGTTCTTCCGGTACGGGGGCAATTTTCTCGGTGATCTCCGTGGGTTTTTCGTCCACCTTGGCCGGCGGTGCCGGAGAATATCCTTTTAATTCTTCGGCCCGTGCTTTCCATTCTTCAAAAAACGGATCTTTGAGATCCTTTTTGGGATCCGCACAGCCCCAAATCAAAACAAAAGCAAGGCTTAAACAGATAAGCCCCCAAGCAATCCTATTTCTATGATAAATTGTCTGCATATATGATACCCTATTGAATCTCCTGTATCGGCACGATAAAAGAAATTTTGCTTCCGTCCGTTGTTACCAGCATCACCCGAGTCGGGGAAATGCTTCGAACGATATATCCACCCTGCTCTAAACGATCGCCGGTCTCATATTCTTTGCCGTTAATGATGGCCAATCTCACGTTCCCCATTTCAAGATATCCCGTATAGCTGATCTCTGTTTCCGGCTCCGTGCGCTTAGCACTGTCTTCCGGCGCTGTTTCGGCCTTGACCGCTTTTTTAATTTGCACTAAGGGATCCTTTTCCCACTGAGTTTCAGCCCGTTGAATAATATAGTTGTCCTTTTCAGAGAGGCCCTCTGCTGCAGCGACCTTGACTTTGGTGATAAAGGCTTCAAGAGATTCCAGGCCTTTCTGCGAACGTTTAAACGTTGGTTGTTGGGATTTCGGCTCAAAGAACACGATATACGCCCCGTAGACCATGGCTAACAGGGCGAATACAACAATTATTTTTTCTCTGGTTGACATGTATTTGTGTTTGGCGTTTGGTGTTTCGTGTTTTGGGTTCAGGGTTCACAAGGTTCGTGTTTAATGCTTAAAATTTCGGGTTTCGGGTGTCAGGTTTCAGGCCTTCAACGCGCGGGCTTCATTTTGCTGAACACTGACACCTGAACACTGAAACCTGATTTTGTCTGACACCTGACTTCTTATTCCCTATTTTACGCTTTCCGCCTTCAGAATTCGAAATTCATATTATTCCTGTGCCAACCAAATTTTGAGTTTGATCTCTCGCGATTCTTCAATGGAACGGATTCTCATTTCTTGTATATGCGCCAATGAAGGGATGGCACCCAGGTCAATTAATAATTTCCGGAAATCAAAAAAATCGCCGCTAATCACAAGGTTCATGAATAGATAACCCGAATTTTCTTTTAAGGAATTCAAATCCGGCGTTATTTCCTCAAGCTCAAGCCTGTTGCGTTGGACAATAGCCTGAATTTGCTCGGAAATTTTTTTCATATCACCGCGCGCCAATTTCTTTTTTTCGGTGGTCGGTAAATGTGTTGCGTTTTTCGCCTTTGCTTTTGTAAGAAGCGTATAAAACACCGGCGTAAGTGCGCTTTGTTCCGCGTTTCGTTTTTCCAGCTCCTCAATGCGCTTATCGAGTTCATCCGCTGTTTTCTGCGACGGAACAATAATTAAAAAGATAAATACCAAGATACTGGCCGCGCATATTGAAAAGAATATGAGGCTTTGGGCCGGAAAGATTTCAAATATTCGTTTTAGCATTTTCGTGTCGCTAAATTAAATTCAGTACTGCTGTGAATCGCAGAACCTCACGATTTTCATAAAATTCAAAAGAATTCCTGTTTATAACGGGTTGGTCAAACAGGGGTGAATTTTTCAGTTCCATCAAATATTCGGCCAGCCGTGATTCCAAATTCAGACGGTCACCGAAGATGATACCGTCCAAAACGAGAATCTGTTTGGAATTTTCGTTTTCCTTTGCCGGCAATGCGCCCAAATCCGCTGCTATGCTCAGCAACCGGATATTAGCGGGTGTCAGGTTGGAAATTTCGCTGATAATCGCCAAATCGTAATAGGTTTTGCTGAGCCCTACAACCGATTTGTGTTTCGCTCTGTACTGATCCAGCAGCTTGAGGATTACATTTTTGTCGACCCGTGGCTGTTTGCTTGCCAATTGATGCTGAAGAGCATCTTTTTGGGATTGCTTTTGCCTAATTTGAAGACCCTGCCAAAAGGTAATGCCCAAACATATGGCGATAACTATGAAAAAGCCGGCAAACACACCGCGGGTGACGCTCTGACCGCGCATGGTCTTTTGCTTATCCTTATAGGTGTATAAGAAGTTGGGAGTGATGGAATTGCTGGCTAAGGCCATGCCCATCGCCGGCGCATAGGAGCTTTGCTCAGATACAGAATCCGGCCAGGGCATCATTGTCAGAAAATTTGCGCTCGCAGCAAATGGGTTAATCGCCTCTGTCGGAAGACCCAGTTCGCTGCCAATATGGTCGATGATACGCTGATGCGACCGCACCCCGCTGGATATGTATATTTTCCCCACCCGGGCATTTTCATAATTAAGTGTATAATGCTTGAGGGTACGTTCCACTTGCCTGACCAGCCGCTCCAATGCCGGTAAGATCATTTTAAAGAGGCTTTCTTCTCTGGCAGCGATTTCGCTGGTTTTCGGGTCCGGGGATGAGGAATCATGGATAAGGCCGAAGAAATGTTGTTGTGCTTTTTCGAAATGCAGATTTAATTTCCTTTTAACCGCACGGATTCGGCGAGCGTCATTATTGGGAGTTTTGACCAGGGAGAGTTCCAGCTGAATACCTTCTATCCCTTTGCGCAGGGATTCGATCATGGTTCTGACACCGGCTTTAATGCCCCTCGACAGCATAAGATTTCCCTTGGAGAAAATGTCTATGCGCGACCAATCCCGGCCGATATAGAGACTGGAAACATTTTCTTCATCGGTGTCAATCCGACGTGTCCTCAAAAGCGTCTGGAAGGCATAAGGGACAATTGAAATACCCGTCAGGGAAAATCCGGCCTTTAAAAAAAGCGCTTTAAGTGCGTTGACTTCTTCCAGGGGGACCGTGTAAGCCATTACATTGGTCTTGGTGGTGCCGCTATCTTCGATATCGCCCAATATTTCGAAATCGAAAATCTTTTCTTTTTCATTAAACGGGGCATCCTTCTGATAAGTCCAATAGACGGTATTCGGTAGTTGTTTTGTCGAAACTTTAGGGATTCGTATCTGGCGGGTTTCCACCCTGGTTGAAGAGATGGTGCACCAAATATCAACATTTTTTGAATCGCCGCAAAAGTCGAACAGTACCGGTCTTAGAAACCGGTAGAACTCCTCACTCTCTCTGGAGATATTCGGATCAAACGGCACCCTGGAATAATCCAGCAGTTCAAATTTGTTATTCGAAAGGCGGTTGATTTTTACAATTTTTAGATCATCATGGCCCAGATCCACTCCAACTGTGATGGCCCTGCGAAACGATAGAGGATTGCTGAACAATGTTTTTAGTCGATCAATACCCGACCGCGGCGAGGGCCTGACGTAATCGTCATAGTCTTCGGAATTATCGCTGCGGATCAGCTCAAGTAGCTGTTCGGTTGAATTTATCTCATCACGTTTCGCCAAAACTGCTCTCCGTTCAAAAAAAATGAAAACAGACACCATCTATCCTGGCACTGCTGAGATATATATCTCGGGCTCGCGGAGGGTTATCGATCCAACAGATTTGCTTCAGGGAATGTATGAGGTTGCAATCCGCAGGTGAGCAGCTGGTAGCACTTGGCTGCTTTTCTTCTCACCAGCTCTGTCCTCCTTGGTCGTATCGGTAATATTTTTTGCCTGATCCAGGGGTTCAGGCATCGCGCAGCGAAGCTCTCCTTCCGGAGTTGTCTCATGTTACCGGCCAAGGAGCACGGATCTCACCTTCGCCCCCGGTGTAATTGGCGACCACAAAAAGAAGTTTAGAAAAAGTAGCTTTGAGCCATCAAAATTTGATGATCATAGTCATAATAACTACACCAAATTAATTCACAAAATGGCGAAATTGTCAAGAAATAACACTATTGTGCGCTCAAATCTGCAAGTCGAATCTGAAAGTAAAAAATCCGTGAAAGTTCTTTAAGATTCCTATCATTTCAATAGCCTGTCTAAAAGGTGACTCAAATTTATTGACACCGCTGCGCACTTTTGATATTTTTCTAATGTAACAACATGAAATACTTAAGAATATGGAGTGCATCAGACGTTGGCATGCAACTTTGGCAAAAGGATTAAGAGACTTACATTTTCTAGTGCCCGTCTTCTGATTGTCGGCTCTCTGAAATTACAAAAACTATTGATCTTTTAGATTTCTTTAGCACGGATCTGATCGGTCTGCAATCCAAAAGCCGCGCGTTAACCGATTCTGATCTCCATAAGCATTATATCGCAATTTTTAATGGTTACGCGAATTATTGTTGTCAAATTCAATTTTGAAGGATATTAAGAAACCAATATGGCAAACTTGTTATTTCGAAAAATGGTCTATTTTAAAAGATTTACCTAAATAATTTATTAAACGTGCCGATAATTATTATACAAAACGAATTTTGATGAATTCGTTAAAAGTCGAATTCATCAAGTGTTTGGTTATACGAACTGGCTTCTATCTGTTAAGATAAATCCGATAATTATGGAAAACCAAATCATCGGCGTCAGCCAAAACATCCGGCGAATAAGGGATTTGATCAACCAGGTCGCAGACACGGGATTAAATACGGTCATCCACGGCGAAACGGGGGTGGGCAAAGAACTCGTGGTGCAGTGCCTGTATCAAAAATCAGATCGCGTGGGAAAACCGTTTGTCAAGGTAAATTGCGCGGCCCTGCCGGATAGTTTGCTGGAAAGCGAAATGTTTGGTTACGAGCAGGGAGCTTTTACCGGCGCGGAACGTCGCAAGCGCGGAAAGTTCGAACAGGCACACGGCGGTGTACTGTTTTTAGATGAGATCGGCGATATGTCCTTGCGGCTTCAGTCTAAGCTGCTGCATGTACTTCAGGGAGGCGACTTCACCCCGTTGGGTTCTGAGAAACCAGTAATAACGGATACATGGGTGATTGCAGCGACCAATCATGAACTCGAAATAGATATGCAAAATGGAGATTTCAGGGAAGATCTCTACTATCGATTAAGCACCATCAAAATACATATCGAGCCGCTGCGCAACAGACCCGAAGATATTCCCTACCTCATTGAGCATTATATAAAAGAATATCTCAACCAATTTAACGGTAAAAAACTTGAAGAACCCAGCCCAACGATCATTGACAAATTGATAACCTACCATTGGCCCGGCAATGTCAGGGAGCTGCAAAATATTCTGAAACGAATCATGATTTTGGGTGAGGATGAAGAGAGCCTCGATGATCTTCTCAACGCCACCGGCAAATCGGACAACGCTGCGGCGGTTGCCCCTGCGATTGCCATGCCTTCTGTTCCAATAGGTCTGTTGGGTCTAGACGGTGAAAATGCATCAAATCTCAGCTCACTGTCGCTTAAAAAGGTAAGGAAAAAGGCCCTTGATCGGGTTGAAAAAGAGGTCATTACCTATGTGCTCGAAAAAACGGGCTGGAACCGCAGCAAAGCCACAAAGATATTAAATATTAGCTATAAGACACTGTTGTACAAGATAAAGGATCTTGGCATCGTTCCGCCAACGGATTCGGGCAATCAGACTCCCGGTTAATCCGCAGATATCACAGATTACAAAGATAGTCGAGTCTTGCTGACTCTATGGGGTTAATTATTTTCGCGCTGTTTAAGCGGGCTGTTTAAGGCCGGATTGATTTGGTCGCTATCACAGTGAAATATTGTTCATAACTTTGTGCAGTTTATTTCATATTTAGTTTTGAATTTTGACCCGTAAAAATGCAGGCGTTGGCTGTTCGTAGCCTGTCTTTTTGCGTGTGTGACTCTATCCATTTGATCTTATTGCCAAATTAAGTTCGCTTGTGATCTTAATCTTTTTTTATGAAAAATCAGTACTTTTGGCACAAAATATGCTGAATAGAAATACTTATACGATTTTGTTTCATCTTGAGCGATTTTCGCTCCATTAGTTTATTTTTTTGGTTCCGGCTTGTCCGGGTTGGGGTTAACATACCTCTTCAATCCTCACAGAAGATGTGGAAATGGGCGATAAAATGAATAAATTGATTTTAGCCGATAACGGCGGCAGACGCTCCGGTGGGGATCGCCGGAATTATTCCTACACCCTCCACATTCCTGAAAGGCGAAGCGGCAAAGACAGACGCAGCGGCAGGGACCGCCGCAAGAGCCCACGGATCAAAATTTTACAGGATCAATAACTTGAAAAATCAATATTTGCTTTAAGTTCAAGTCCTTCAGCACCTTCAATTCATATTCGTTTTTTTCATTCTCTAATCACCTCTGCTTTGCTGTCCACCGCATAATCAGCTTGAAAATACTTAATTTCATTGATAATATTTTTTATTATATCCATCGTCAAAAGGCTTTTTACACGCACGTGACTTCGGCCCCAACAAAGGAGATCTTTCAATGATCGATACAAAAAAAGTTCGGGTGCATTTTTGGGACCAATTCGTATTGATCGGCTGTGCGCTGGCGTTATTTTATTGCGTATTTGATTCGATTTTATTCATATTCTTGGAGTATGATGTAAACTTTTTCAAACGACTATTCGGTCCGGATATCAGCGAGATCTGGTCGCGTTTGACGATCTTATGCCTTTTTGCGATTTTTGGATCGCATGCCCAATTTACCATCAACAAACTCAAGTTGGCCGAATCAGCCCTGCGGGAAAGTGAAGAACGCTACCGTCGGGTCATTGAAACTACACCCGATGGATATTTTGAAGTCGACATTGACGGGAACTATACATACATCAATGACTCCATGTGTGACATTCTTGGGTATTCCAGGAGAGAAATGTCCGGCATGAACCATACCGTCTATCTTGATGAAACCAATTCCCGCAAAGTGAAGCAAGCCATGCATCATGTTTATGAAACCGGTGAATCAGCTGCCAATCTGGGCTGGACGATGACTCGGCAGGATGGTTCCAAACGTCATGTGGAGTCTTCTATATTTCTGATAGATGATTCCAAAGGCCGGCCAATCGGTTATAGTGGATTCTTAAGAGATGTCACGGAAAGCCGGCGAGCCCAAGCACTGCGCCAGGCCAAAAAAGCCGCTGAGGCGGCCAATCGATCCAAGAGCAGGTTTCTGGCCAATATGAGCCATGAAATCCGTACCCCGCTGAACTCCATTATCGGCTTGATCGAGCTGATGCTGGAAACATATTTGCGCCCCGAGCAACGGGAAGATCTGGATGTCGTCATATCTTCTGCTTACGCACTTTTAGCCTTAATCAACAACCTTCTCGACTTTTCCAAAATCGAAGCCGGCAAATTCGAACTCGAGCACACGCCCTTTAATATGCACGATTTTATGCAAGAAACCATGCGAATGATGGCCATGAAAACCCACGCCAAAGGGCTTGAACTCGCATACAGGGTCTCGCCGGAGGTGCCGGAGCGGGTAATCGGCGATCCGGGTCGCCTGCGCCAGGTTTTGCTCAATTTGATTGAAAATTCGGTAAAATTTACCCCTCAGGGCGAGGTTGCCGTTTATGTAACTGCCGACGCGAGAACCGATACAGAAGTCTCTGTGCACTTTTCGGTTGTCGATACCGGCATTGGTATAAACCCACGAAAGCAACAGATTATTTTTAATGCCTTTCAACAGCTCGATGCCAAAACCTCAGGCCAATACGGCGGCACGGGTCTTGGGTTGGCCGTATCCGCGCAACTGGTGGAACTCATGGGCGGGCATATCCGGGTGGAAAGTGAACCCGGTCAAGGCAGCCGATTCGGGTTTAAGGCCAGTTTTGGCTTAGGGTTGGTTAAAAAAGATCATCCTCCCAAGGGCTATCCGGATAAACTCCGGGGGATGAACATCCTTGTAGTTGATGATAACGCCACCAGTCGGGAGATTATACGGGAAATTCTGTTACACTGGCAGATGTCTCCCATACTGGCATCGGGTGATCAAGAGGCTCGTCAAATAATCAAAAAGGCCGCCGCCGCAGGATCGTCGATTAATCTGGTTCTCATTGACTCGGATATGCCCGGATCAGACGGGTTTTCACTGGCGCGCTGGATAAAAGAGCGAAATCTGCTGGAGGGTAGGGTGGTTATGATGCTCACCTTTCCGCACTTGAAACGCAAAGCCGAATTTGAACAACTCGGCGTTAAAGCCGATATCCTCAAGCCACTGCATCCCCCGGAGTTGTTGGATGCCATTAAAATAGCACTCGGTTTGAAGGCACCACTTTCCGAACCCAAGCCAATCCGAACAGCGCCCGAACCCGGCGTCTCTGATCGAAGGCCAAAAATTCTGGTGGCCGAAGACACCCCCTTTAATCAGACCATTATTATGCGGATGCTTGAAAAGCATGGTTACCATGCCGCCCTGGTTGAAAACGGCCGCCAGATTCTGGAAGCGCTGTCTCGTCATTCCTTTGACCTTGTGTTGATGGATATCCAGATGCCTGAGATGGACGGTTTTCAAGCCACCCGCGAGATTCGCAATTCGGAAAAAAAAACGGGACTACACATTCCCATTGTTGCCATGACCGCCTATGCGGTTAAAGGCGATCGTGAGCGCTGTCTAGCGGCCGGTATGGATGAATATGTCTCCAAGCCCATATCCGCCGAAAAGCTTTTTGCAACCATCGAAGGGTTGCTCCCCAAGGGATCCCGAGAAAAAAAAGAGCCTGACACCGATATGCAAGGCCCTGATAAACAATCCATGCTCAACACCTTTGATCACGATTGGGATCTGTTCAAGGAGCTTGTCGATATCTTTTCCAGCGACTATCCCAAGATGCTGGATACCATGCGGGCTTGCGTTCAAGACGGTGATGCCGAGACATTGAACCGCACCGCCCATTCACTAAAAGGGATGCTGCGAAGCTTTCAGGCCGAAGCCGCTGCCGATATCGCCTTCGACCTGGAGAAAAAAGGCAAAGAGAAACAATTAAAAGGCCTGGGTCAGATAATCGATAAACTGGAAAAGCAAATTGTCGAGTTTGAAAAACAACTGCTTGATCTGGTGTCTCAGAAAAAAGAATGATCGATTTTGAATTATTGGTCTTAAACAGCTTTTTTTTAAAAAGTCTGCTATAATTCAACTATGGGCAAAAAAATCCTTTTGGTCGATGATGATCGTTTAATGTTAAGGTACTTAACCGATCTTTTGGAGCGCGAAGGCCACGAGGTTGCCACGGCCCAGGACGGTTTTGCCGCCCTGAACATGCTGACATCCTTTTTCCCGGATGTCATGTTTTTCGACCTCATCATGCCCAAAATCGACGGCGACAAATTATGCCAGATCGTTCGTAACATACCCCAACTCAAGGATGCTTATCTGGTCATTTTATCGGCGGCGGTTGCCGAACTCGATTTTGATCATACGGAAATTGATGCCGATGCCTATATTGCCAAAGGACCTTTTGCAGTTACCGCCAGGCATGTCCTAGCCGCTGTTGAAGCATCTGATGCCCCCCCACCGGACGATGAATCCGGCGCGATCAAGGGACTTGATTCGGTTTATGCCAGACAATTAACCAAGGAACTTCTCTCCCGTAACCGCCATTTGGAAACCATTTTAGATAGCATGTCCGAAGGCATTCTAGAAGTCTATTCCGGAAAAATCGTTCATGTCAATGCGGCCGCCGTTTCAATCATCGGCCTGGCCCGGGAAAAGATGCTGACCGCTCGTCCGCAGGATCTCTTCGACGGTGAGATTCGATCCCAATTAGCTGGTTTAATCGAAAACAAAAAAGGCAAACCAGTGGAAATCGGCGAGAATTCGCCGATTGAACTCAACGGTCGCTTGGTGACCATCAAGAACATTCCGGTTCGAAATGATCCCTCCACCATGATCATCCTGATTGCCGATATTACGGAACGGAAAAAGTTGGAAATGCGGCTTCAGCATGTGCAGAAAATGGAAGCCATCGGAAACATCGGCGCCGGCGTGGCCCATAATTTTCGCAACACGCTGACCGAAATTCTGGTCAACAGCCAGGTTATCCAAATGAATTTCGAGGATAACGACGGATTGCATGAGGTGGCCGAGCGCATCAACAAATCCGTTAAACGCGGCGCCCGGCTGGTGGATAGATTGCTGCAATTTTCCCGCCGGCAGATCGAAAATGAATTCGAAAAGTTGGACCTTGTCGCCGTGTTGCAGGATACCTATCAGTTGATTCAAAAATCCTTTGATCAAAAGATCGATATCAAGATCGACGTGTCGGAATCGTTGCCGATTATGGGAGATCCCGCCGGGCTCAGCCAGACCTTGATGAACCTGTGTACCAACGCCCGGGATGCCATGCCCGAAGGCGGTGAGCTACGGATCGAAGCTCGCAAGGTCAGAGACCAGGCCGCGCTAATCGTGTCGGATAGCGGACATGGAATGGATCGGGAAACCAGCGAAAAGTGCTTTGATCCGTTTTTTACCACCAAACCGGTGGGCCAGGGAACCGGTTTGGGGCTTTCGACCACCTATGGTATTGTGAAAAGCCATCAGGGATTGATCACTGTTAAATCAGCGCCGGATAAGGGTACCACTTTTAAAATCAGCCTGCCGTTGATTGATTCCGCAGAAGAAATCAAAACCGAAAGGGCGCCCGCAATTAACCGTGGATCCGGCCAGCGCATTCTGGTCATCGATGATAAGCAGGAAATATTGAATGCCATGAAGGATCTTCTCGAAGGACTGAATTACCGGCCCATCCTGGCAAAAAGCGGCCAAGAAGGTTTAGACAAATACAAATCATTTCATCCGAAAATTGTGTTGCTGGATATCAGTATGCCGGAAATGGACGGGTTCGCCTGTGCCGAAAAGCTGCTGGATATCGATCCGGCCGCCAAAATCGGTTTTGTCTCCGGCTATGAAATTGATGAACTCGATGGGCTAACGGAGCGGATCAAAGAATCGATAAAAGGCTATCTGACCAAACCGGTTGAGTTGTCCGAGTTGAGTGTTTTTTTGGATAATTTGTTGAATTCAAAAGAATCCAATCCTAAAAAACTCTAATCCTTATCCCTGCTTTTTTCCAGCAGTTCCTTCACATGATTATCCAGATCGGGCAGCTCAAAGGGCTTATCCAGTACGAGATCTGCTTCGGCCTCCGAAGCCAATGCCCCGGGATGCTCACCCCAGCCGGTGATGGCGATCACCGGGGTTCCCGGATATTTCTTTTTAATGATGGAGATTACTCCGACACCGCTGATGTAAGGCATCACAAGGTCTGTGATCACAATATCAAATCCATTTTCTTTGGTTTCAAAAAGCTTCAAGCCCTCCAAACCATCTGAAGCAGTGACGACTTCATACTTTTTGCTGAAAAAATGGTAAAGCCCCGCCACCGTCTCTTTGCTGTCGTCAATCACCAGTATTTTATATTTTTTTTCCATCTTTGCCTCTCGCTGTTGCCCCGGCCCGGATTCGGATAATTCTTTTCAATAGGCAACGCCCATGCCGGGAGCATCAATTGCCGTAAACATCATAAAGTGACATGTAGCGCCGGGGCTGGTTTCAGGCGCCCCATCCCATCGATCTGAACTTTAGGCGTTTTCGTTCACTTTCTTCACGTTACCATTTTAAATATTTTATATTTTTATTACCCATTGAGCAAGTCTTTTTATACCTTGGATGTTTTTCAGTTAATTCTCCTTGCCAGCACACAAGAAAGCCGTTGGATAAAGCAGAGTTCATCAAGACCCTACCAGGGACTCACTCAAAGCCAGGTCATCTGGGTATGTATTCTTTACCATTACTCTATGTAATCTGTTTCACATATCTATGAAAAGTATTTCTCATTTTATTAGTTAAAAGTTAGAAATTTATTTCATAATTAATCGGTTCGCATTCATTTCGTGCTTGACTTTTTATCCTTTAATACAGTAAATTAGTTTTAATTTTAGTAAGTTAAAATATCTTTTGCGGTTGTTAATTCATCGAGTCGAATGTTATCCAATTTATTGGCATACTACTTGCTCGCTTCAATTTCGTCACATCACCATTACCTTTGACCTATTTTAAAAACCGAGAATTTTTAGCGCACAGGGGGGGCAAATCCCTTAATCGTCAAATAGTTAATCTTTTTTTTCAGATAACAATTTAGCTGTTGAATCGTTAATGATCGCAATTTCATGGCCGAGGTAGACCTACACAAAATAGTTATTCTCGATACCGATCAGACACGGCGGGATTATCTTCGATCCATCATTTCCCAATGGGGCTATACGCCATTTATTTTTGAAAAGGAGTCGGGATGTTTGGACAATATTTTACCCCTCAAGCCGGATCTGGTGATTGCAGGCTCTCTTTCTGTAGAGCGAACATTTAGATTTATCAACACACTTCACATCACAAACGGCAGTCCGCCGGTGGTGATTATTTCCGATGATCAGCAGATAACTGATTTTGTTTGCACAAACGGCTTTGACGATGTGTCGGTGATCAAAGAAAGCTTAACCCCTGCCGAAATTAAATTGACTATACGCTCAACATTAGAAACGAACTCGACCTGCGATAATCAACACGATTGTCCTTTGATTATCGGCAACAGCCCTGAGATGTTAAAGATAAAAAGGCTTGTTCCCGAGCTTAACCGCTTAAACGAGCCGGCTCTGATCCAGGGAGAATCCGGCACCGGCAAGGATCTTTTGGCCAGATTCATTCACTTCAAATCAAACCGAAACGACAAACCCTTTGTCAAGATCAATATGCCGGAATTTTTTAAGATATCTGTGGGGGACGCACTTTCGGGCGCCATTCCGTCCCCTTTTCATGGCGCCGCAGCAAGCCTCGATAATATTTTTAGCTTAGCACACACCGGGACCCTGTTGTTGGATGAGATTGGGGCCATGACGGCCGCCTTTCAGGCCAAGCTGTTGCAGCTTTTCGAAAAAGGCGTTGTGCCGCAATCGGACAAGGATGTCATCGACGTGCGTCTTCTGGCCACAACCAGCATTGAACTGGGGACACTCGTTGAGAATGGTGAATTTCGCAAAGATCTCTACTACCGGCTCAATGTTATCAAAATAGAGATTCCGCCGCTCAGAAAACGGCCGCAAGACATCCCCCAGCTTGCGGATTTTTATACGGATAAATTCTGTCTGGAGCTCGGAAAAAGTCATTATGAGCTTTCAGAAAAAACAAAAGAAATTTTTTACAATTACTTCTGGCCGGGAAATGTTGGAGAGCTTGAACATCTGGTCGGTCGTATTGTCTCTCAGGGCAATGAAGCGGGCTTATTCGAAAAACTGAACCTGCAAAGCGAAGAAGACTTTTTTTCTTTTCGTGAACTTGCTAAAGTTAAAAAATACTTGCAGACATCAAAAAATTTATCATTGAAGCATATCGCAAATAATTATCTGGTTCAGGTGGAGAAAAGACTTGTTAAAAAAGTCCTCGAGAGTACCAACTGGAATAAAAGAAAAGCAGCGGTGCTGCTCGATATCAGTTATAAATCGCTGCTTAACAAAATAAAGGAGTATGAATTAGCTCACAGCTGATAGATTAAATAGCTCACTGCTGATAGCTCATAGGAAATAAGCTCAAGGCAGGGAAGCCTGAAAGCCGGCAAGTTTGGAATCCGTCAAGCGCAAAAGATGAAAATTCCGTTAAGACAATAAGGAAACAACACCATGCAGGAAAGATCCGAAACCATAAAATTTGATTATTACCTCAAATTAGCTCTAAAACGGCGCTGGTTGATTATTATTCCGCTTATTTTGTCCATGATCGTCGGAATTTGTTTGGCCATTGCGCTGCCAAAAATATACAAAGCTCATGCCCTCATTCTCGTCAGACCCCAGAGTGTCCAGGAAAGCTATGTTCGATCTACTATCGACTCTGAAATTGAATCAACAGTCAAAACCATAACACGGCAGATTTTAAGCGGTTCCAATCTCGAGAAAATTATCAACCGATTCAATCTTTTTTCATCTGCTGAGCAAGCCGGCATGCTTATAGAAGAAAAAGTCGCTGAGCTACGCCAACAAATAAAAATATTTTTTAGAGAACCGGATAAGAATTGGCAGAATCCAAATTCTTTTTACATATCCTGTGAATGGGAAGATCCTGAAATGGCCATGCAGGTTACCAATGCGCTGGCGGACGCATTCATCAAAGAAAACCTGAAGGTCAGGGAATCTCAGGCCGTGGAAGCCACTGATTTTTTTGACGATCAGCTGCGCACCATGCGGGTGCGTCTCAAAGAGCTCGATGAGCAGATCAGGGGTTTCCGCGAAAAATACATGGGCGAGCTACCCGAACAACTTAATACCAATTTGAGAATGTTGGACAGTTTGCAAAGTC
>Ga0209536_100007169_pt1 | contig 16931 bp, 13 predicted proteins | sample DeeMarSeWOR28_12_FD_187461 | JGI IMG/M metagenome (GOLD analysis project Ga0209536, IMG submission 187461) | Marine sediment microbial communities from White Oak River estuary, North Carolina - WOR-2-8_12 (SPAdes) (version 2) | ecosystem: Environmental > Aquatic > Marine > Intertidal zone >... | reverse complement strand
AGCGTCGGGATGCGGATCTTGGTCTCGAAGCCGTGCGCCGCCTGCTCGAGCGTGATCTCGAGGTTGTAGCGCAGGTCGGCGCCACGGAACACGGTCGAACGGCCGCCGCGCCCAGCGCCGAAGATCTCGCCGAAAATGTCGCTGAAGATGTCGCCGAAGCCGCCGGCGCCCGGTCCGCCGCCACCCATGCCGGCGTGCGGGTCGACGCCGGCGTGACCGAACTGATCGTAGGCGGCGCGTTTCTGCGCGTCGCTCAGGATCTCGTAGGCTTCCTTGGCTTCCTTGAAGTGCTCTTCGGCCTTCGGGTTGTCCGGATTGCGGTCCGGATGCCATTTCATGGCGAGCCTGCGATACGCCTTCTTGAGGTCGTCCTCGGAGGCGTCCCGGTTGATGCCCAGCACCTCGTAGAAATCGCGCTTCGCCATTCAGTCGCTTTCGTTAGACGCAAAATGGCCGGATCGAACGGCGCCCTGCGTCCGTTCCAATCCGGCCAGCGGAACCGGCGCGCTTAGCGTCCGGTTCCGTCCTTCTTGTCCTTCACCTCGGTGAATTCCGCGTCGACGACGTTGTCGTCGGACTTTCCCGAAGGCGCCTCCTGCGCACCGCCGGCGCCGCCGGCCGCCTCGCCCTGCTGCGCCTGGGCGTCGGCGTACATCTTCTCGCCGAGCTTCTGGGCGGCCTGCGCCAGCGCCTGCGACTTGGACTCGATCATGTCCTTGTCTTCGGACTTGAGCGACTCCTCGGCCTCCTTGATCGCCGCCTCGATCTGTTCTTTTTCGCCCGCCTCGAGCTTGTCGCCGTAGTCCTTCAGCGATTTGCGCACCGAATGCACCAGCGCTTCGCACTGGTTGCGTGCGTTGACGAGCGCATGCGCCTGGCGGTCTTCCTCCGCGTGCACCTCGGCATCCTTCACCATGCGCTGGATCTCGTCCTCGTTCAAGCCCGAGCTCGCCTGGATCTTGATCTTGGCTTCCTTGCTGGTCGCCTTGTCCTTGGCCGAGACGTGCAGGATGCCGTTGGCGTCGATGTCGAAGGTGACCTCGATCTGCGGCATGCCGCGCGGGGCCGGCGGAATGTCGGTCAGGTTGAATTGACCGAGGCTTTTGTTGCCCCCCGCCATCTCGCGCTCGCCCTGCAGGACGTGGATCGTCACCGCCGTCTGGTTGTCATCGGCCGTCGAGAACACCTGGTTGGCCTTTGTCGGAATGGTGGTGTTCTTGTTGATCAGCTTGGTGAACACGCCGCCGAGCGTCTCGATGCCGAGCGACAGCGGCGTCACGTCGAGCAGCAGCACGTCCTTGACGTCGCCCTTCAGCACGCCGGCCTGGATCGCCGCGCCCACGGCCACGGCCTCGTCGGGGTTGACGTCCTTGCGCGGTTCCTTGCCGAAGAAGTCGCGTACCTTGTCCTGCACCTTGGGCATGCGCGTCATGCCGCCGACCAGGATGACGTCCTGAATGTCGGACACCTTGATGCCTGCGTCCTTGATCGCGACGCGGCAGGGCTCGATGGTGCGATCAATCAGATCGTCGACCAGCGATTCGAACTTCGCGCGCGTCAGCTTCATGGTGAGGTGCTTCGGCCCGCTCGCGTCCGCCGTGATGTACGGCAGGTTGAGTTCGGTCTGCTGCGACGACGAAAGCTCGATCTTGGCCTTTTCCGCCGATTCCTTGAGGCGCTGCAGCGCGAGCACGTCCTTGGACAGGTCGACACCCTGGTCCTTCTTGAACTCGGTGACCACGTAGTCGATCACACGCTGGTCGAAGTCCTCGCCACCGAGGAAGGTGTCGCCGTTGGTCGAGAGCACCTCGAACTGCTTTTCGCCTTCGACGTCCGCGATTTCGATGATCGAAATGTCGAAGGTGCCGCCGCCGAGATCGAACACCGCGATCTTGCGGTCGCCCTTGCCCTGCTTGTCGAGACCGAAGGCGAGCGCAGCCGCGGTCGGCTCGTTGATGATGCGCTTGACGTCGAGGCCCGCAATGCGGCCGGCGTCCTTGGTGGCCTGGCGCTGCGAATCGTTGAAGTAGGCCGGTACCGTGATGACCGCTTCGCTGACGTCCTCGCCGAGGTAGTCCTCCGCGGTCTTTTTCATCTTGCGCAGGACGTCGGCCGAGACCTGCTGCGGCGCCATCTTCTTGCCGCGCACCTCGACCCAGGCGTCGTTATTGTCGGCCTTGACGATCTTGAAGGGCATCAGCTTGATGTCCTTCTGCACTTCCTTTTCCTCGAACCGGCGGCCGATCAGGCGCTTGATCGCGTACAGGGTGTTGTGCGCGTTGGTCACGGCCTGGCGCTTGGCGGGCGCGCCCACCAGGACTTCACTCTCTTCCGTATACGCGACGACCGAGGGCGTGGTGCGAGCGCCCTCTGAGTTCTCGATCACCTTGGGCTTGCCGCCTTCCATGATGGCCACGCACGAGTTCGTCGTGCCAAGGTCGATGCCAATGATCTTTGCCATGTCGGTTCCTGCCTGTGGGTTCGTAAGCTAATGAGGGATATGGGGTTTCGGGCGCCGAGTTCAAGCGTCGTTGGCCGGCGGCGCCTTGGCCACGGTCACCAGGGCGGGGCGCAGCACCCGGTCGTGCAGGCGCCAGCCCTTCTGCATCACGGAGACGATGCTGTTGGGCTCCGCGCCGGCCACTTCGACCGCCGCCATCGCCTGCTGCCAGTTGGGGTCGAAGCGCTCGCCCGCGGCGGGCGCGATCGGGCTGACGCTCGCTTTGTCGAGGGCGGCGAGCAGCTGCTTGAGCGTGAGCTCGGCGCCGCCCTTGAGGGTCTCGACCGTCGCGTTCTCGGCGCCGAGCGCCGCCTCCAGGCTGTCGATCACCGGAAGCAGCGATTCGGCGAACTTCTCGAGGGCGAATTTATGCGCGTTGGCGACGTCCGTCTGTGCGCGCTTGCGGGCGTTTTCCGCATCGGCCAGCGCGCGCAGCAGTGCCTCGCGCTGTTCCTCGATGCGCTGCTGGGCCTCGGCGAGCAGGCTGTCCAGGCCGGGCTCGGCCGCCGCGTCTTGCGGTACAGCGGGTGCCGCTGTGGCGTCCTGCGGTCCCTGGGTCGCGTTCGGGGGCGTGGGCTGGGGGGCTTGGTCTGACATCAGGACCTTGTCTCGGTGCGACGCAAAACAGCTAACTGCGGCCAAAATCCCCCGCTTCAAGGGGGCATTCCGGCCGTGTCGCCGTGTCACCGTGCCGGACTGTCAGGATCCGGGGTGGGGCGACATACCGCACGGGCGCGCGACCCGCAGGGCCTGCGCGGTGAGAGAGCAAGCCTTTGCTTTAATGGCGCATTTTTGCCATCTGACGTCGCGCGGGTGCGCGCTGTCGGCGCCGCGGCAGCGCGGGTTGCCCGGCTACGCTGCCGCGCTCAGACCGGTCGCGCCGGATGCTCGAGCGCGATCTGGGCGAGCGCCACAATCCACTCGGGCGATTCGTTCAGGCAGGGCAGCAGGTGGAACGTCTGTCCGCCGTTCTCGAGGAAGGTCTCGCGCGCTCCGAGCCCGATCTCCTCAAGCGTTTCGAGGCAGTCCGAGACGAAACCTGGCGTGACGACATCGACGCGACGCACGCCGTCGCGCGCCAGCGCCTGCAGCGTCGGTTCGGTATACGGCTCGAGCCACTTCGCCGGCCCGAAGCGCGACTGGAAAGTCACCCGGGTGCGGCTCGCGTCGAGCTCCAGCGCCTGCGCAAGGCGCTGCGCGGTCGCGTGGCACTGCCGCTCGTAAGGGTCGCCGCGCTGCACCGCACGCTGCGGCAGCCCGTGAAAGCTCATCAGCAGGATTTCGCCGGGGCCGTGTTCTGCCCAGTGCCGGCGCACGCCGGCCGCGAGCGCCGCGATGTAGGCCGGATGCAGGTGGAAGTCCTCGACCATGGCGAGCGCCGGCACGGTGGTGCGCCCGCCGACGCGCAGCGCCTCGAGCACGTCGCGCACGCTGAGCGTGGTGCTGCGCGCGTACTGTGGATAGAGCGGCACGACGCGCAGCGCGCGGCAGCCCTCGGCGGCCATCTGCGCGACCGCGTCGGCGATGCTCGGCGAGCCGTAGCGCATCGCGTAGGCGACGCGCAGGCCCGCGACGCCGGGCACCGAGGCCAGGCGCGCGGCGAGTTGCTCGGCCTGGCGCGCGGTATGCACCGCGAGGGGCGAGCCTTCCTCGGTCCAGACCGCGGCGTATTTTTCGGCCGAGCGCGCCGGCCGCAGACGCAACACCAGGCCGTGCAGGATCGGCAACCACAGCAGGCGCGGCAGTTCGACCACGCGCGGGTCCGACAGGAACTCGGCCAGATAGCGGCGCACGGCCTGCGGCGTCGGCGCGTCCGGCGTGCCCAGATTGACCAGCAGGACGCCGTCGGCGCGATTCACGGCTCTGGATGTCGTCAACGCGGTCCGCCTTGGCGCGGGCGGCTTCGCCCTAGACCTGCGACAGCGCGCTCGACAGGAGCTTGGCCGTCACGTCGACGATCGGGATGACGCGGTCGTAGGCCATCCGCGTCGGGCCGATGACCCCGACGGTGCCGACCACCTCGCCGTCGACCCGGTACGGTGCAGAGACGATGCTGACGTCGTCCGGCGCGGTGACGCCGGACTCGCCGCCGATGAAGATCTGCACCCCTTCGCTGCGCACGGTCAGGTCGAGAATCCGGAGCAGCGAGGACTTGCGCTCGAACAGCTCGAACAGCTGCCGCAGCCGCGTCATGTCCTGCGACAGGTCGCGCACCGACAGCAGGTTGTGCTCGCCCGTGATCACGTACTGCTCGCTGCCTTCGCTGAAGGCGCGGTCGCTGGCCTCGATCGCGGCCGACATCAGCGCCACCATGTCCTGGCGGATCTCGTGCAGCTCGCGCCGCAGGCTGGCGCGCGCGTCATCGAAGCTGTGGCCGGCGAAGTGCTGGTTGAGGTAGTTCGCCGCGGCGACCAGCTCGGACGGCGAGTGGTCGCGCTCGGTGAGCAGGATGCGGTTCTGCACGTCGCCGCCGGCGGTGACGACGATCAGCAGAATGCGCCTTTCAGACAGCTTGAGGAACTCGATGTGGCGGAACGCCGGCGGGCGATGGCGCGCCGTCATGACGATGCCGGCGAATCGGGTCAGGCTGGAGAGCAGCTGCGAAGCGGCCTGACGCGAGCGCTGCGGGTTGTCGGGCAGCAGCTGATCCTCGAGTTGATGTACGGCCTCCGAGTCCAGGGGCTTGGTCACCAGCAGCGTGTCGACGAAGAAGCGGTAGCCGAGCGGCGTGGGCACGCGGCCGGCCGAGGTGTGCGGGCTGGCGATGAAGCCCTGTTCCTCGAGGTCCGCCATGACGTTGCGGATCGAGGCCGGCGACAGGTCGAGCCCGGAGTAGCGCGACAGCGTGCGCGAGCCGATCGGCTGACCTTCGGCGATGTAGCGCTCGATCAGGGTCTTGAGCAGGATCCGGGCACGGTCTTCGATCATGCAGAAAATTGTACACAAGGCAGGAAATCCACCGGTTGGACCACAGGCACCGAAGGCGAGTTCGCGCGCCGGGCGGCCTGTGGTTAAATCGTCGACACCATGACCCCGCCGCCCGCGTTTCCGCGCGTCGCCCTCATCGGGAAGCCGAACAGCCCGGAGATCGCGACCTCGTTGCGGGAGCTCGCCAGCTACCTGCGCGCGCGGGACTGCGAGGTGCTGGTCGAGCAGGAGACGGCGGCCTTGGTGGATGCCGGGCTGCCCGCCGCGGACTACGACACCATCGGTCGCTCGGCCGACCTCGCCCTGGTGGTCGGCGGGGACGGCACCATGCTCTCGGCGGCGCGCAACCTCGTGCGTCACCATGTGCCGCTCGCCGGCGTCAACCAGGGTCGCGTCGGCTTCATGACCGATATCGCGCTGAGCGAGATGCGCAGCTCGGTCGAAGCGCTGCTCGATGGCCAGTACGTGGTCGAGGAACGCACGCTGATCGAGGCGCAAATCCGGCGCGAGGGCAAGGTGGTGTTGAGCACGCTGGCGCTGAATGAGGCGGTCGTCGGCAAGGGCTCGCAGGGGCGCCTGATCGAGTTCCAGCTCTACCTCGACGGCGAGTACGTCTACACGCTGCGTGCCGACGGCGTCATCGTCGCCACGCCGACGGGATCGACCGCCTACGCGCTCTCCGCGCAGGGACCCATCCTGCACCCGAGCGTGCCGGCGTTCGCGCTGGTGCCGCTCAACCCGCACACGCTGTCGGCCCGTCCGGTGAGCGTCAGCGACCGCTGCACGATCGAGATTGTGCTGGTGCGCGCGCGCGACGCGCGGGCGCACTTCGACGGCTTTGCACTGAACGACATGACGCAGGGCGACCGGCTCGTGCTGCGCCGTTCGGACGACGTGATCCGCTTCGTCCATCCACCGACCTACAGCTATTTCGGCATGCTGCGCGAGAAGCTGCGCTGGAGCGAGTCGGTGGCGCCGCTGCGCGACGAAGAATAAGCCAACGCCGTGCTGCGCTCGCTGACGATCCGCGATTTCGTGATCGTGAAGCGCGTCGACCTGGAGCTCGGCGCCGGGTTCAACGTGCTCACCGGCGAGACCGGCGCGGGCAAGTCGATTCTGGTCGATGCCATCGAGCTGCTCGTCGGCGGCCGGGCCGACGCCGCGTTCGTGCGCGAGGGCGCCGAACGCGCGGAGCTCTCCGCGACCTTCGACCTCGAAGAGGATTCGCCGCTCGTCGCCTGGCTGCGGGCGCATGCGCTGGAAGGCGACGAGGGCAGCATCCTGCTTCGGCGCAGCGTCGATCGCAGCGGGCGCTCGCGGGCGTTCATCAACGGACATGCCGCCACGCTGGCGCAGCTGAAGGAGGCGGGTGAGTCGCTGGTTGACATCCACGGCCAGCACGCGCATCAGTCGCTGCTGCGCGCGGCGGCCCAGCGCGCGCTGCTCGACGCATTCGGCGAGGCCGAGCCGCTCGCCGAGGCCTGCGCCGAGGCGCATCGCGACTGGCGCAGACTCGAGACGCTGGTGGCCGAGGCCGAAACGCAGCACGCGCGCATCGCGCAGGAGCGTGCGCTGCTCGATGCGCAGTGCGCGGACCTCGCGCAGCTCGCCCCGCGCGAGGGCGAGTGGGATGCGCTCGCGACCGAGCACGGCCGGCTGGCGAATGCGGCGAGCCTGCTCGACGGCGCGCAGGCGGCGGTCGATGCGCTCAGCGAGGCGGATGGCGCCTGCGTGCCGCAGCTCGCCGCGCTCGCGGAGCGTTTGCGCGCGCTGTGTGCACACGACCGCGCGCTCGAGCCGGTGCGCGAGATGCTGGAAGCCGCGCAGGCGCAGGCGAGCGAGGCCGCGCGGACATTGCGCAAATACGCGTCGCAGCTCGAACTCGATCCGGCGGCGCTGCGCGAGGTCGAGGCGCGCATCGAGGCGCTGCACGCCGCCGGGCGCAAATTCCGCGTCGCGCCCGATGCGCTGCCCGCGCTGACGGCGACGCTCGCGGCACGCGCCGCCGAGCTCGAGCGCGCGGCCGATCCGGAGGCGCTGCGGCGCGCGCTCGATGCGGCGCAGGCGCGCCTGCTGCAGGCGGCGAAACGGCTGTCGGCCAAACGCAAGCGCGCCGCGCAGACCTTGAGCGAGGCGGTGACCGAGGGCATGCAGGGTCTGGCGATGGCGGGCGGACGCTTCGCGGTCCGCCTCGAGCCGCTCGATGCCCCGTCGGCCACCGGCGCCGAGGCCGTGGCGTTCGAGGTCGCGGCGCACCCCAGCCTGCCGCTGCGCGCGCTGGCGCGCGTCGCCTCGGGCGGCGAGCTGTCGCGCATCAGCCTTGCGCTGCAGCTCGTCGTGCGACGCTATTCGCCGGTCGAGACGCTGGTGTTCGACGAGATCGACACCGGCATCGGCGGCGGCGTGGCCGATACCGTGGGCCGCTCGCTGCGGCGGCTCGGCGCCGGTCGCCAGGTGCTGTGCGTCACCCACCTGCCGCAGGTGGCGGCACAGGGCGACGCGCAGTGGTCGGTGCGCAAAACCGAGCAGCGCGGCGCAGTGCACGTCGAAGTCGAGCCGCTGGGCCGCGCGGCGCGCGTCGAGGAGCTCGCGCGCATGCTTGGGGGCGCAAAAATCACCGCGACGACGCGCAAGCACGCCGCCGAACTGCTCGGCGGCTGAAACGCCAGACGAGGGGCCGTCGGTTCAGTCGAGCGCGATTTCCGCGCTCTTGCGGTGCTCGCAGTCAGGGCGGGCGCAATCGGCGTACAGCGCGAGCGAATGGCCGCGCAGCTGAAAGCCGCGCTTGCGCGCAATTTCGCTCTGCCGCTGCTCGATCTCGGAGTCGTAGAACTCCTCGACGCGCCCGCACTGCAGGCAGACCAGATGATCGTGGTGGCCGCCCTGATTGAGCTCGAACACCGCCTTGCCGGTTTCGAAGTGCTGGCGCGACAGCAGACCGGCCTGCTCGAACTGCGTCAGCACGCGGTATACGGTTGCCAGCCCGACGTCGATGCCTTCGCCGATGAGCGTCTTGTAGACATCCTCCGCCGACAGGTGCCGCACCTTGCTGGTTTCGAAGAGTTCGAGAATCTTGCGTCGCGGCAGCGTCGCCTTGAGTCCGATGTCCTTGAGGCTTTGTGCAGAGTCCATTGAGCGGGGATGAAAGCGGAGCGGGGTGCGATAGGGTGTTCGGCTATGATATCGGCTTTCTCTGTGGGTGAGAATCGCGTGCCTTGCGTAGCGAGACCGTTGCGGCAGCGCCTTTGTGCAGCGCTGTGCATCGCGTGCGCGGCGAGCGTGGCGGGCTGCAAAAGCTGGAGCACCGACGATCTGCCGGGCGTGACGCCGTATCGCATCGAGATTCAGCAGGGCAATTTCGTCTCGCAGGACATGCTCTCCAAGCTGAAGCGGGGCATGAGCCGCGAGCAGGTGCGCTTCGTCCTGGGCACCCCGCTCATCACGGACATGTTTCACGCCAACCGCTGGGATTACGTGTTCTATCGCGAATACCCGAACCGGACGCGCGAAGAGCGGCGCCTGTCGGTGTATTTCGAGAACGACCGGCTGGTCCGTGTCGAGGGCGACGTGGTGCCCGAGGGCCAGGCGCCGAAGCCTGCGGCGTCCGCCGAGCCGGACGCGCGCGGCGCGGAAAAGGACCGCTGAGCCATGACGATACTGCGCATCGCGATCGCCGGCAGTGCGGGACGCATGGGCCAAACGCTGATCGAGGCCGTGCTCGCGGACCCGGCGCTCACGCTGGCCGCGGCCCTCGAGCAGCCCGGGCACGCGGCGCTGGGCCGCGACCCGACCCTGGGCGCCGGCAAGACGAGCGCGCTGCGCATCACCGACGACGTGACCGCCGCGCTCGAGGCCTCCGACGTGCTGATCGATTTCACGCGCCCGCAGGGCAGCTTGCTGCATCTCGAGCGCTGCGCGGCGCTCGGCAGGGCAATGGTCATCGGCACCACCGGCTTTTCCGCAGCCGACCAGGCGCAGATCTCGCGCGCGGCCGAACGCATTGCGCTGGTCATTGCGCCGAACATGGCGGTGGGCGTGAACGTCGTGTTCAAGCTCGCCGAGATGGCGGCACGCGCGCTGGGCGATGGCTATGACGTCGAGATCGTCGAGGCGCATCATCGCCACAAGGTCGACGCACCCTCGGGCACGGCGCTCAAGCTCGGCGAGCTGGTCGCGGCGGCGCTCGGGCGCGATCTCGCGTCCTGCGCGGTCCACGGCCGGCACGGCGATACCGGAGAGCGCGACCCGCGCGCGATCGGCTTTCACGCGCTGCGCGGCGGGGACATGGTCGGCGAGCATACGGTTCTGTTCGCCGGCAGCGGCGAGCGGGTCGAGGTCACGGTGCGCTCCTCGAGCCGCATGACCTACGCGCTCGGCGCGCTGCGTGCGGCGAAATATCTGCGCGGGCGCGCGCCGGGACGCTACGACATGTTCGACGTGCTGGGCCTCAGTTAGCGCAGCGCCGCAGCGGACGCGCCCCGCCGCGCGTTCGTTGCCTCGGCCTCGGGGGCGGCGGTATACTTCGCCTTCAACCGAGCGGGAGGGGCGCCAGCCTCTCCCGCTTTTCGCATCGATGCCTGGAGTTCTGCCGTGACCGCGCCCGCTTCCGCTGTTCTCGTCCTCGCCGACGGGACGGTGTTTCGGGGCCGCTCGGTCGGTGCGCAGGGGCTCGCCGCCGGCGAGGTCGTCTTCAACACCGCGATGACCGGGTATCAGGAGATCCTCACGGACCCCTCCTACTGCCGGCAGATCGTCACACTCACCTATCCGCATATCGGCAACACCGGCACGAATGCCGAGGACGAGGAGTCGGCGCGCGTGTTCGCCGCCGGACTGGTGGTGCGCGACGTCCCGGCAAGCGCCTCGAACTGGCGCTCGACCCAGGACTTGCCGGCCTACCTTGCCGCGCAGGGGGTCGTGGCGATCGCCGACCTCGATACCCGCAGGCTCACGCGTATCCTGCGCGAGCGGGGCGCGCAGAGCGGTTGCCTGATGGCGGGCGAGATCGACCTCGAGCGGGCGCTGGCCACGGCGCGCGCCTTCCCCGGGCTCGCGGGCATGGACCTGGCGAAGGAAGTCAGTACCGCCGCGGGCTACGAGTGGCGCGAGGGACCCTGGGTGCTGGGCGCGGGCGCCGCGAGCCTGCCCGCGCCGCGCTTTCACGTCGTCGCCTACGACTTCGGCATCAAGCGGAACATCCTGCGGCTGCTCGCCGCGGAGGGCGCGCGCGTGAGCGTCGTGCCCGCGCAAACGCCGGCCGAGGCGGTGCTGCAGATGAAGCCCGACGGCGTGTTCCTGTCGAACGGTCCCGGCGATCCGGAGCCCTGCGACTACGCGATCGAGGCGATTCGCGAGATTCTCGACGCGACCCGCGTGCCGGTGTTCGGCATCTGCCTCGGGCATCAGCTGCTGGGTCTGGCCTCGGGCGCGAAGACCCTGAAGATGAAATTCGGCCACCATGGCGCGAACCATCCGGTGAAGGACCTCGACACCGGACAGGTGGTCATCACCAGCCAGAACCACGGCTTCGCGGTCGACCCGGCAACGCTGCCGAAGACGCTGCGGCCGACGCACGTCTCGTTGTTCGACGGCTCGCTGCAGGGGCTCGCGCGCACCGACCGCCCGGCATTCTGCTTCCAGGGACATCCCGAAGCGAGCCCCGGCCCGCACGACATCGGCTATCTGTTCCGGCGCTTTGCGCAAATGATGGACGGCGCGCATGCCTAAGCGGACCGACATCGCCAGCGTCCTGGTCATCGGCGCGGGCCCGATCGTGATCGGCCAGGCCTGCGAGTTCGACTACTCGGGCGCGCAGGCCTGCAAGGCGCTGAAGGCCGAAGGCTACCGGGTGGTGCTGGTGAACTCGAACCCGGCGACGATCATGACCGACCCGGAAATGGCCGATGCGACCTATATCGAGCCGGTGACCTGGCAGACGGTGGCGCGCATCATCGAAAAAGAGCGGCCGGACGTGCTGCTCCCGACCATGGGCGGGCAGACCGCGCTCAACTGTGCGCTCGACCTCGCGCGCGAGGGCGTGCTCGAGCGCTACGGTGTCGAGATGATCGGCGCCTCGCGCGAGGCGATCGACAAGGCCGAGGATCGCGAAAAATTCCGCGCGGCAATGCGGCGCATCGGGCTCGCCTGTCCCCGCGCTGCGCTCGCGCACTCGATGGAAGAGGCCCTGCAGCTTCAGGCCGGCATCGGCTTCCCGGTCGTCATCCGGCCGTCGTTCACGCTCGGCGGCACCGGCGGCGGCATCGCCTACAACCGCGAGGAGTTCGTCGCCATCTGCGAGCGCGGCCTGGACGCCTCGCCCACCAAGGAGCTTCTCATCGAGGAGTCGGTGCTCGGCTGGAAGGAATTCGAGATGGAGGTGGTGCGCGACCGCCGCGACAACTGCATCATCATCTGCTCGATCGAGAACCTGGATCCGATGGGCGTGCACACCGGCGACTCGATCACGGTCGCGCCTGCGCAGACGCTCACCGACAAGGAATACCAGATCCTGCGCAACGCCTCGATCGCGGTGCTGCGCGAGATCGGCGTCGACACCGGCGGCTCGAACGTGCAGTTCGCGATCAACCCCGACGACGGCCGGATGCTGGTCATCGAGATGAATCCGCGCGTCTCGCGCTCCTCCGCGCTCGCCTCGAAGGCGACCGGCTTCCCGATTGCCAAGGTCGCGGCCAAGCTCGCCGTGGGCTACACGCTCGACGAACTGAAGAACGAGATCACCGGCGGGGCGACGCCGGCCGCCTTCGAGCCGACGATCGACTATGTCGTGACCAAGGTGCCGCGCTTCGCCTTTGAAAAGTTTCCGCTCGCCAACGACCGCCTGACCACGCAGATGAAGTCGGTCGGCGAGGTCATGGCGATTGGGCGCAGCTTCCAGGAGTCCTTCCAGAAGGCGCTGCGCGGGCTCGAGGTCGGCGTCGACGGGCTCGACCAGCAGTCGACCGATCGCGCGGTGATCGAGCGCGAGCTCGGCGCCCCGGGCCCGGCGCGCATCTGGTACGTGGGCGACGCCTTCGAGGCCGGGTTCTCCCTCGAGGACGTGCATCGCCTGACGCACATCGATCCCTGGTTCCTGCGTCAGATCAAGGAGATCGTGGACCTCGAGACCGGGCTCGAAGGGCGCGCGCTCGAGGCCCTCGACGCGCCGGCGCTGCGCGCGCTCAAGCGCAAGGGCTTCTCCGACCGCCGCCTCGCGCATCTGCTGAAGACGCGTGAGCAGGCGGTGCGTGCCCGGCGCCACGCGCTTGGCATCCGGCCGGTGTTCAAGCGCGTCGACACCTGCGCCGCGGAGTTCGCGACCAGCACCGCCTACCTGTACTCGACCTACGAGGAAGAATGCGAGGCCGCGCCGACCGAGCGCAAGAAGGTGATGGTGCTCGGCGGCGGGCCGAACCGCATCGGGCAGGGCATCGAGTTCGATTATTGCTGCGTACACGCGGCGCTCGCGCTGCGCGAGGACGGCTTCGAGACGATCATGGTGAACTGCAACCCGGAGACCGTGTCGACCGACTACGATACGAGTGACCGGCTGTATTTCGAGCCGCTGACGCTGGAGGACGTGCTCGAGATCGTCGAAGTCGAAAAGCCCTGGGGCGTGATCGTGCAGTACGGCGGGCAGACGCCGCTCAAGCTGGCGCGCGACCTGACTGCCGCGGGGGTGCCGATCATCGGCACCAGCGCCGACATGATCGACGCGGCCGAAGACCGCGAGCGCTTCCAGCAGCTGCTCGCGAAGCTCGGCCTGCACCAGCCGCCCAACCGCACGGCGCGCTCGGCCGAGCAGGCGCTGCGCCTGGCCGAGGAGATCGGCTATCCGGTGGTCGTGCGGCCGAGCTACGTGCTCGGCGGTCGCGCGATGGAGATCGTGCACGAGCAGGCCGACCTCGAGCGCTACATGCGCGAGGCCGTCAAGGTTTCGAACGAGGCGCCGGTGCTGATCGACCGCTTCCTGTCCGATGCCATCGAGGTTGACGTCGATTGCATCGCGGACGGCGAGGCGGTGTTCGTCGGCGGGGTCATGGAGCACGTCGAGCAGGCCGGCGTGCACTCGGGGGACTCGGCCTGCTGCCTGCCGCCGCATTCGCTGTCGGCGTCGGTCGCGGCCGAACTGCGCCGGCAGACCGCGCTGCTTGCCTCGGCACTCAACGTCGTCGGCCTGATGAACGTGCAGTACGCGATCCAGCGCGACGCGCGCGGCGAGACCGTCTACGTGCTCGAGGTCAATCCGCGCGCTTCGCGTACCGTGCCCTATGTATCGAAGGCCACCGGCTTGCCGCTGGCCAAGATTGCGGCGCGCTGCATGGCGGGCACGCGGCTCGCCGCCCAGGGCGTAGGGCGCGACATCCACCCGCGCTACTTCTCGGTCAAGGAGGCCGTGTTCCCGTTCAGCCGCTTCCCGGGGGTCGACACGATCCTCGGGCCGGAGATGAAATCGACCGGCGAGGTGATGGGGGTCGGCACCAGCTTCGGCGAGGCCTTCGTCAAGGCGCAGCTCGCGGCCGGCGTGCGGCTGCCGCGCGGCGGCCGTGCCTTCATCAGCGTGCGCGACGCGGACAAGCCGGGGGCGCTGCTCGTCGCGCGCGAGCTGGTGGCGCTCGGCTTCTCGATTCTCGCCACGCGCGGCACGGCGAGCCACCTGGCGGCGCAGGGCGTCGCGGCGACGCCGGTCAACAAGGTCGCCGAGGGCCGGCCGCACATCGTCGACATGATCAAGAACGGCGAAGTGAGCTTCATCGTCAACACGGTCGAGGACAGCCGCAACGCGATCGCCGATTCGCGTTCGATCCGCACCACGGCGCTCGGACAGCGCGTGACCTATTTCACGACGCTGGCCGGCGCACGCGCGGCCTGCGCAGGCATGGCGCACCTTGCGGAGCTTGACCCCTATCGGTTGCAGGATCTTCATGCGACACTCGGTGCTGCGGCCGAGAAGGTCGCGTAGCGATCCCGCCGCCGTCTTCACCGTTCAGCGATCCACTACCCGGCAGCCGAGGCATGGCAAAGACACCCATTACCGTCCGTGGCATGGAACTGCTGCGGATCGAGCTACAGCGGCTTAAAGCCGAGGAGCGTCCGCGCATCATCGCGGCGATCGCGGAGGCGCGCGCGCACGGGGATCTGTCAGAGAACGCCGAGTACGCGGCGGCGCGCGAGCGGCAGGGTTTCGTCGAAGGCCGCATCGCGGAGATCGAGAGCAAGCTGGCGAACGCCCAGGTGATCGACCCCAAACTGCTGCATACCGAAGGTCGCTGCGTGTTCGGCGCGACGGTCGACATCGAGAGCGAGGACGGGGCCAGCGTGACCTACCAGATCGTCGGCGAGGACGAGGCGGACATCAAGGAAGGACGCGTCTCGGTGACCTCGCCGATCGGCCGGGCGCTCATCGGGCGCGAGGCGGGCGAGTCCGTCGAGGTGCAAACGCCCGGCGGCGTGAAGCGCTACGAAATCCTCGACGTCCGTTACGAGTAAGCCGCCGCGCGCGCGGCGCAGCCCGACGGGCGATGGCGAAATCCGCATCGAGCAAGCGCTGGCTTCACCGGCACGTGACCGACCGGCACGTGCGCGAGGCCAGCGCGCAGGGCTATCGCTCGCGCGCGGCCGGCAAGCTGCTCGAAATCGATGCCCGCGATCGCCTGCTCAGGCCGGGCGCCCGGGTGGTCGATCTCGGCGCGGCGCCGGGCGGCTGGTCGCAGGTCGCGGCACGCAAGGTCGGGCCGCAGGGCCGCGTGGTGGCGCTCGATGTGCTCGAGATCGCACCGATTCAGGGGGTCACCGTGCTGCGCGGCGATTTCACCGACCCGGCCGAGCGCGCGGCGGTACGTGCCGCGCTCGCGGGTCCCGCGGACGTGGTGCTCTGCGACCTGTCGCCGAACCTGTCGGGGATCGCGACCGCCGACCAGGCGCGCGCGGCGCAGCTGGTCGAGCTGGCCGCCGCGTTCGCCCGCGAGGTCCTGCAGCCGGAGGGCGCGTTCCTTTGCAAGGTTTTTCATGGCGAGGCCTTCGCCGGGCTGCTGGAGATGCTCAAACGCGGCTTCGGCTCGGTGCAGGTGCGAAAACCCTCCGCCTCGCGCAGCGAATCGCGCGAAACCTATGCGCTGGCGCGCGCGCCGCGCAGGACATCTTGAGAGGGCGAGGAACCGTCCCCACCTAGGTTCTGTCTGATACCATGTCCGTCTCGACAGCGGCGTCCCGCAGGAGAGTAACGCCTTGAATAACATGTTCAAAAACCTGGTCATCTGGCTCGTCATCGGCCTTGTGCTGATGACGGTGTTCAACCAGTTCAATACCCGCCAGACGGCCCAGGCGCCGATGGAGTACTCCCAGTTCATCGAGGAGGTGAAGGCGGGTCGCATCTCCAAAGTGACCATCGAAGGGCGCCAGCTCAAGGCCACGACGAACGAAGGCAAGCGCGTCACCAGCTATTCGCCGGGCGACATCTGGCTGGTCTCCGACCTGCTCAAGTACGGCGTCAAGATCGAGGCCAAGCCGGAGGAGGAGCCCTCGCTCCTCATGAACATCTTCGTCTCCTGGTTCCCGATGCTGCTGCTGATCGGGGTGTGGATCTTTTTCATGCGCCAGATGCAGGGGGGCGGGCGCGGCGGCGCGTTCTCGTTCGGCAAGTCGCGTGCGCGCATGCTCGATGAGTCGTCGAACACCGTTACGTTCGCGGATGTCGCCGGCTGCGAGGAAGCCAAGGAAGAGGTCGCGGAGCTGGTCGATTTTCTGCGCGACCCGACGAAGTTCCAGAAGCTCGGCGGGCGTATTCCGCGCGGCGTCTTGATGGTCGGCTCGCCGGGCACCGGCAAGACGCTGCTGGCGCGCGCGATCGCGGGCGAGGCCAAGGTGCCGTTCTTCTCGATCTCCGGCTCCGACTTCGTCGAGATGTTCGTCGGCGTGGGCGCAGCGCGCGTGCGCGACATGTTCGAGCAGGCCAAGAAGCATGCGCCGTGCATCGTCTTCATCGACGAGATCGACGCGGTGGGCCGCCAGCGCGGCGCCGGCCTCGGCGGCGGCAACGACGAGCGTGAGCAGACGCTCAACCAGCTGCTGGTCGAAATGGACGGCTTCGAGGCGACGGCGGGCGTCATCGTGATCGCCGCGACCAACCGGCCGGACGTGCTCGACCCGGCGCTGCTGCGTCCCGGGCGCTTCGATCGCCAGGTCGTCGTCCCGCTGCCCGACATTCGCGGGCGCGAGGAGATTCTGCGCGTGCACATGCGCAAGGTGCCGATGGCGCCGGACGTCAAGGCCGACATCATCGCGCGCGGCACGCCCGGATTCTCGGGGGCGGATCTGGCCAACCTGGTCAACGAGGCGGCGCTGTTCGCCGCGCGCGGCAACAAGCGCGTGGTCGACATGGACGACTTCGAGCGCGCCAAGGACAAGATCATCATGGGCGCGGAGCGCCGCTCGATGGTCATGCCGGAAGAGGAACGCAGGAACACCGCGTACCACGAGTCAGGTCACGTGATGGTGGCGAAGCTGC
>Ga0209536_100007168_pt1 | contig 16932 bp, 14 predicted proteins | sample DeeMarSeWOR28_12_FD_187461 | JGI IMG/M metagenome (GOLD analysis project Ga0209536, IMG submission 187461) | Marine sediment microbial communities from White Oak River estuary, North Carolina - WOR-2-8_12 (SPAdes) (version 2) | ecosystem: Environmental > Aquatic > Marine > Intertidal zone >... | reverse complement strand
AACATCGCCCAGGATGAAGCGACATCGGTCGTCTTCGGTATGCCGCATGAAGCAATAAAGAGAGGAGCAGCAGACAAGGTACTTCCGCTGAATAAAATAGCGAGGGAAGTCATCAAACGTGCAAACAGTTTCTGAGTCATTGCCATGCCCGGGGATTCCTGAAATCAGCGGGAGAGGAGGAGAATAGAGACACACAAACCATGGATACAGGGAAGACAGCTTATGACGCCGGTCCGGACACGCCTGAGAGCGCAGCCCGAGGAAACCGCACGAAGCAATCAGTTCCAGATGTGAGGCTGCCTCAATCCAGTTCGCCTGTGTTCGTTCTGCTCCTGACATCCGCGTCCATATTTATTGCCGAGGCAGCGGTGATATCATTCACGTCCACCCTGCCCCGTTTTTCGAAGTGGCAGACAGCACTGCTCGATGCGTTTCTCCTTGTGCTTCTGGTCTCTCCAGCGCTCTACTTTTTTGTCCTCCGGCCATTGCTGCAGCGCAATGCTGCGCTGAATACTCTGCAGGGGGTCATAGAAAAAGCAAAAAAGGAGTGGCAGGATACTTTCGACACGATTACAGACATTATCACCATCCACGATACAGACTTTAATATCATACGCGCCAACAAGGCCGCCACAGAAACGCTGGGGCTTTCATTCCAGGAAATCCTGGGTCAAAAATGCTACAAATCATATCATGGCAAAGACTCTCCGCCTGAATCATGTCCGGGTTGTGCAATCATTCAATCCGGGAAGCCTTCGACAACTGAATTATTTGAACCCCATCTAAACCGTTTCATTGAATTAAAGGCCCTGCCCAGGCTGGATGAGAATGACCGGGTTATCGGTATGGTTCAGATAGTCAGCGATATTACTGACCGAAAAATAGCTGCGCAGGAACTGGAGGAAGCCAAGGAAATTGCTGAATCCGCAAACAATGCAAAGAGCTGGTTCCTTGCAAATATGAGTCATGAAATCCGGACACCCATGAATGCAATTATCGGCATGACAGATTTAGTCCTTGATACAGAACTGGATGAGGAGCAGAAAGAGTATATCGATACGATCATGCAATCCTCTGACTCCCTCCTCTGCCTGCTGAATGATATTCTCGATTTTTCAAAGATTGAGGCCGGCAAACTGGAACTGAATGAATCAGACCTCGATATCGGCACGATAATTGATAATGTGATAAAGGCGTTCACCTACAAGCAGTCACCAAAGAACGTGGATATTTCTTATGCGATAATCCCTGACGTTCCAAAGAATCTCATCGGTGATGAAGTCAGGTTCAGGCAGATTATTATTAACCTGATCAGTAACGCCATAAAATTTACCGACAAGGGATCGGTCAAACTTCAGGTTGAACCGGCTGAAGCTGACACCCTGAATATGCCGGATCGAACCGCACAAGAAATCATGCTTCATTTTTCTGTTGCCGATACAGGCATTGGTATTCCAACGTCGAAGCATGACCTGATATTTGAGAGTTTTACACAGCTGGATAAAGATACAACGAAACGATACGGCGGCTCAGGACTGGGGCTCAGCATCGTCAAGAAACTCGTTGATTTAATGGGCGGGGACATATGGGTCGACAGCGAAGAAGGCAAGGGGACCACCATGCACTTTACGGTGCGGTTCGGTCTCGCAAAAGACTCCGAAGACGTCGTGATTTCAGATGATACAGCATCCAAGTTCCCGGGATTGAATGAACCGGACACCCCCGGCAGCGGGAACCTCAAGGACCTGCATATTGTTCTGGCAGAGGACAATATTTTAAATCAGAAGGTCGTGGTCAGAATCCTCGAAAAATGCGGCCACACGGTAACAACAGTCAACGACGGCAGGGAATTGATAGAAATGCTCGGCAGGCAGACGTTCGACATAATTCTTATGGATATAGAAATGCCCGGCATTGACGGAATAGAAGCCGCACGGACTATCAGGGAGTCAAAGCAGGCAGCTTTCGACCCTGCCATCCCTATTATCGGTCTGACAGCACATGTCTCCAGAGAAAGCAGGGAACGATGCCTTGAGGCCGGGATGAATGACTTCGTATCCAAACCCTTTAAACAGCAGGACCTCCTGGAGGCAATCAGCAGACAGAGTTCCATATCCGCAAAACATGATGCAGAATCATCGGGGTTTTTAAAAAACAGTGATTATCTGCATGCAGCAGAGGCATTGGGGCGTCTCGGCGGAGACAAGGAACTCCTCAAAGAAATCTGGGAGATCTTCATTCATGACTGCCCCGAAACCATGAAAAAGTTAAAGCAGGCTCTCGAAACACATGATGCAGCCATGTCTGAACGGCATGCGCATACCCTAAAAAGCACGGCTGGCAATATTGGAGCAGACCGGATGAAGGAAACGGCTTTTCAGATAGAAGTGGCATCAAGGGAAAAGCACCTGGACAGGGCATGGAAGCTCTACGGAAGACTTGAGTCTGACGCAGAGAGGGTACTTAAGACTCTGAGAGAACATGTCGATACGAAAATGAGCGTGAAAGGTTAAATTGCCAGCATTTCCGATTACACATAAAAAGGAGAAGTGAAATGAAGATACTAATAGTTGAGGATGACTTTACAAACAGGAAAATCATGCAAAAGATACTTTCGATCTATGGGGACTGCGACATGGCGTTTGATGGAAATGAGGCGATAGAAGCCTTCCAGCAGTCACTAGAAGAAAACAAGCCATATGACCTTATATGCATGGACATCATGATGCCAAATATGGATGGACAGGAGGCCCTGACACGAATCCGGAAACTCGAAAAAGATTCCGGAATAGCTACCCGGAAGGAGGTGAAAGTGATTATGACAACTGCACTTGATGATCCCAGGAATGTTGTCGCCTCGCTCAAAAGCGGCGCCTCATCCTATATCGTCAAACCAATAAGCAAACAGAAACTCTTTGACGAAATATCGAAACTCGGGCTGATTGCTTCAACAGGAGTTTAAGCAGTTCCGGCTCAGGAATGGACAGGAAGCCATGATTGCACCGGACTCGATTTAAGGACCCCATAAATTGCACCTGAAGTCCGCCCCCCCTGGAAGTTAACATCAATTCTTTGAATTACACCCCGTTTGTAATATAATACCTGTAAGGAATTGCTGTTCTTCCACTGTTTCTGTGGTGCGGATATATTTAACATAATTATTTCCAGTCATTTTTTGACTCCCGGGAGAATCAGAAATTGAAAGAAGCTCGTAAAGTCTTTGCCCTGTCAGTTATCATGGGCGCTTCCATGTGGGTTGTTGATGCGTTTGTGGACGCTTATATATTTTATGAGACAAGCTTTCTCAATTCATTATTTTTCCATTCGACACACGAATTATATTTTCGTCTTTTCTTTTTTGTCGGGTTTGTAATCTTTGGCGCTGTCATTGCCAGACTTGTATCAAAATCCAAAAAATCTGAAGAGAAAGTAGAAAGCGCACTGGCTGAGGTACGGGAAGAAAAAGCCCGTTCAGAAAGCATTCTTGCCGCACTGGCAGACGCAATCAGCATCCAGGACGTTAACTTCCGGATTCTCTACCAGAACCGGGCCCACATTGATATGCTCGGGGACCACGCAGGGGAATACTGTTATCACGCATATCAGAGAAAAGAGCATGTCTGTGAAAACTGCCATCTGGCCATGTCATTTCATGACGGCAAAATTCACACAATGGAACAGTCACGTTCCACGGACAACGGAACATTATATTATGAAATCAAATCATCTCCCCTGAGGAATTCGAAAGGAGAGATCATAGCCGGCATCGAAGTGGTGAGAGACATAACAGCGAGAAGGAGGACGGAAGAATTTATCGAGCAGTCAAAAAAGGACTGGGAAAGCACATTTGATACCCTCGAGGATATGATTACCATCCACGACAAAGATTTCAATATTATACGGACCAACAGGGCAGCACAGGAGTTGCACAAAGTTCCCTTTAATGAAATTCTCCATACGAAATGTTACAAGTACTACCATGGCTCAGAAACGCCACCCCCAAACTGCCCGAGCTGTGAGTCAATGAGAACGGGCTTCCCCTCAGTGCATGAATTCTTTGAGCCGTTTCTGAACAAGCACATTGAGGTCAGTGCAATTCCGCGGTTTGACAGCAACAATGAATTCAGCGGATTAATCCATATTGTCAGGGATATTACAAAAAGAAAAGAGGTTGAGTCAGAGCTAATACGGCACCGTGAACACCTCGCTGAGATGATCAGGGAAAAGACAGCTGACCTTACCTCGGCAATTAACCTGCTCAACGATGAAATAACATCCCGCCGCCATGCAGAGGAGGCGCTCAGGAAGTCGGAGAAAAAGTATCGCGACTTATATAATAATGCCCCGGACATGTACCATACATTGAACAAAGACAAAATAATCATCGACTGCAATGAAACAGAGGCAAAAATGCTCGGTTATAAAAAGGAAGAAATAATCGGCAGGCCCCTTTCAGATTTTTTCATAGAAGACTCAAAAGCACTTCTGGAAGAGGACTACCCCCGGCTGCTTGAGAAAAAATCCCTGAAGAACCTGGAGAGGACATTTATAAGAAAAGACGGTTCCACGTTTCAAACTATTTTAAATGTCTTTGCCACGTTAGACGAAAACGGACAGGTCACAGGATCAAGAGCAATAGCCCGAGACATTACAGAGCTGAAACGGTCTGCAACTGAACTCAAAAATCTTAACAGGACACTGAAGGCCTTGAGTGATTTCAATCATGCTCTCCAGCATGTCAATGATGAAACCGTGCTGCTCAGTGAAACATGCAATATTATCGTGAACACCGGCAGTTACAAGATGGCGTGGGTCGGCTATGCACAGAATAATGAAGCAAAAAGCGTTTGCCCCATGGCACAGACAGGAGACACGGACGGCTATCTCAAGTCGATCAGTATAACCTGGGACGGCCCTGACCCGGCAAAAGAACCGGCCGGCCGGGCAATACTCACAGGGAATACATGCATATCCCGCAATATAAAAATTGACACGCATATAAACCCGTGGAGCTCTTTAGCCATTGAAAGGGGATATAAATCATCCATAGCCATACCATTATCTGAAAATGACACTGTTATCGGATCACTGAATATCTATTCCGGTGAACCCGACGCATTTGACCCCGAAGAGATCAATCTTCTCGAGAGTCTCGCAGAGAACCTGTCATACGGGATCGCGGTATTGCGGTCTAACGAAGAACGCAAGCGTGCAGAAGCTGAGGTTATGAGGGCAGGACATCTCGCATCACTGGGGGAACTGGCTGCCGGTGTGGCCCATGAAATTAACAATCCGATTAACGGTATTATCAATTACGCCGAACTCCTTATCAAAAAAGGGATGGAGGAGAGCAAAAGACAGGATATCGCAGGGAGAATCATTAAAGAAGGAGACCGTATCGCTAACATCGTGAGAAGCCTCCTTTCTTTTGCCCGCGATAACAGGGAGGAAAAGCGGCCGGTCAGGGTCCATGGGATTCTCGCTGATACGCTCTCCCTGACCGAAGCACAGCTTCAGAAGGACGGCATTTATTTAGAGACAGATTTCCCTGATGACCTTCCGCTCCTTTTTGCCCAGCCGCAGCAGATCGAGCAGGTGTTCCTCAATATCATCAGTAACGCACGGCACGCGCTGAACCAGCGGTACCCCGGGGAACATGCTGACAAGACCCTGAACATCAGGGGGCTGCATATAATGGAAAATGAACGCCCGTTTATGCGGATTGTATTTTATGACAGGGGCACTGGAATCCCCGATGACATTAAAGATAAAATAATTAACCCGTTCTTCTCGACAAAGCCGAGCAATATCGGGACTGGTTTGGGATTAAGCATCAGTCATGGTATTGTAAGCGATCATGACGGCAAGATTACTATTGAGACTTCCCCGGGAAATTTCACAAAAGTGATAGTAGATATACCGGCATATGTTAAATAAACAAATCCCCGTAAACAGCAGAATCCTGGTGGTGGATGACGAAGAGAGTATCCGGTTTACGTTCGAGAGTTTTCTTTCTGATGAGGGCTATAAGGTCGTTACGGCAAAAGACTATCACGAAGCCCTTCAGAAAATGTCTGAAACCGCTTTTGATCTGATTTTTGCAGATATTATCCTTGGAGGGAAAACCGGCATAGATCTTTTGCGGAAGATTAAAAAAGAAAATTATACCTGCCCTGTTGTGATGATTACCGGTTACCCGAATATTGATACGGCTTCGGATGCTGTCCGGCTGGGAGCATTCGATTATATTTCGAAACCTGTGCGCCCCGACACCCTGCTTCATACAGCGACAATTGCCCTGCAGCACAAGGCCCTGTATGATGAAAATGAGCAGATCCGTTCAAATCTCGAGGCTATTTTCAGAAGCGTAAAAGATGCGATTATCACCGTTGATAAGGACCTTACCCTGCTGGAGGTAAACAACGCGGCCCAGGATATATGCGGTATCAGCCGTGAAAACATCGGCATGCCCTTTGGAGATACCCCGATTCACTGTAAGGGCAAGTGCCTTGACGTGCTCGAAAAGACCATCAACTCAAGGCAGGAAGTTGAACTCTATCGAACCGAGTGCAAGCCTGGAACGGACGCTCAGCAGATCGTAACGATAACCGCGACGCCGTTGCTGGGCCGCAGAGGTCTCTTTTCCGGGGCAGTCCTGGTCATCAGGGATGAAACCCGCCTCAATACCCTTGAGCGGAGCCTGAGAGAACGCCATGACTTTCGAAATATCATAGGACAAAACACTAAAATGCAGGAGGTGTATTCCCTTATAGAAGACCTTTCGCATGTTCAGACAACCGTCCTGATTACCGGGGAAAGCGGCACCGGCAAGGAGCTGGTTGCCGAGGCAATCCATTATTCCGGAGACCGGAGCAGCTACCCGTTAGTAAAGGTCAATTGCTCGGCCCTGTCTGAGAATCTGCTCGAAAGCGAACTCTTCGGCCATGTCAAAGGTGCATTTACGAGTGCTGACCGGGACAAGATAGGCAGGTTTCAAAAGGCTGACGGAGGAACCATTTTCCTGGACGAAATAGGGGACATTTCCCACAGAATGCAGATTCGCCTCCTGAGGGTGTTACAGGAAAAAGTCCTTGAGCGGGTCGGCGACTCCACCCCCCTCAAGATAGATGTTCGTGTTATCGCAGCAACCAATCAGGACCTTTCCCGCAAGGTGAAAGAAGGAGATTTCAGGGAGGACCTCTATTACCGCCTCAAAGTGGTTGAGGTAGCATTGCCCCCGCTGAGGGAGCGGAAAGACGATATCCCGCTGATGGTCGATCACTTTTTGAAGAAATTAAACAACAAATTTAATAAAAATATAGAGGCAGTCTCTGATGACGTGTTAAATATCTTCATGAATTATGACTGGCCCGGGAACGTCAGGGAGCTGGAGCACGCCCTTGAACATGCAGCTATCATTTGCCGGCAAAACACGATAACGGCTGACCATCTGCCCAAAAATACAACCATAATTAATACTGACACCACTTCTCCTTTGAAGGAAAAAGAAGCGCTGAGCGAACAGGAAACGATCATTCTGGCCCTGAAACGCTCAGGATGGAATAAATCCAAGGCAGCCCGCCTTCTTGGAATAAATGTCAGAACGATTTATAGAAAAATGGAAAAATACAATATAACTCCTGAAATAATGTAGAATACCACCATGACATGTCACACTTTCCTGACTGTCATAATTTTACGACATGTCGCAGTGCATAATTCAATTTTATAGAACTATTAGCTCAAATACTGGATGTTTTCCCTTTCATTCAGTTTTTTATCCCATCAGGAAGCAGTAACCCCGGATACCGTTTAATTTGTTAATTGACGGTACCTTACAATGCTTCATCGTTTTCATCTTTTCAGTAAAATGTTCCTGCTTTCAAGCCCAGGATGTGACTATGATGCCGATTTTTAATAAATGGCACGCATCTTGATAAAGGATAGATATCTTAATCAGGCGCAAAACGCCGATCAACAGGTTCACCAGAAATTTAACTATGGAATTATGTGATCAATGAATCATTCTTGTAACGATAAATGTTCTAAATGCCCTGACCTGGTTGAATGGCTTGAGTGGACAATCCTGATATGCAAAAAAGGACATAAGCCATATGTTCCGAGTTATTCTGAACTGCACTCATTTTGCAAGAGCAATGAGTATGACAAATGTCCTTATTTCAGAACGCCGTCCGTACTGATATCAAATGTCTATTCGGGCTGGTTTGAAAAGAAGCTGAATTAATATGAAATTTAAAGTCAGTAATGATGCAGTTCGCAACACGACAAAATGTAAAGGAGGCTTTTCCTGTCTCGAAGGCGACCTGGAGTGTTTATGCAGCATTGATGACTGCGCCGACGGTAAAATCCATTTTGTTTCGCCGGGAAGCAACGACCTTCACTGCGATTACAAGACGCCGTTTGGATACTCTTTTACCTGTACCTGTCCGGTCAGGAAAGAAATTTATAACATTTACAGGGTATGAGCCTTTGACTAAATATTTAAACAGAGGATACACAATGAAGAATAAAGAGAATAACAGTCCATGTCCATTTGTTAAAAATCCGTTTCCCGACTGCTACTGCTTTGACATGACGAGTAAGACGATAGACCCGGCAATTGCTTATTGCGGTGACAAATTTAACGAATGCCAAATCTACAAAAACAACTTTTTTCTTAAAGAAATCGTTACCCGGAAGATACTGAAGGCTTTATAACAAATGAGAACGATATGCGTTTCCTGATCCTTATGGTCAGAAACAGACAGGTGGTCCAATTAATGACAACAGATTCAAAAATTGATTTAGCGTATGAAAAAAGCGGCGGGGTAGGAATATATTCCCTTTCCGGCAGGCTCACTGCGGAACAGGAGGATGATCTGAAAATAATGCTCATGAAAGCTTTATACTGCACTGAGCGGGCTGTCATCAGCCTGAAGGGGATTACGAAAATAGATCATTCCTGCTTAAAACTCCTGAGGAATGCGTACTGTACCTCACTCCGTTTAAAGAACCCTATCATTATGACAGGAATCCCTCAGGACTATGCAGACAGAATTTTTCAGTGCAATGAAAAGCAGGACAGGAATTTTCAGTTAGTCTCAGATCATTCATTGAAATTTACAGAAAAAGATTTCAGGAGTTACTAAGGTGGTTATAACATGAGTATAAAACATCTTGCAGAGGCAGTGATTCTCCAGTCTCTGGAGGACTTATGGGACCCTGAGTACACGGCCGGCAGCATGGAATTTTTTGAAGGCGATGGTTTTAAAATCTGTGCTGATATTGCTGAAATTAACCGGTTTAAACGATATAAAATCTTGCATCTCTTGGGAGGCAAAAAAAATGCAGAAAACAGACTACGCAGAACATACCAATAGAAACAACCACAGATACAGCAATGTAATGATAGAGGAAATGGAGGATGTCAGCCCGGGTGTCAAAGGGATCTCACCATCCGTACACTATACCTCGGATGATCCTATTAAAATGTACCTCAAAGACATGGAACTGCTCCCCCTGCTCACAAAAGAGGGAGAAATAGAGATTGCAAAAGCGATAGAAAGCGGGAAAGAAAAGGAGGCAAAAATAATCTTTGGAACTCCGTTTGTCATTCAGGGAGTGTTGAACCTTGCTGATCTGCTGAAGGAAGAAAGGATTTCATTGCATAACATCTGCTGTGCTGAAAAACTCGCCACAAACCGGTTCCGTGAGATTTCCGATTCTGACAGGGCCATGATTGCAGACGACTTCTTTAAAACGATACGCTCCATCAAAGCCCTCTCCCAGAAACGGACTCTCTACCATACGCAGCTGTCGGCAAAGAAAAAGCAGAAGAAAGCACAGGCCGCTATAATGACCCGACTGGAAGAAAATACCGGGAAACTCGTAAACAGGTTTAACTCATTAAATCTGCAGGACAAGGTCATAGAGAGCTTTGTTGTCCAGTTTACAAACCTCGCCTCTTATCACAGGAATGTAACTCTTGAGATGAACAATCTTCAGAAAGAGCTGCAGAGCGTCCGGAGCGGTTTGAGAGGCAAAAACGCGGAGAATGCTTCAATAGGGTCATCGAATGAAAAGATACGGGCCAGAGAACTGCGCAGCAATATCAAGAGACTCAGATCGGTACTGAAAACCATAGAGTCAGAGCTTGGCCTTGAAGGCAGTGATGTAGAAAATGCGCTTCTGTCACTCCACACCAGCGAACAGGAAATAATTGCCTCAAAAAAGATGCTGACAGAGTCTAATTTAAGGCTTGTCATCAGCATTGCCAGAAAGTATATCGGAAGAGGACTCGGCCTGTCCGACCTGATCCAGGAGGGCAACATCGGCCTGATGAGGGCCGTTGACAAGTTCGACTATAAAAAAGGCTATAAGTTCAGTACATACGCAACATGGTGGATAAAACAGGCAATAACCCGGGCCCTTGCTGATCAGGCACGTACGATCCGGCTTCCGGTACATATGATTGAAACAATTAACAAGCTTACCCAGGTTTCAAAGCAGCTCGTTCAGAGACTCGGAAGAGAGCCAAAGACTGAAGAAATCGCTCAGAAAATGGGGCTGCCAATCGAAAAAGTCAGGGCGATCATGAAAGTATGCAAAGAACCAATTTCACTCGAAACCCCGATAGGCATTGATGATGACAGCCATCTTGAAGACTTTATTGAAGATAAATCATCGCTTATTCCGCTCGACTCTGTTATTCAGCAGGAACTCAAGTCGCAGATACAGCAGGTCATCGGAACCCTGTCAAAAAAAGAAGCTGAAATCATCAAGAAACGCTTTGGAATAGGAGACGGGGTCTCCCAGACGCTTGAAGAGGTCGGAAAGCAATTCAAGGTCACGAGAGAGAGAATTCGACAGCTTGAGGGTAAGGCATTAAGAAAACTGCGGCATCCCGCCCGGAGCCATTCCCTGAAACTGTTTCTCGAAAGGAATATTTAGAATTATTCGTTTTGTTCCTGTCATACGCAGGGGTTTGATTAATCAAACCCCTGCATGTTCGTTCAATTCCCTGCTTGAACACTCTCACCCCTAACCTTATAATTACTACATGGATGTTATCACAACTCACGTAAACGCTGACTTTGATGCCCTCGCCTCTCTCGTTGCTGCACAAAAATATTATCCGGACGCACTTCTTGTATTTCCCGGATCGCAGGAAAAAAAAGTGCGCGATTTTCTCTCGACGTCAGACAGCCTTCCGGATATAAGAAAAATCAAGGATATTGATCTCGATGATATAGACAGACTGATTCTTGTTGACGTCAGGAGTCCGGGAAGAATCGGGAGATTTGCAGGCATCCTGGACAAAAAAGGACTGGCAGTACATATTTATGACCACCACCCCCGCATTCCTTCGGACATCACAGGGCACAAAGAAGTAATTGAATCTGTTGGAGCAACAGCAACAATCTTTACTGAAATGCTCAAGAAAGACAAAATTTCACTATCACCCGCGGAAGCAACGCTCCTGATGCTCGGCATTTATGAGGAAACAGGATCGCTCATTTTTCCTTCGACAACCGTCAGAGACCTCACGGCTGCCTCGTACCTGCTGAAAAAAGGCGCAAACCTGAATATCGTCTCAAATTTCATTACCAGGGAATTGGGGCCGGAGGAAATTGCCCTGCTGAATGAACTGATACAATCTTCCACGGAGTATGTGATTCATGATATCAGGATCAAAATCGCAAAGGCATCCCGGGAAACATACATGGGGGACATTGCCGGCCTTGCCCACAAGGTCCGTGACATTGAGGACACCGATACGGTCTTTCTCCTTGTCATGATGGAGGACAGGGTCCAGGTCATCGCCAGAAGCCAAACCCCGGAAGTTGATGTATCCGAAATTCTGCATGATATCGGCGGAGGAGGCCACCCGCAGGCTGCATCTGCAGTCGTCAGGGACATGTCTCTTCAGGAAACAGAAGAAAAACTCCTGCATATACTGAAAAGAAAAATTCATCCTACAAAAACTGCCGGTGACATCATGACAAGCCCCGTAAAATGCATCCCCTGGAGCAGCACCATGAAGACAGCCGAGAAAACCATGACCAGGTACGAAGTCAATGTTCTGCCCGTACTGAGAGGCCCTTCTTTTTACGGGCTTATCTCGAGAGAGATTGTGGAAAAGGCCCTGTTCCATGGATTCGGCAGTAGCAGGGTCGCAGAATTCTGCACAACAGACAGTCCGGCAGTAACGCCTTCAACATCAATAAGCGTCATTGAAAAACAGATGATCGAGCAAAACCAGAGATTTATGCCTGTACTGGAAAACCATAAGGTCGTCGGCGCCATTACGAGGACAGACCTCCTCCGGTCACTGTATGAAAGCCTCCTTCGGAAAAACAGGATCGAGACACGTGAGCAGTTATCGGAAAAACCGTCTGTCGGCAAAAACCTGGCCTCTGCCCTCAGGTCCAGGTTCCCGCGTGAGGTATTCAATCTGCTGAAATTGTCAGGGGAAGTTGCCAGAGACCTGGGCTTTACCGCATATCTTGTCGGTGGATCGATCAGGGACCTCCTGCGCGGCGAATCGAACCTTGATATCGATATTGTTATTGAAGGAAATGGAATTGACTTTGCGCGTACCCTCGGCACCATACTGAATGTCAAAGTGAAAAGCCACAAGCGGTTTGGCACTGCGGTTGTCATAACGGACTTCCTGAAATTTGATGTGGCAACAGCAAGGACAGAGTACTATGAGTCTCCGGCCGCCCTCCCGCGCGTCGAAATGTCATCCATAAAAAAAGATCTTTACAGGCGTGATTTCACAATTAATACCATGGCGGTCAAATTAAATCCCGATCACTTCGGACAGCTCATCGATTATTTCGGGGCTCAGAAGGACATCAAGGAACGCACCATACGGATCCTTCATAACCTCAGTTTTATTGAAGACCCTACCAGGGCATTCAGGGCGATCCGTTTTTCAGAGCGGTTCGGCTTTAAAATCAGCAAGCACACCATTAACCTGATAAAAACAGCGGTCCGCATAAACCTCTTTGACAAACTCTCCGGCACCAGGATGTACGATGAACTGAACCTCCTGTTCCTGGAGACAGAACCGGTAAAGGCCATTAACAGACTGTCGGAATTTGACCTTCTGAAATTCATTCATCCGGCCCTGAAGGTAACGAGACAGCTGGAAGACACCTTTAACGCAATCAACGAGACCATTTCGTGGTTCAAGCTTCTCTTTTTTGAGGAAGATCTGAACATCTCTCATCTTTTCCTCATGGCGCTCATCGAGGAACTGACCCCGGGGGAAAGAGGCGAAGCACTTCGGAGGCTTCAGGTGCCGCAGAAGGCACGCCGTGAAATTCTGGACGGCATTGATCAATCCAACAGGGCCCTGTCAGGACTGCCAAATGCATCAGAAAAAGATGTCTATTACCTGTTGCTCTCTCTCAACACCCAGACCGTCCTGTTCACAATGGCGAAGGCAAAGGGCAAAGAGGAAAAAAAGGCGATATCTTTGTTTTTAACAGAGCTCAGGAATACCAGACCGGAACTGTCCGGAAAAGACCTCCAGACAATGGGGTATGCACCGGGCCCCGGTTTCAAAAAGATCCTGACCGCACTGCTTGACGCACGACTGAAAGGAAAGATCAGGAGCAGAGAAGATGAGATTGAATTTGTAAAGCAGCATTACTCATAAAGCTTTGTATCACAATTGTGAACGTCCGGAGGAGCGGCTTCATCCAGGTAAAACACCAAAATACAGACTTCAGATTTCAAACAATTCCCGGAGAAGAAATGTTCATAACGTATCACCTTAATTTACTTATCTGGAATGTAGGTTATCGGGATTTGGCACGTATTTGAGATTTGGGGCCTGGATTTTGATATTTTGAAATTGTTGCTGAAACAGGGCAAACGCGATTACAGCAGCCTTACCCCTGCATAGAAACAGCAGTGGGCACTGTCAAGGTCATTCACAAAAGAGCGTTCCTTCCCGTCCTGAAATAAAACTCTCACAAAGCAGAACCCGCCTGCAAGCTGCGAATGTTTTTCTTCGATGACCTCACCCATGCCCCATGCGCCGTACTTCATGTGATTCACCCTGTCACCTACTTTCAGATAGAGTCTCTTCTTCATATATCATTATAATAAATATAAACTTTTCGAGAAAGTCATTTGAAGACCTTTTCCTGAGTGTTCATTTTCGCTCTTATTGTAAATTTCAGGAGTTTGTGCTATAAAACAACCTGACATGTTAAATCATTAAAAATGTTGTGATAAGTGGGGAAGAGAGGGATTTTACCTGCCGTATCATCATCCGCAGAGAGTTCCCTGTAATAATAAATAATACCAAAAACTAAAGGAGATATACCGATGAAAAAACTGTTAATGTTCATTTTGCTATTGTTCATACCTGTCGCTTTCGGCTGCTCTCAAAACAGCGTACCGGACAACACCCCGGTCATTGCAAACGTGAACAAGGGTGCGGTCACTGAAGCTGATTTTTTGAGGGAGGTAAGCCGTATACCGGAATGGGCGCGGAGCCAGTTTGAAGCCGAGGACGGCAAAGATAAATTTCTGGATGAACTGGTTAAAAAAGAGCTGATCTATCAGCATGCAAAGAAGATGCGGCTTGACAACAATGAAGAATACCTCGAAAAAGTCCGGGAATTTGAAAAGTTAACGCTTGTTGCCCTCAGTCTGAAGAAAGAGGTTGACGACAAAGTCAGAGTAGATGAAGCCGAGGTACGGGCATTCTTTGATGAAAACAAGGACAAATTTACCGTGGGCACGCAGGTAAAGGCAAGTCATATTCTTGCAAGAACCGAAGAAGAGGCAAAACAGGCCCATGAGAGGATCCTGAAAGGGGAAAAGTTCGAAGCTGTTGCAAAAGATGTCTCCATCGATAAAGGCTCTGCAGAAAAGGGCGGCGACCTCGGGTACTTCGGACGCGGCCGCATGGTGCCTGAATTCGAACGCGCCGCACTCAGCCTTAAACCCGGTGAAGTAAGCCCGCCGGTCAAGACCCGTTTCGGCTACCACATCATCAAACAGACCGATATCAAAATGGGTGATCCGGCCAGCTATGAACAGTCAAGAGAGGCGATCCAGAGAGAGCTTGTCAACCAGAAGCGGAAGAAGCATTTTGATGAATTAATCGACAAATTAAAGGCAGAGAGTCAAATAAGTACGAACAAAGATGTGCTTGCCGGCATTACCCTGCCCTGGGACAAAGGCGAGGCCCCGCAGGAGCAGGCCGAAGAGCAGGCCCCCTCTCAACAGGAACAGCCTGAGACGAAATAACATAGCAAATACAAAAACCCCTGACTGACCGATTGTCAATCAGGGGTTTTTGTAGCCTTTTTCAGCTCTTTTTGACCCGCTCAACCACTTCCGCCGGAGAAAGTTTCTCTGTCTCCTTTGTCTTCCGTGACTTCAGTTCAACGAGCCCTTCGGCAAGCGTCTTTTTACCGATCACGATCTGCCACGGAATCCCGATCAGGTCAGCATCCTTGAATTTAATGCCCGGCCTCTCAGTCCGGTTATCGAGCAGGACCTCGATGTTTTCATCCCGTAACTGATTATAAATGGTTTCCGCAGTGCCCAGCACGTCGGGATCATCCATGGCAAGCGGTATTACCTGTACATGAAACGGTGCAATACTCTCCGGCCAGATCATTCCGTCTTTGTCGTTATTCTGCTCGACAGCTGCCGCCGCAATCCTGGCAGGACCAATGCCATAGCTGCCCATGATTATCGGTTTCTCTTTCCCATCTTCATCGAGATAGACAGCCTTCAACGGCTGGGAATATTTTATACCGAGTTTAAAGATGTTCCCGATTTCAATTGCCTTCTCTTCAGTCATTCCCGCTCCGCATTTTGAACAGGAATCGCCTCCCCTGGCTACATGGATGTCGTGCCATTCCGCGTCAAAATGTTGATTCGGTCTTATTCCCCGTGTATGAAAACCCGCTTTGTTCGCCCCTGAAATGTAAACTCCTTCTTTCAGTGAATTGTCAGCAAGTATCTTTAATGATTTGTCATGGGGCCCGATAAATCCCGCTTCCACCCCAAGGATATCTTTCACTTCATCCTTTTGCGCCGGCCTGAAATCACCGACAATCATTTTGAGCTTGTTTTCGTGGAGCTCCTGGTCACCCCTGACAAGGGCCAGAAAAGGCCCTTTGGGGCCGATCAGCAGAAGACTTTTTATGAAAACTGACGGGTCCTCCTTCAGAAAAGCCGCCACCTCTGCCACTGTCCGTTTTTCAGGAGTTGCTATGTCCTCCCGCTCCCAGTCTCCAGCATTTCCATTGATTTTCTGCGGTCCTGATTTTGAGACGGCAAGTTCTACGTTTGCCGCATAACCGCATTGAGCGCACAGCACTATTACGTCCTCCCCGGCCGGGCTCGGCGCCATAAATTCATGGGCGGTCGCGCCCCCCATCATCCCCGGGTCACTGTCTACCTGAAAGAACTGGAGTCCGCACCGCTGAAATATCCGGTGATATGCCTCAGCATGCTTCCGGTAGTTAACTTCAAGCCCTTTTTCATCGGCGTCAAAACTGTAGCTGTCTTTCATCGTGAACTCACGGGTCCTTAAAATACCGCTCTTGGGCCTTGCCTCATCCCTGAACTTGGACTGAATCTGGTACCAGACCTGCGGCAGGTCCCGGTAGGAACGGATTTCCATAGCTGCAAGCCATGTAATGATCTCTTCATGGGTCATTCCGAGACACATGTCACGGTTCCCCCTGTCCTTAAGCCTGAACATTTCATCGCCTATCACATCCCACCTGCCCGTCTTCTGCCAGATATCAGCAGGATGCAGAGCAGGCATGGATATCTCCTGGGCACCGATTGCATCCATTTCCTCCCGGATAATTCTGTTTACCTTTTCGAGGACGCGCAATGCCATGGGAAGGTAAATATACAGTCCTGCCGCAAGCTGCCTCACAA
>Ga0209536_100007167_pt1 | contig 16933 bp, 15 predicted proteins | sample DeeMarSeWOR28_12_FD_187461 | JGI IMG/M metagenome (GOLD analysis project Ga0209536, IMG submission 187461) | Marine sediment microbial communities from White Oak River estuary, North Carolina - WOR-2-8_12 (SPAdes) (version 2) | ecosystem: Environmental > Aquatic > Marine > Intertidal zone >... | reverse complement strand
ACCGGCGAAAACGGGCAACCAACATCTTTGTCGCACCGTATCCCGGATTTCCGACAGACATGCAGGCGCAGTTCATGGCTTTGCTAGCACTTGTTCCCGGAACAAGTACGATCAAGGAGTCGATCTTCGAGAACCGATTCATGCAGGCGGTAGAACTCATGAGAATGGGCGCTGATATTACTATTGAAGGTGATACCGCGGTCATCAAAGGCGTGCGAAAACTCTCAGGGACATCGCTTATGGCTTCTGACCTGCGGGCATCCTCGGCTCTGGTTCTGGCCGGGCTGGGAGCCGAAGGTACGACTGTCGTGAGTAGGATCTATCACCTGGACCGAGGCTATGAGAAATTTGAAGCAAAACTGCGCAGCCTTGGCGCACACATAAGGCGCGGCAGATAGTGCGAAGCAAGAAAAGGGTTGTTGCGATAGGGGATGTTCGGATTGGCGGCAGGCATCCGGTAGCGGTACAGTCGATGACCAAAACAAAAACGTCAGACGTTAAGGCTACTCTGAATCAGATACGCCGGTTGAAAAGAGCTGGTTGCGAATTGGTCCGTTGTGCGGTTGTTAACAAGAATGACGCAGAAGCTCTATCCCGGATCTGCGCGTTGGCCGCTATGCCAGTGATCGCTGATATCCATTTTGACTACCGCCTAGCGCTCTTGGCTGTTGACGCAGGTGTTGATAAGATAAGGGTCAACCCGGGTAATATCAACACGGACTGGAAGATGAAAAGGATCATTGAGAGGGCAAAAGAGAAGAACATACCGGTGAGAATTGGTGTGAACTCGGGCTCGATACCGAAATCCATACTGAAGAAATACGGACACCCGACCGTGGCTGCAGTTGTGGAAAGTGCCAGGCGTGCGGTTGCCTTTTTTTCCAAACATGATTTCCATGATATGGTCCTGTCTGCGAAGGGTGTTGATGTTATGGATACGGTCGAGACCTATAAGATCCTGAATAAGGAGTTTGACTTTCCGTTGCATCTGGGGATTACAGAGGCCGGTCTCCCTTTTCAGGGCAGTATAAAAAGCGCGGTGGGTATTGGAATACTTCTGAATCAAGGGATCGGTGATACGATTCGGGTTTCACTCACGGCTGACCCGGTACATGAAGTCGCAGCCGCTTACGAAATACTTGTGTCGCTGGGGTTGCGTCAGCACGGACCAGTGCTCATCAGTTGTCCGATGTGTGGACGGTGTGATGTGGACATCGGTAGCATTGCCCGTGAAGTAGAGAAGCGGCTTAAGAAATATGAGAATTATATGAAAGTAGCCGTAATGGGCTGCGTGGTTAATGGCCCGGGAGAGGCGCGCGAAGCAGATTTTGGCATTGCTTGTGGTAAGGGAGTTGGAGCGGTATTTGCGCGCGGCAAGGAGATACGCAGGGTGCAAGAAAAAAAACTTGTTGATATACTCTTTGAGGTGATTGATGAGAACCTTGATACTTGATAACTATCTGCCTAATTCACCGCAGATCGAAAATCTATACAATGTAATAAAAGACATTACTGTACATACGGTAGAGGTTAAGGATTATTCAACAATACATGCCGGGGAGGATTTCAAACTACATGATGTCATCATACTTTCCGGTTCACAGCGCAAGCTCGAGGAACCGGGTATATTCGATGCTTACAAGAATGAGGTCGACTTCGTGAAGAGCACTCAGAAGCCTGTGCTCGGCATTTGTTTTGGACATCAATTATTGGCTATGGCATTTGGTGCAGAGGTCACAAATATGGGGGCAAAAATCGAAGGTTACTACATGATCAGGCGGATAGGCGATAATGAGATCTTTGAAGGTCTTGATGAGCGATTCCTGGTATGCGAGTCGCATGAGGAGATGGTTGTCGATTTGCCTTTTGATTTCGAACTATTGGGTGACTCGCCAAATTGCCCGATCGAAGTCATGAAACACAACAGCCTACCGATATACAGCGTGCAATTCCATCCGGAGAGATTCGACGAAAACCACCCGGCGGGGAAGCACATATTGGAGAATTTTTTCAAGCTCGCAACGTGGTACATCAAGTGAAAAGGAGCGATTGATGAAGAAAGACCTGGACAGGTTGATGAGGAAATTGAAGGTTGATGCAATCTATGCCGAGGGTCATACCAGCCGTGATGCGAATATGTTCTATCTGCTCAATGGTGCAAACATCTTTGCACATTACATCAAGAAAAGAGGCAAGCCTGCCCATGTTGTGCATGTGCCGATCGAGCGGGAAGTAGCAAAAGAGACAGGCCATCGATTGATAAACATGAACCATTACGACCGGCAGAGCATTCTTGAGAAATATCGTGACAACCGCAAAGCGAATGCTCATTTTGTCAGCATGCTATTCAAGGACCTGAGGGTGAAGGGGAACGTGGTGTTCTACGGGAACTTCTCTTTGGGCGAGGGGTACAATTATGCCAGGCAGATAAAGCGCGCGAGCAAGGGTATCACGATCTATGAAGCAAAGAATAGAGGTTTGATCACGCGGGCGCGCATGACCAAAGATGGGGACGAGATCAAACGGATGAAAGAGGTCCGTGATGGTGTCGTATATGCATTCGATGCCATGTTGCGTTATGTACGTGGGTGTCGTGTTAGAGGGAACGGATTTCTGTTCGACGGCAAGAGGAAATTACTGATTGGCGACCTTAGGAAGGTGATACGGCGTGAGCTCTTCATGCGTGGTTGTATCGACTCTGCGGGCCTGATCGTCGCCCAGGGTCGGGATGCTGGGGTCCCGCACAATAAAGGCCGTGATCGTCAGCCTGTGAAAACCGGCAAACCCATTGTTTTTGACATATTTCCTCAGGAGATCGGTGGTGGGTATTTTTTCGATTTCACGAGGACGGTCTGCTTTGGCTGCGCGGATAAACCAGTGCGTCAACTGTATGATACCGTTGCGCGGGCGCGTGACTATGCCATCTCTATGCTCAAGGTTGGCAGGCGTACGAGGGATGTTGAGAAGAAGATTTGTGAATTCTTCGAGAAAGAGGGCCACAAGACATTCCTGAGCGATGCCAAGAACCAGGTGGGTTATTGTCATTCGCTGGGTCATGGCGTCGGGCTTAATATCCATGAGAGTCCTTTCTTCAATCTGCTGAAGACAAACACCGATCGTATCGAGCCTGGCGTGGTGTTCACGGTCGAGCCTGGGTTGTATTATCCTGAGAAGGGTTACGGCGTAAGGATTGAGGACGTTATATATATCAATGAGAAGGGTAAATTGGTAAATCTGACGAATTACCCACGGCGATTGGTTGTGCCAATGTGATCAGCAAGGATTTGCTGCATAATTTCCAGAATCACCTGATCGCTGAAGGTGATGAATTAGCAACCGTCCGTGCTTATGATTATGATCTGAGGCAGCTCGTCAAATATCTGGAAAGGTCAGATCAAGAACTTGAATTTGTCACGGCTCGAGATCTGAGGCATTTTGTGCATTCACTCTTTGATCTTGGGTTGGCACCTGTTTCCATAAACCGTAAGATATCCAGCATCAAATCATTTTACCGGTTTCTCTTGCGCAGTAAGATCATTTCTACTAATCCAGCCGAAGCGCTCGAACTGCAGAAAGTAAGGCGCAAGCTTCCGGTGGTGCTTTCGGTTGAGGAAGTAGTCACGATTCTTGAATCAGCCGATGAAAGAACGGCGCTCGGCATGCGAGATCGTGTGTGTCTCGAGCTTTTATATTCGAGTGGACTGCGAATATCAGAATTGCTCACCCTGAAGATCAGTGATTTGAAGATGGCTGAAAGTTTAGTCAGCGTGATCGGTAAAGGAAATAAACAGCGGTTCGTTCCCTTTGGCGGCCGTGCAAAAAGGGCAATTGAAGATTATCTGAGCAGCGCAAGGCCTTGTTTGATCAAGAAAAAATCCTCATCACTATTGATTCTTAACGTACGGGGCGGTCGCTTGTCACGAATGGGTTTTTCCAAGATATTACGCAAATACAGATTAAGATCCGGAGTCAAGAAGAGAGTGACCGCCCACACATTCCGGCATTCATTTGCCACACATCTGCTTGAGGGCGGCGCTGACCTTAGGGCGGTCCAGGAGCTCCTTGGGCACGCTGATATCTCTACAACCCAGATCTACACTCATACTGATCGTGAGTACCTTAAGGAAGTACACAGGCTTTTTCACCCCAGACCTTAGACCCGCTCGTTACCATACCAGGGCGATCACGCCTGCTGAGAAGCCAGCCGCGCCGCCGACCAGTAGTAGCTTCATTCCCGGTTGTAACAGACCGGCTTCAAATGCTTGATTCAGGGCAATTGGTATGCTTGCCGCAGCAGTATTACCGTAGCGGTCAAGGGTGATAATATTCCTCTCGAAGGGTATGCCGGCGGCTTTCGAAATATCTCGGATGATCTTTTCCGTTACCTGATGCGGTATCACAAGATCAACATCGCTCGGCTCCCAGCCCGCGTCCTTGAGTACAGTCTGTATCACAGGAGGGATGCTTTCGCGTGCCAGTGCGATAATCTTCTCGCTATCTGACTGGAAGTAGGTTAAACTGGGATCCTCTGGTGCCCGGGGATACATTGTCCCGCCGGCGACAACCACGGCAAGGCGCCAGTGGTTGCCATCAGATGTGAACCGCGTAGCTTTTATGCCGTGCTCTCTGCTGTTGCTCCTTTGCATGATCACGGCACCTCCTCCGTCGCCCAGGGTCAGTCCGGCCGCTCTTAATTCCAGGTCTTTGCGCGTTTTTATATTGAGGTCAACATAACGGGAAAGTACCTCGCCGCTGCATATGAGCGCAGTACCCGCCTTATGAGTATTGATCATTGAGTCGGCGATGTCGATTCCATTGATGAATGAATTGCAGGCGTTCTTGACATCCATGACCTGAGCATTGGCTGCGTTTATTTTTTCTTGAATGATGTTCGCGGTTGCTGGTTCGGTTATATCCTGACTGCAGGCGCAGAAGATGAGTAAGTCGATGTCGTCTGTTTCAATCGCTGCCCGAGTAATGGCCTGTTGGCTGGCAGTGACTGCCAGATCAGAAGCGTTGGTTTTGCCGTCCACTTCACGGTGTTCGCGGCAACCAGTGAACTTCTTCATAATGCCATTAGGTAGTCTCAGGACCTTTTGGAATTTAAGGCGTTTCTCGAGTTCGTCGGTGCGGACGATTTTTTCGGGCAGGCAGGAGCCGACCGAGATGATCGCGCTATTTGCAGGGCTGTCCATTGTTGCCATCGAATGCCGCATAGAAGGCCGGCGGGCTTCCCCGGTTTGATGTGTTCACGCGTGTGCGGAGAAGTCTCTCAGCTCTGGAAAATGGTACGGGTATGCCGTGCGTTGAGAGTTTCTGCATTTCTTTCCGGTTCGCCTTTAAGATACATTCACTGCAGGGCTGACCAAAATATTCTCTCAAGCGTTTCTCCACTGTTTGCGATTCGCTGATTACGTTTCCGATCGACACCGGAACGAAATTACATGGCCATAGATTGCAGTTGACGTCGATGTATGCATGCTGGATACCTGCGCCGCATCCGAACCGTGTTCTGTCTTCAAAATCAGCAAAGGATGTTATTTTTGGCAGTGTCGGATGGTCCAATGAAGCTTCGTGAAACCATTTCAATTTCTCCAGGTCACGAGGAGTAAGAAACTTATGGCCGTTGCCATGCAGTAGATTGCCCGTTCCAAGTGGTTCGAGCAGTAAGAGTTCATCAGCCCCGGTTGCCTTGACCAGGTCAAAGAATTCCCATATTTGTCCGTCTTCGAGCAGCTCGTTACTGATGACACTCTGGATGATAGTATAGAGACCTGCTTTCTTCGCGTTCTCGATCGCACGTAATGAAATATCGAAAGCACCGCGGCGTCCGCGTGCGTCATCATGTCGCGTTGCACGATGGTCGTCAAGACTTATCGCGATGCAGAAAAGACCGTGCTCCTTGAGCCGCTGAGCCCGGTCAGTGTCGAGCCCGTGACCCGAGCTGAATACTACGAAGGTGAAATCATCTTGGTGGCGCCGGATTATGCCATCGATATCATCACGTAGCAGGGGTTCGCCGCCTGTGAATCCGACAATACTGGTTCCCCATGATTTTAGCACCTGTAATGTTTTCTCGATATTCTGCACACTGGGTTCTCCAGAGGGTGTATTGCCCGCACTGCAGTACCAGCAATTGTACGGACACTTGTCAGTTACCGCCATAAGAATCGTACCCAGGTGGAGGTTCTGCTCACGGAATATCAGACTATCAATATAGCTTCTCAAATACCGTGAGAATGGACGGGATGGTATGGGAGGTATGAATAGTTGGACGATTGCTTTGCGTTCGTGTTCAACCAGACGTTCATTTTCCGTGGTGACAGAAAGCAATCTGAGGTATTGCCGAATGCCTGATGACCCCCTGCCACCAAGCACACGGAGGAATTCCGGAAGAAATATGGCCTTGCCGCGCCAGATGAGCTTGATCTTATTGATATTCTTCGCCATATGATACTTAAGCCTCGACTTGATTAATGAAAAAATTCATCACAACTGCATTATAATGTATAATTCGAAAATTGTCAAGTATTTGGTGGTTTTTTATCTGTGTTGTTGACTTTTTCTGGTTCGCGGCTATACTATACCGTACTGCGGGAGTAGCTCAGTGGTGGAGCATCACCTTGCCAAGGTGAGGGTCGCGGGTTCAAATCCCGTCTCCCGCTCTTTCCGTGTAATATGGGAAAGCTCACTTGTGTGATTTTGCTTCGGCAGAATCGCAATGGCGGCATAGCCAAGTAGTAAGGCGGCGGTCTGCAAAACCGCTATTCGCCGGTGCGAATCCGGCTGCCGCCTTTCTCTATTCTATACGCTCTGTATGCTGGGGAAATAACATCAAAGGCTCATTCGACCTTAATGATCTTACGCCAATCACTGCCATCTTTTTTCACGAAATATATACCCACACCAGCTGGTTCATGTTGCCTCTTCCTGCCTGATATGTCATATAGTGTGTATTTTCCGGACAGGAATCGATTCATAGGTCCCCGAACAATGGTTGCCGGAACAGAGTTCCCGTTACTTATTGATCCATGCATTTCATTGATGCCAACACTAGTATCCAGGTTGCCGTAGATGTCATAATTGTCGTTAGTGAACTGCATCCAGACTGCGAGGTATGTTTGTGCCCCGAAGGCGATATCAGCGCTCATCCGTATGTTGCTGGTAGGATCAGAGATCTCAAATCCAGGTCCGGCCAGTGTACCCTCGGGAGACACCCGCTGTCCGTAAATAGAGCCATCCTCATCCCAAACCACTAGAAATGCATTATGCCCGGCAACTCTGGGATTGGACTGGAATCCAGGCCCGACTGCAATGGGTATAATGTCGCCGCAGAGGCCGCCTTCGGGGTCGATCAACTGACCGTAGATCTCGTCATCGGCATAAGAGGTCTGTTCATTCCAGACCACGAGATACCTACCTGCCGCATACGCGATATCTGGCTGAAAGAGATGACAGGTGTTTGATGCCCGGATAGTGAAGGCCTCGCTGTCCGGTTGTGCCTCGCCTGTCAGGAATCGCCCAAAGACTCCATATGGTTCCTGATAGTCATACCATATCCCGAGAAACCTTGTACCATCAAAAGCTATGCCAGGACAGTATTCAAGAAATGAATCCTTACCAAACAATATACCTGTATCGAGAACTGCACCTTGCGGGGAGATCCTTGCTGCCCTTACCTTATGCATGCCTCCGAATTCACCCTCAGACCAAACTGCTACATAGTTTGACGCGCCAAAGGTGATATCGGGTTCTCTTTCGACGCCGGCATCGGCCTTCACCGGCAGCGAATTGATTGTGTCCAGTTCCGGCGTGACACGCACCCCGATGATATTGCCGGCACTTCAGCAACTATCTCTGAAAACGGCAAGGAGATTCGTTCCGTCAAATGCGGCTCGGGCGCCGTAGATCGTATTCCCCTGATAGAGAAGAATGCCATTCGTATCGAGTACAGCGCCTTGGGGGCTGACCCGGCCTGCGAATATTGACCCGTCGTATCTGAGATCAGACCAGAACACGTAGTATAGACTCTCTCCAAAAACAACGCCGGGATGATATTGGAAAGCTGGCACTTCACAGATCGGAAAATCACTTGCGATAAGCATGTACAAGACCTGGATCGCTATCATATGGACGATTATACTGAATAATCGCGCACTTGGCAAGCCATTCCCACACATGTTGACACTCGTTGGTCTGCACGTATACTGAACCATCACCATGATAAAAGCTATCACATTCGATGTATGGTCGACACTGATCGAACCAGTGGACTACCGGGACCAGCGCATTGCATATCTGTGTGCGATGCTTGAGACTAGAGGATTCCGTATTGAGCGGGAGGATGTGACAGAAGCATATTCCTTTTCGCTCAGCCGGTTTTCCGATATTTGGCATAACGAACAGCGGCACATGCCTTCTAGAGAGAGAATAAAGATCTTATTGCGGCAACTGGCAGTGGAGTTGCCAGAAAATGCGTTGACTGAAGTAGTCGATTATTTTGAGACCGTGGTATTGAATGACCCTCCACCTTTGGTCCAGGATGCAGAAACAGTTCTGTACACACTAAATGATGCATACAAGATTGGATTGATTTGTGATTCAGGTATGTCACCTGGCAGAGTCATGAGAGAGGTCTTTGCGCGCTATGATCTGCTGCAGCTTTTTGATGTGACAGTATTTTCTGATGAAGTAGGTCGTACCAAACCTCATTTGCTCATGTACCAAACTGCACTGAATAGCATGCACGTTCCTGCTCAGGGCGCTGTGCATGTCGGGGATCTTTTGTATACTGATGTCATCGGAGCAAAGTCAGCTGGTATGAAGGCCATCTGGTTCAACCGCGACAGAGAACAGGTCGGTGAAAGGTCAATCGCCCCAGACTACGAAATTACCCGGCTTTCAGAAGTGCTCGATATTGTGTAACAAAGAGGTCAATCTTAGCGGACGACCACAACCTTTTGTTTGGTCACTAGTTGACCTCGGTCGTAGATGTGCATGAAGTAGACACCCGGGGAGGGTATCTCTATGCTTCGGCTGGCCTGTTCGGTTTTCAATCTTCCGTTGACATCGTAGATCTTGAGCGTAAATCCATCTATGCTGATCTGGAGTGTAAACTTGCCATGATTAGGATTAGGAAAACGAACCATATCAGGAATTACGGACTTCACTACTTCCTGGATACCAGTGGAATAGGTGTTGAGAAAAAGAAAATTACCCCTGGTTTCATGCCAGTTGGTTACGATAAGATCCAGATCCAGGGAATAAGCATAATCGATCCAAAGTGTTTCTGGCTGCGTAAAGATATTTGCCACCGAAATCCAGCCGTCAATGTATGAATAACAATACTGATCCCTGGTCAGAGGACCGGTGTTCGTCCTCACCTCCAGGATATTCTTGACCCAGCGGTTTTCCAGGTAAAACACTCTGGCAATCGAGTCAACAACGTGAACTTCATCGTTGATGATTGCTGGTTCTGTGTTGTCGACGTCGCCAAAACTTATGTTCTCGCATACCAGGTGGAATATATTGCTCGGGATCCATTGCCAGGATGGCGTAATGGGTAAGATCCCTGAATCGTTCTCAAAGACCTTGATTGATTCCCACCAGCCCCCAGCTGCAAGGTCCAGATCGTTATCACGGTCCACGTCGCCCAGGGCAACGCAGGAATAATAATTGAGATTCTGGCTTGTCCAGAAAGGTAGACTATCAAGGGTAATACCATTGTTCAAATACAACTCGCAATTGCTTGTACCTCCGGTTTGCGCGTTATTTGCGCACACCATATCGTGGTCGCCATCATTATCAATGTCGCCAAACGCTAGCTTGAGCGTGCCTAGGCTGTATGCCGATTGCCAGTAAGGCGCGTTTTCGAGCATGCCGTTCGTGTTAAGGTAAATGACGTTTTTGCGGTGGTGTCCGGCAAGAGCCAGGTCGAGGTCATGGTCTGAATCTATATCGACCCATGCAACATCATAGAAATAGGAGGTGATGTTCGTTTGCCATACTGGCAGCGTGTCGATCGAGCCATTATTGTTAAGATACACCTTGGCGTGTTGCAGGCTATCAGTATATTCCTCACCGCAGGCAACTGCAAGGTCGAGATCTCCGTCGCCATCCATGTCTCCGAAGGCGCATGAGAAAGAATTATCGAGATCTGCCGGATGCCACGACGAATTAAAGCTATAGGTTCCGTTCTGATTGTAGTAGAATTTATCGAATTGCGGTGTCGCAGGGTCACCGTAATTTGCGACAGCAAGGTCTGGATAACCGTCGTAATTTATATCGCCAACACTGATGTGTGCGTTATAACCGACATCACTGGAGCTCCAAGATGCAACATGCTCCAAGGAATCTGCTGTGTTATAGTAGACACGATTTGGGTCTTGAGCCATGTCATTACCATTGCCAGTCACAAAATCAAGGTCGCCATCAAGGTCAATATCGACGAGCGCGCCGCCAGTTGAATAGTCGTTGTCATTTGATTCCCAGTCAGGCTGATCAGGATAGGGGACGAGCATGGTGAGAACCATAAGAATTGCGAACATACCACTCCTTTCGCTTCGAAAATAGCATACTAGTATAGCAATACTGAAAAGCGTGTCAAGTTCGCGAGCCAGTTTCGCCTTGTGTATACTGGGGAATTGCAGGGACTGACATTGACTTATCGGCTAGGATGGATATACTCTGCACTAATAGGATAACGACCCTACATGAATGTTCAGCAATTGTCTTCGGATACAATACGGCGCAATAACACCAGGGGCTTTTTGTATGCGCTTGGCGGTACGATTTTGGTTTCAACGAACTATATTACCGCAAAGTATGGGCTCAGAGGATTCAATCCCGAGACTTTCAGTCTTATCTGGACACTTGCCGCAAGTTCTTATTCGCTGCTCATCATTATGGTTTCCGGAAAACACAAAGAACTGGCAATTCCGGCTGCCTCGATCCGCAAGATACTTGTGCTCGGTATGGCGACTGGAGCCGGCATGATCCTGGCCTGGAGTGGATTATCCATGCTCGATCCGTCATTTGCATCTTTCATATGGAGGTTCTCACCGGTTCTTATCATCATCCTGAGTGTACTCTTCCTGCGTGAGCGGTTGCGCCTGGTTGAAGTTCTTGCGATCGGCATCATGGTCATAGGTGGTGCCATGACGACGATCGGCAGGTGGCATATTGTGGGCACCGGCGTCGTGCTTACGCTCATCGGGTGCGTTGCCGTCGCCATCCAGATGCTGGTTGTCAAGCGTAGCGTCGGCAGTATCCATCCGAATGTACTTGTATTCTACCGTGTAGCGCTTGCCGCGGTGGTCATCGCTTTGTGGTCCGTGCTCACCGGCAGATTGCATTTAGGGATAAGTGCACCTCATCTAATGATTACTCTACTTGGTGCTTTTCTTGGCCCGTGCGCGAGTTTCTTGCTGACATTCCGCTCTTATCGCTACTGGGAATTGTCCCGGTCCAGTATCATGTTGACGGCGCAGCCTTTGCTAGTTCTGCCAATGGCGTATCTTGCTTTCGGTAAGATCCCGACCGGCTTGGAACTTGCCGGTGGGTTCGTGATCCTTGTTGGTGCTTTGTTTTTGGTCTGGTTCCACCGCGCGCAGGTCATTCAGTGAGCATGTTTTTGCCTTGACAAATGCTACAAGAATTATATAATTTGTCTGAGTAGAGGAATATCGATCTCCTGTAAGACATACCTGAGATAACAGAAAGGAGGTGAAAAGAATGGAATACGGCGGACAGCAATCGATTTTCGCGGCGTATTGGGTTATCTGGCTGATTGGGTATGTATACTACGCCGTTTGCTTGATGGTCATCGCTAACAAGACAGGTACAGCAAACTCCTGGCTTGCATGGATACCAATAGCCAATATCTATCTGATGTGTAAGGTCGCAGGCAAACCGGGCTGGTGGTTGATACTATTCTTCATTCCCATTGTCAATATTATCATCGCCATCATAGTCTGGATGAAGATAGCCGAGGCACGGAAAAAGCCGAGTTGGCTGGGAATCCTAATGATTATTCCTATTGTCAACATATTTATTCCTGGCTATCTAGCCTTTGCCGATTAGGATCGGGAAAAAAAGGTTTTCTTAACAGGGTGTTCACAACTCGAATGGGTTGTGAACACCTTTTTTTAATCAATGAGTGTCGAATTTGGGAAAAGGATCGCTTGTTGTTTTTCGGTTTGGAAAAGCGTTACGTTGGTCCATGATCGGTTTCGACAAACGACCGACGAAGCCGAAAACCGAAACCGATGTTTATTGAATATTCGTGCCTAAGTGTCGCTCTTCGGCACTGATTCCATGAAAGAGCGTACCTTCTTGAGCAGCTCATCGTATTTCTGCTTGAGTTCGGTATACATCTTCCTGTAATCGACCGTTGTTTCTTCTGTCTTTTCCTTTTCTGTGGGTTCTTCGACTCCGGTCATCTCTTCGTCAAGCAGGGTCTTGATTGAAGTAACTATGTCGTCCGCACTCTTGTCAGTACTTTCTTTTTCGGGAATAGTGATCGTCTCCAGAAATCCTTCTTCTTCAAGCCATTTGCGTGGATCAACGAGCTCTTGTGGTTGCTGAAGTTGCAGCCATGCCTGGCGTGCTTTCTCGTAGTCGATAACGAGTTCTGGGCAGGCTTTTTGAATGACCTCAAGATAGCGGCTGGGAAAACCCAGGTCATTTTCCGCATACTTTACGATCTTATATGCTTTGTGTTCGGCTGCAAATCTGTTCTTCCCGTCTTCATCACCTTCTTTATAGATGGCGATTATGGGCGGAATGTCGATTGACAATCTCTGGCATACTCTTTCGATTATATGTTTTGAAAGCATTTCAGAGAGAATGCTTATGCTGCCAATAATGAGGTCCAGGTCATTCTTGAATTTCAAAATGACCTGGAGTGATTCTTGTATGGAATCAACACCGATGAGTCTCTCCCGGCTGACCAGATCAGCAAGGTTCTTGCGGACATCTTTGTCGGGTTCAACTAATATTATCATAGTCTATCGTATTATAGAGCAAATGCACTATTTGTCAAGAAAAATATCATACTTAAATCTCATGATATCGGGAGTTTTAGGTATCTTTTCTCTTTTTCAGACACTTAAGTCTTGACATGGTTATATGTCTCTATATAATTAGCTAAAGGAGGCATGATGAAACGTCTACTTGTGTTTTTTCTATTTTTCTCATGTATTCCCGCGTTTGCGCTGCTCAGCCCTGAACTTGAACGCACGCTCGAACGCAAGGGATCTGATGAACTTGTTCCGGTTGATATTGTAATGAAAGAACAATATGATACTGGCGCCTTGAAGGACGAAGTCCTCAGACTCCCGAAAGCATTGAAAAGAGCCCGTGTTGCTGAAATTCTACGGGCATTTTCTGCTGAAAAGCAGCAGTCTCTTTTGGAGTATCTTGAGAACAAGGCACAGCAAGGAGAAGTTAGGGATATCAAATCATTATGGATACACAACGGTGTTTACTGTCGTGCGACCAAATATGTAGTAATGGAACTGCAGGCGCGGCAGGACGTTGAATATGTCGATTACGATTTAAAACCGATCGAAATGCCGAAGCCAGAGCATGCAATAGCGCCGCCGGACATAACCCGGGAGATCGCATGGGGCGTTCTCAAGGTGCGGGCAGAACAGGTTTGGGCATTAGGTTACACAGGGCAGGGTATCGTTGTGGGGATCATTGATACAGGTGTGAACTACAATCATGTCGATCTCGCGAGCCACATGTGGACCGATCCTAATTATCCAAATCACGGCTGGAACTTTCAATATAATAACAACGACCCGATGGATACGGATGGTCATGGAACACACTGTGCCGGCTCGGTCGCTTCGGATGGCACTGCTGGCTCCCAGTGCGGTGTTGCTCCTGAAGCGCAGATAATGGCTTGCCGCGTCCGGACCATGGCCGATTCTATTGCCGAGGAGCAGGTCTTCTCGGCAATGCAGTTTGTCATGTCACCGCCGCTGTCACCGGCGAACGGCGGCGATCTGATCAGCATGTCCTTGGGCTGGCAATACCAGTGGGGTCCGCGCAGGGCAACCTGGCGTCAGACCTGCGATAATGTGGGTGTGGCTGGCATAGTAATGTGTATCGCTGCCGGCAACGAGCGGACTGTCAATACGCCGCCCAATGCGGTCCGGTGTCCGGGCGATGTGCCAGCACCTTGGCCTAACCCGCAGAACGGAGCAACAGGTACGCCTTCCTCGGTTGTGACGGTCGGTGCAACAGATATCAGTGATGCCATTGGCGGCTTCTCGAGCCCCGGTCCAGTGACCTGGCAGAGCATTGCCCCCTACAATGATTATGCATACCCGCCAGGGCTCACGTGTCCGGATGTATCGGCTCCGGGTGTTAATATCAAATCTTGTGCCTATAACAACAACACGGGTTATTTTGACGGTTGGAACGGCACTTCCATGGCTACACCCCACACGGCGGGTGTTGTTGCCCTCATGCTCCAGAAGAATCCCAGCCTGACCATGGTTCAGATTGACAGTATTCTTGAAACCACCGCGATCGACCTGGGCGCGGTCGGCAAAGACAATGATTTCGGCGCTGGCCGGATCGATGCATTGAACGCGGTTAATGCAACCCCAATGGCCGGTGTGCCAGAGACGCCTAACATAATTAGTCCATTCAATTTCGCAAAATTGTGTACTGTTACCCCGACTCTCTGGTTTGCTGCGGATGATCCTCAAGGCGATGATGTATTATACCGGATATATTGGGATACTGATACATCATTTGCCACACCCGAGAGTTCCACGACTGGCTCCTACGCAAGTGGAGCCGTGGCCAGTTTCACGTTCCCTTCTCCATTGACCGACGGCGTGACCTATTGGTGGCGGGTGCGTGCAGCAGATACAACATTCTCTAGTGACTGGTCAGCACCGACATCATACCGTTCGTTCACGGTTGATACATTATTGCCAGATAATACATGTTCTTGGTTCCAGACTACGGGTGCGCAGTTCATAGGAGACGAATTCTACGGAGCCTATGTGCAGGGAGAGAGTGTTGTCCTGCAGCCGGTCGGCTATGTTGAAGATACCCTTTTACACGAAACCTTTGAAGCACCTGGTATTCCTACCGGCTGGGCGGTTGTCGATGGCAACAGCGACGGCGTTCAGTGGATGGTTGGCACAACGGGTGACCTTGGCGGCTACACCCCGCCCAGTTATGGTGTGCGGTATGCTTACTATTCCGATGACAATGCGGGCAGCGGTGTCGTCAACTACAACGAAGAGCTGATATCACCAGCATTATATATTCCGTCGAGTGCGACCAACCTCACCATCGAGTACGGTTATGGTTTCCAACAATATCAAAGCGGTGAGATATTCGAGGTGCGTGCCCGGTTCTTCAATGGAACCTGGAGCGGATGGATAACGATCGCGAGTTATACTACCAGTAGTAGCGGTACAGCGACGATAGATCTGACATCTTATCTACCCGCGGATTCGGCCCGGTTCGAGTGGCTGTATCACGACGAGACTTCGGCGTCTCACTGGGGTTGGGCAAGCGCCTGCGACAATGTCGTGGTCAGCTATTCTTATACTTTCAGTAATAACCAGGGTACCGTTACCAGCGTACCGGTCAACATTAATGATCTTTCGACCGTTCATTCGAGGCCGCATTGGGGAAGGGCTTTATGGGGCAAAGCGGCAGTAACGGATTCGATAGGAATCCAGGTGGAGCATTACACCGGCACCTGGCAGCTGGTCCCGGACGGTGATCTCCCCCATTGGCTATGATGCGTCTCGCTGGTGCCACCCTGGTTGATCGTGCACAACCAGCCCTTGGCCTTCACGGTCTTGAGGATCGGATCGAGACCGTCGAACTGACAGCTCAGGGTGGCGTTGCCACTCGGCGATCGCACGACAGTCACTTGATCGGTCGTGTATTCTCCATAGTAACAGAACCCATCCGGCTTGCCTTCGCCGGGGTTGGAAACGATGGCCCCTCCGCCTTGCGTCTTATCGAAGAAGGCGCTCACGATCTTGATGTTGGCATCGAGTGGGGGTTCCCCCCCCAGATCTGACTTGTCATTCAGCCACCAATACCTGACTGTGTAATAGCCCTCGGACGATACCCTATACTGGGTGTATCCATAGTTAATCTCGGTATCGCTGGCTGGTATCCTGATGACTTCGGGGGTCAGATTGCTCGCCACATGAAACTCCGGGTACCAGGTCGGATCGTCGCCGAGTCCGGCCCCGGTGTTGATCGCATTCAATCCGATTCTCCAGACCCCCGGAGTGAGCCACGCCGTGTACTCAATCCACATGGTGACACCGTGGACCGCTTCGCAGTCGGGGCGGCTCCACGCCGTCACCATTGCGTCTCCGTCGACCATCCACTGGCACTCTTCACCTGCGATGTCTGGTGGAGAAATGGCGCTGTATTCGTTCCCCTGTAGGGTCATTTCGGCGTTGCGGTACAGTGCAAAAAGGGGTGGCGCAGGAAGTGTGCCCTTCGCCGGAGTGGTTGGTTGACTGTCACAGCCGAACAGTACGCTGGCCATTAGCAGGCACAGGCCGAATCGAGCTGAGTGCACGGTTCCCTCCCAGAAAAAGTCAAGACCGATACCGATGGTCTCGGTCCCTTCGTCTGGCGGGCGCCTACTACGGCGTCGAGAAATGGCGTCTGTCTGGCGGCGGGGCACAAAAGGCCACCGGCGTGTTGGTCCGTACACGCGGTGGCCTGAGGGCAAACATCAACATGCAGCGTGGTACAACGGTCGGCTAGGTCATGAGACAAAGCCCCGAGCGGCCGCCGTGAGACACACGTGATTGGCCGTTGTTCAAGTGGTGCCAACCAGCGCGCTTCCGCCGAATGGACTGGGTGTCAGCTAGCGTGCACCCAGCAGGTGCGGGCTATGAGACGACCGCCCGCGGCGTTGCCGAAT
>Ga0209536_100007166_pt1 | contig 16934 bp, 16 predicted proteins | sample DeeMarSeWOR28_12_FD_187461 | JGI IMG/M metagenome (GOLD analysis project Ga0209536, IMG submission 187461) | Marine sediment microbial communities from White Oak River estuary, North Carolina - WOR-2-8_12 (SPAdes) (version 2) | ecosystem: Environmental > Aquatic > Marine > Intertidal zone >... | reverse complement strand
CTGTCGACGGAAATGGTGAACGATATCCAGGCGTCGGGAGGAAGGCCCCGGTTATACCGGTCGGAGCACCGGCGAAAGCATCTGGATCAGATCGAAGCTGCTTTGAAAAACCGATAAGCGTCGAACCCTTCGCAAGATCGCCGAACGGTTTTCTCGGAGGGGGGAACCCTTACTCCGGGGGATCCTGGTGGCGCACGTCCTTCCCCTTCACCATGAAGATCACGTCCTCGCAGATGTTCGTGGCGTGGTCCGCGATCCGCTCCAGGTGACGGGACACCAGGATGAGATCCATCGAGGGAGCGATGGTGGAGGCGTCCGCCATCATGAAGGTCAGGAGCTCCCGGAAAACCTGGTCTTTGAGCTGGTCCACGGCGTCGTCCCTCTTGATGGTGCGGTAGGCGAGTTCGACGTCGCCCCGGACGAAAGCGTCGAGCGCCGCCTTGAGCATCTCCTCGGCGACCTCCGCCATCCTCGGGATGTCGATCAGGGGCTTGACCAGCGGGACCGACAGGAGCTTCTCGGTCTGCTCCGTGATGTTGATCGCCTGGTCGCCGATCCGCTCCAGATCGGTGTTGATCTTCATGGCCGCCGTGATGAACCGCAGGTCCGTCGCCGTCGGCTGGCGCAGGGCGATCATCCCGAGGGCGATCTCGTCGATGTCGATGTGGAGCCTGTCGACCTGCTGTTCCATCTCCACGACGTCCGCGAGGATCTCCCGTTTCCGCTCCACGAGTGCCCGGACGGCCCGGTGGGTCATCGTTTCGACAAGCCCCCCCATCCGCAGGACCATCTCCTTCAGATGGTTCAGTTCCTCGGAATAGTGCTTCTTCATCGCCTGTTTCGCCTCCTGATTATCCGAACCTGCCGGTGATGTACTCCTCGGTCCGTTTGTCGGAAGGGTTCGTGAAGATTTTCGCGCTCTTGTCCATCTCGACCAGGACCCCCAGGAGAAAGAATGCGACGGAATCCGAAATCCGGGCCGCCTGCTGCATGTTGTGTGTAACGACCACGATCGTGTACCGGTCTCCCAGGTCCTCGATCAGTTCCTCGATCTTGGCGGTGGAGACCGGGTCCAGGGCGGAGCACGGCTCATCCATCAGGAGCACTTCCGGCTCAACGGCCAGGGCCCGGGCGATGCAGAGCCTCTGCTGCTGGCCCCCCGACAGGGACGACCCCGCGCGATCGAGGTGGTCCTTCAGTTCATCCCAGATCGCCGCCTTCCGCAGCGACCGCTCCACTACCTCGGCGATTTCGGCCCGGCTTTTCTTCCCTCCGTTGAACCGCAAGCCCACCGCCACGTTGTCGAACACCGACATCCTGGGGAAAGGATTCGGCTGCTGGAAGACCATGCCGACCTTTCTCCGAAGAAGAACCGGGTCGACCTTCTCCGTGATGATGTTCCTGCCGTCGAACAGGATCTCCCCGGTCATGCGGAAGCTGGGCGTCAGGTCATGCATCCGGTTCAGGCACCGGATGAAAGTACTCTTGCCGCACCCCGAAGGCCCCATCACCGAGGTGACGGAGTTGCGCCGGATGTCCATGGTGATATCGTTCAACACCTGGTTCTCGCCGAACCAGGCAGACAGATGCTTTATCGCAATCGCGTTCTCCATCGCTCCATTCTCCCGCTAGGTTCGTTCCCTTGTCAGGAACCTGGCGCCTATGCTTAAGACCAGGACCATCAGAATGAGGACGACCGCTCCCGCCCACGCCTTGTCGTGCCAGTCATCATACGGTGAAATCGCGTAGGAGAACACCTGCAAGGGCACCGCCGCGATCGGCTGGTCCAGACCCGTCTGCCAGAACTGGTTCCCCAGCGCCGTAAACAGGAGGGGAGCCGTCTCCCCGACGATCCGCGCCATCGCCAGCAGGATCCCCGTGATGATCCCGGCCGATGCCGTGCGCACGGTGATGAAGAGCGTCGTCTTCCACCGTTCGATCCCGAGCGCCAGTGCCGCCTCCCGGACGGACACCGGGACGGTTTTGAGCATCTCCTCGGTGGTGCGGACCACGATCGGGATGAAGATCATGGCAAGCGCGGAGGCTCCGGCCCAGGCCGAAAACCGCTTCATCGGGAGGACCCACAGGACGTACCCGAAGATCCCCATGATGATGGAGGGGACGCCGGCCAGCAGGTCGACCGCGAACCGGACGAGGGAGGCGAGCACCCCTTTCCCGTACTCCGCGAGGTAGATGCCGGAAAGGACCGCCAGGGGGATCCCTCCGGCCATCGCCAGTCCGGCGAGCGTGAGCGTTCCCGCGATTCCGTTCGCGATCCCGCCCCCCGGCTCCCCTACGGGCCGCGGGAGATCGGTCAGAAGGGACCATTTCAGCTCCTTTGCCCCCTTCCAGAGCAGGTCGAAGAAGATCAGAAAGAGAGGGAGGATGACGATGAACACGCTCAGGAGAAAGAGCGCTTTCATGATCCTGTCGGTGGCACGGCGGCGGAAGGCGATCGATTTCATCGTGCCGCCCCTTTCCGCGCTCCCGGAACCATGCTTCTCAGGATACTTTTCGCCACGAGGTGAACGACGATCGTCAGGAGGAAGAGGACGAGACCGATTTCGACCAGGGCCGACAGATAGAGGTCGCCGGTCGCCTCCGTGAATTCGTTGGCGATCACCGCCGCCATCGAGTAGCCCGGTTGGAAGAGGGACAAGACGATGTCCGGCCGGTTGCCGATCACCATGGTGACCGCCATCGTTTCCCCCAGGGCCCTTCCCAGCCCGAGGATCGTCGCACCGAAGATCCCCGGGATGCAGTGCTGTCCGACCACGATCCGGATCATCTCCCAACGGGTTCCGCCGAGCGAAAGAACGGCCTCCTTCTGGGCCTTCGGGACGGTGGCCAGGACCTCCCGGCTAACCGACAGGATGAAGGGGACGATCATGATCGAGAGGAGGACCCCCGCCGCGAGCATGCTCGGGCCGTAGACCGGCCCCTGGAACAGGGGGATCCAGCCCAGGACGCGTGAGACCGGCTTCATGAAATAGTCCCGGAGAATCGGAAGGAGAACGAAGATCCCCCACAGGCCGTAGATGACGCTGGGGATGGCCGCCAGGAGTTCGGCCAGGAAGGAGACCGGGGTTTTAAGCCATTCCGGCGCGAATTCGTTGATGTAGATCGCGGCCCCCACCCCGAGGGGCAGGGCGATGAGAATCGCGAGGAACGAAGAGACCACGGTCCCGTACAGGAACGGCAGCGCTCCGAATTCCTCGAGTACCGGATCCCAGGTCGTGTTTGTGACGAAGGAGGCGCCGATCTTCCGGATCGCCGGAAGCGACTCCCGCACCAGGAGCGCGAACAGGAGAAGGGTCAGGGCGAGCACGCACAGCGCGAAGAAGGCAGTCGTCTTCTCGAACAAAAAGTCCTTTATGTTCTCGCGCAGTTTCATTTTTCCGGCCGTTTGGCTGGCCTTGTAGCCCTCTTGTTGCAGAAAAAAGAGTAGGGGGGGCAAGCCCCCCTTCCCGTATCCCGCGGATGTCCTGCGGAAGAACGCTTAGTAGAGACTCTTGCCCTTGTACTGGATCTGCTTCAACGTGGCATCCACTTTCTCGACGACCGCCTTGGGGATCGGCGCGTAGAGAAGGGGAGTGTTCATCTTCTGCCCGTCGTGCAAGGCCCACTTCAGGAACGCGACGAGGGCCTTTCCCTTGGCTTCATCCCTCTGGTCCTTGTACACGAGGATCCAGGTCAGTCCGCAGATCGGGTAGGAATCCTTGCCCGGCGCGTCCACCAGGGAGACCCGGAAGTCGGCGGGCATTGTTTTCGCGGCGCCGTCTGCCGCCTCCGAAGTCGACTCGAGCGAGGGGAGGATGAATTCTCCATCCCGGTTCCGCACGGCCGCCATCGTCATCCTGTTCTGCGTCGCGTAGGCCAGCTCGACGTAGCCGATGGCGCCGGGTGTCTGCTTGACCACGCCGGCCACGCCCTCGTTCCCCTTGCCGCCGAGACCGACCGGCCAGTTGACCGATTTCCCCCTGCCGACCTTCTCCTTCCACCCGGGATTGACGGTTGCAAGGTAATTGGTGAAGATGTCGGTCGTCCCCGACCCGTCCGAGCGGTGGGCCACCACGATGTCCTCGCCGGGCAATTTCACGCCCGGATTCTGCGACGCGATTTGCGGATCGTTCCACCGGGTGATTTTCCCGAGGAAGATGTTTGCCAGGGCGTCCTGGGTGAGCTTCAGGCCGCTTTTCACTCCTTCCAAATTGTACACGATCGTCACCGCTCCGATCGCCGTGGGGATGTGGAAGATCGGGCCGGGAAGCTTGGCCATGTCCTCGTCCTTCATGGGGGCGTCGGTGGCGCCGAAGTCGACGGTCCCCGCCGTGATCTGCCGGATCCCGCCTCCCGAACCGATCGACTGGTAGTTGAAGTTCACCCCGGGGTGGGCGTTCGAATATTCATAGAACCACTTCGAATAGAGCGGATAGGGAAACGTCGCCCCCGCGCCGGTCACGGTGAGCGAATCCGCCGCCCCCGCCGGGGGTGGTCCCGCGATCCAGAACGCGATGCCCAACAGCGCAATGCCGATTGCCAGACGCTTTTTCATCGTGCCTCTCCTCCATAGTGGATTCATCTTCGGAATGGAGGAATCATACAAACTGTAGATCAAGAGGAGATGATGGGAATGTTAAGTTTGCGTTAAGATTGCATCCGTGGCATAGATAGAATTAGTTTTATCCAGCAAACTGCGGTTTTTCCTGTCAAACATGCAATGAAAGGAGGAGGAGATGCTCAAGAAAATCGTGACCGGTTTCCTATGCGGGCTGTTGGCACTGTCGTTCGGGGTCGGGGACGCGCGCGCCGACGACAAGAACCTCATCATCGCGACGGCCACCACGGGGGGGACCTACTACCCGGTGGGGGTGGCCATCGGCACCGTGATCAGCATCAAGCTTGCCAAGGACCACAAGATCACGGCGACGGCCATCAACTCCGCCGGGTCGGGCGAGAACGTCCAGATGCTGAAGAACAAGGAAGCGGACATGGCCATCCTCCAGGCGCTCTTCGGCCAGAACGCCTACAACGGGCTGGGTCCGTACGAAGGGAAACCGGTCAAGGATTTCCGCGCCGTGACGATGCTCTGGGAGAACGTGGAGCATTTCGCCCTGCTGGGCAAGTACGTCAACACGGGAACGATGGTCGACCTGAAGGGCCTGGGCCAGAAGTTCTCCATCGGCAAGCGGGGGAGCGGCACCGAGGGGTCGGGCCGGGCCATCCTGGCGGCGCTGGGCATCGACCCGGAGAAGGATATGGTACCGGAGTACCTGGGCTACTCCCCGTCCGCGTCGGCCATGATGGACGGCAGAATCGTCGGTGCGAACCTCCCGGCGGGTCCCCCCGTGGCGGCCGTCACCCAGCTTTACGCGCAGGTGGGGCCGAAGAACGTGAGGGTCCTCGATTTCAGCGACAAAGAGGTGGAAATTTTGCACAAAGCGTACCCCATCTGGACGAGATACGTCGTCAAGGCGGGCACCTATCCGGGGCAGGAGAAGGACATCCGCACGGTCGCGCAACCGAATTTCCTGGCCTGCCGGCCCGATCTTCCCGAGGAGACTGTTTACCTGATCACGAAGACCATTTTTGAGAATCTTCCGTTCCTGCACAATATCCACAAGGCGACCATGGCGATGAGCCTGGAACGCGCAACGCTGGGGCTTCCGGTTCCGCTGCACCCCGGAGCGGAAAAGTATTACAGGGAAAAAGGGATCATCAAGTAATCCGGTTATCCCGTTATACGGCCGGGGGGTGACACCCCCGGCCGTATCTTGAACCCCTTGAATAGGCGACCGCCTTGACGGAGAGACAAACGAACGGCACCCCCCAGGAAGCCCAAACGGACGTAAGCGGCGAAGTCCTGGCGGTGAAGCGGATTCTCGGCGGGAAGAGCGAGAAGCTCCTCTACGGCGTCGGGATTCTCTGTTCCCTTTTCCATCTCTGGGTCAACACCATCGGGATCATGCCCGAGATCCAGCGCAACGCCGTTCATTACGGATTCATGCTCTTCATGGGGTTCCTGCTCTACCCGTTTCTCAAGCGACATCCCGGAAGGACCCTGATAATCGACTACGGACTGGCCATTCTGTCCGTGGCGGTGGCGCTCTACCTCGTTCTTTTCGAAGACGCTCTCCATGCCCGAAACGAGGTCCCCACCATGGTGGACCTGGTGGCCGCCGCGGTGGCTCTCGTCCTGATGCTCGAGGTCACCCGGCGGACAACCGGACTGCTGATCCCGATTCTGGCCGGCATCTTCCTCGCGTACGCCCTCGGGCTCGGGAAATCGTTATCCGGACTCTGGAACTTCCCCGGCGTCACGGTCCCCAGGCTCCTCTACCGCATGTATTTCGCGCCGGACGGCATCTTCGGGACCATCGCCACCATCTCCTCGACGTTCGTATTCCTGTTCGTCCTGTTCGCGGCCTTCCTGCTCAAGTCCGGCGCCGGGGAGTTCATCATCAACCTGGCGATGGCAGCCATGGGGCGGTCCGTCGGGGGACCGGCCAAGATCGCGGTGTTCGGGAGCGGGCTCATGGGGTCGATCTCGGGGAGCGCCGTGGCCAACACCGTGGGGACCGGGTCCATCACGATTCCCATGATGAAAAAAGTCGGGTTTTCCCCGAAATTCGCGGCAGGGGTGGAGGCGGCCGCCTCGACGGGCGGGCAGCTCATGCCCCCCATCATGGGCGCCGGCGCCTTCATCATGAGCGAGTGGACCCAGATCCCGTATCTCACCATCGTGGGCGTGGCGTTCATCCCGGCGATCATGTATTTCTTGAGCGTCGCCTTTTTCATCCATTTCCGGGCGAAGAAGCGGGGCCTTACGCCGATGCGGGAAGAGGAGATCCCCAAAGTCGGTCAGGTTCTTAAGGAGGGGTGGAACTTCTTCCTCCCCATCGGCGTCCTGATGGGGTTCCTGATCTACGGGTTCACCCCCACATATTCCGCCAGCGTGGGGATCGCCTCGATCGTGGCCTCGAGCTGGCTGAACCGGAAAACCCGGATGGGATTCCGGGACATTCTGGATGCCCTGGCCGCGGGAGCGCAGAACATGGTCTCCACCGGGGTCATCCTTCTCTGTTCCGGCATCGTCATCGGAGTGGTCCTTCTGGTGGGGATGGGGATCAAGTTCTCGATCCTCATTTCCACCCTCTCGGGGGGGAGCCTGCTCGTCACCATCGTCCTGATCGCGCTTGCCTCCCTCATCCTGGGGATGGGGCTTCCCGTGACCGCGTCCTACATCGTTCTGGCGGTACTGGCCGCCCCGGCCATGACCATGCTCGGCGCAAGCCTCTTGTCGGCCCACATGGTCATCTTCTGGTATTCGCAGGATGCCAACGTAACACCCCCCGTGTGCCTGGCAGCCTACACCGCGGCGGGGATCGCCGGCAGTCGTCCGCTGGAGACCGGACTGGAATCGTGGAAACTGGCCAAAGGGCTCTATCTCATCCCCCTGCTGTTCTGCTACACCCCGATTCTCTTCGAAGGACCGGCCTGGCAGGCGATCGAGACGGCCGCCGCCGGCCTGCTCGGCCTCTACTGTTTCGCCGCGTTTTTCGAGGGATTCCATCTGGGGCCTCTTTCGTGGCCTCAGAGAGTGGGGTTCACGGGAGTTGCAGCCTGCCTCCTCTGGCCCCGCATGGAGGTGCACGCCATCGGCCTGGTCGGCTTCCTCCTGCTCGTGGTTCTGGAAAAATCCCTTCTCAGGAGGCGGGGATCCGGATGACGAACCGGCGGAAACCGGTCGGCATGGGAGCGACGAAGGAAGAACCGGTGGAGACCTCTTCAAAGCGGGAGGGATCGTGACTGCGCCTTCCGGCGGTGTCGTATCGCCGGATATCACCCGCCGCCGGCGCCTCGTTGAGGAGAACCTGCTCCGCTTCCTCACGCCGGACGTTTGCCGGATTCCCGGAAAGCTTCGCGAGGCGATGGAGTATTCCCTGACCGCAGGAGGGAAGCGGATCCGCCCGGTGGTGCTTCTTTCCGCGGGAGGCGTCGTCGGGGGCAACGAGGAGGACCTGCTCCCGTTCGCCTGCGCCGTGGAGTACATCCATACGTACTCGTTGATCCACGACGATTTGCCCGCCATGGACGACGACGATTTTCGCAGAGGGCGGCCCACCTGCCACAAGGCGTTCGACGAGGGAACGGCCATCCTGGCAGGAGATGCCCTGTTGACCGAAGCGTTCCGGGTGATGGCGGACTCCCCGTTAGCCGCACGGGATCCGGGGAAGGCCGTGAGGGCGATCGCTCTTCTGGCGAGGGCCTCGGGCGCGGAGGGGATGGTCGGGGGGCAGATGATGGACCTGTACCCCGACCGGTCGACCGGTCGATCCTCCCCGCAGGACGCCCGTTCCGGCAGACCGGATCCCGGGGCATCCGAGGTCGAGGAGATTCACTCGAGGAAGACGGCGGCGCTGTTCTCCGCCTCGTCGGGGATGGGAGGGATTCTCGGCGGGGGAGACGAATCCCAGGTGGAAACCCTCATCCGGTTTGGCCGGGCGTTGGGCCTCCTGTTCCAGGTCACCGATGACATCCTCGACGAGACGGGGAGCTTCGAGGAGATGGGGAAAGCGGTGGCCAAGGACAGGGCGCGCGAAAAGTTGACGGTTCCGGCCGTATACGGGATGGAGGCGGCTACGAAACTGGCGGAATCCCTGAGCCGGGAGTCGATCTCGGCCCTTTCCGCCTTCGGAGAGAGCGCGGACACGCTTCGGGACATTGTCCGAATCGTAACGACGAGGAGATCGTAGCAACCGGGCGTGGTTCCGGAAAGAGCCCTTCTCAGGAGGCGGGGATCCGGATGACGAACCGGGTTCCCTCTCCCATCCTGCTCTCCACCCGGATCGTTCCGCCGTGGGATTCGATGACGTGCTTTACGATGGCGAGCCCCAGACCGGTTCCGCCGGGTTCGCGGGACCTTGCCTGGTCGACCCGGTAGAACCTCTCGAAGATGCGGGGGAGATGCTCCCGGGGGATCCCCGGGCCGTCGTCCTCCACGGAGAGCACGATCGTCCCGTTCTCGCCCCGCCCCGTCAACCGGATCTTCCCCCCCTCCACCCCGTGCCGGATCGCGTTGTCCACGAGGTTGGACAGCGCAAGGGTGAGGTGTTTGAGGTCCGCCCTGAGGGTGGCCTCCTCCGCCAGGACGGTCATGGTCTTGCCCCGCCGGTCCACCGAGGACCGGTGGAGGGATGCGACCCGGTCGAGGAACGCGGGAAGCGGAATCTCTTCTTTGGCAAGAGGAACCTGGACGGATTCCGCCCGGGACAGCGTCAGGAGGTCGTCGACCAGTTCCTCCATCCGGAGGACGTTGCCGTGGACGATGTCCAGGAAAGACGGGTCGGGCGGCGTCCCCTCGCTCGCCGCGTCCTGCAGGGCTTCCAGGTATCCGCGGATGTTCGTGAGAGGGGTCCGAAGCTCGTGGGAGGCGTTCGAAACGAAGGCGCTCTTGACCCGGGCGAGCCGTTTCTCCTCCGTGACGTCCCTGAGGGTGAACAGGATATCCGGATCCCTTCCGGACGGGTACCGGACGGTCGTCGCGGAGACGCGGGTGGCGATCTCCCCGCCGGGGGACGGGACGGTGATCTCCACCGGGGGGATCGGCCTGCCGGTTTTCCATCCGTCGATGAACCGGAGGAGATCCGGCTGGCGGATCACTTCCGCGTACGGTTGTCCTTCCGGCGGGACGACGGGGACCCCCAGGATCCTGGCGGCCTCCCGGTTCATCACGCGCACCGTCCGCCCGTCCGCGATGACGACCACCCCCTCCGACAGGTTCTCCAGAAGAGTAGCGAGCCGGGCCTTCTGCGCGTCCAGCTGGGCGATGGTCCGTTCCAGATGAGCTGCCGTCTGGTTCAGGGCAGCCGCCACGTCTTCCAGTTCGTCGCCGGTCCGCAGCCGGAGTCGTCTGGACCGGTCCCCGGCGGAAAATTCCAGCGCGGCTTTCCGGATCTCTTCCAGGGGGCCGCTGATGGCACGGGCGCGGATGGCCGTACCCAGGAGCATCAGGAAAAACGCCGCGAATCCGGTGCCCCAGGTGATGACCCGCACGCGCCTCAGCCGCCGGTTCAGGATGTCGCCGGAAAGGGACGTTCTGACGGCTCCCACGATCTCTCCGCCGGACAGGATGGGGACTGCGCAATACCGATATTCCTCCTTCAGGGAGATGCTGCGACGGTGGGAAATGCCGGTCCGGCCGGCAAGCGCCTCCTGCACCTCCGGGCGGTTGGCATGGTTTTCCAGTGCGCCAAGGTGGGCCGACCCGATCCGGGAATCCGCCGCCACCTCGCCGCCGGGGAGGATGACCGTCAGGCGGGTGTCCAGGTCCTTCCCGAGACGGTCCCCTTCCCGTGCGATCTCACCGAAGTCCGGCTCGGCGGCGGCAAGAAGCGGGCGGAACGACTCCGCGGCGAGGAGGGCCTGGGCCTGAAGGCTTGCGTCCGCTTCCTCGATCACGTATCTCTTGAACTGGAAGTACCCGGCCAGACCGGCGAAGGCCAGGGCGGTCCCCGTGATCACGAAATAGGTGAGGAAGAACTTGGTGGCGATGGAAAGACGTCGGGCCAAGCGTCAGGTCTCCCGCAATTTGTATCCCGCATCCTTGACCGTCTCGATCGCTTTCGCAAGGAGCGGGATCTTCCGGCGCAGGTTTGCGATATGGACGTCCACCGTCCGGTCGAGGACATGGGTCCTTTCCCCCCACGCGCGATCGAGGATCGTTTCCCGCGAGAGAACTTTCCCTTCGGAGATCATCAGGACCTTGAGGATCCGGAACTCCTTCGACGTGAGGGGAACGGTCCGGTCACGGTACCGGACCTCGTGCCGGGCCACATCGAGCAGCAGTTCCCCTTTTTTGTAGATCCCCTCCTCGGCCGGAACCGTCCGGGGGACGCTGCGGCGGAAGATCGCCTTGACGCGGGCCACGACCTCGCGCGGGCTGAACGGTTTGGGAACGTAGTCGTCGGCACCCAGTTCGAGCCCCACGATCCGGTCCGTCTCGTCTCCCTTCGCCGTGAGCATGATGACCGGCGTGCCGGCGATCTCCCGGTTGGACCGGATTCCCCGCAGCACTTCGAGGCCGTCCATTTCCGGCAGGAGGATGTCCAACAGGATCAGCGCCGGCTTGTCCGAAAGGGCTTTGGAAAGCCCTTCTTCTCCATCGCGGGCGAACGAAAGCGCGAATCCTTCTTTGCGCAGGTAGTGGGCGAGAAGATCCCGGATCTCCTTTTCGTCCTCCACGATGAGGATGGACCTGTCCAACGGCGCCTTCCGCGATGTCTGTAGTTTCCCCGATTATATCCCAGGGGAAGGGAAGGATGGACGAAGCGTTCCTCCCTTTCGGTCGGGCGCCGGCGCGGAACGCTTCTCCGCGCAGGGTCCTTCCGGTCATTCCTCCGAGGATCCCGAAGGGTCGGCAGTCGCGGGATCCGCGATGACCTGCCGGAGCTTCCCCCCGGCCCGGTCGCGCACGGGACGTTCCTCCGTCGTTTCCACGTCGACCGGTGCCGCTCCCTGCGACGAAAGGAAGGTTCGAAGCCGGGCGGCGAGATCGTCGCACACCCTTTTCCGGTCGTGCCCCGGAACCTCCTCGACACGCAGGCGGATCCGGTCGGGGCCTGCCTGGATGAGCTGATACGATCGCACCCCGGGGGTTTCCTCGACCACGGTGGAGAGCGACATCGGAAGGAGCGCGACCGTCCCGCCCGACTTTGCCCGGAGAGAAAGAACATCGTCCCGTCGACCCTCGACCTGGATGCCCGGCAGAGGGCTGCCGCAGGGACAAGGAAGGGGGGTCATCGTCACGCGGTCGCCGATGTCGTACCGAAGGATCGGCTGCACACGGTTGGCCAGGTTGGTCAGCAGGGCGGTGTGCGAGGGACGACCCGCGGGGACCGGGCGGTACTCCGCGTCCACCGGCTCCAGGACGACCCAGTCGGCGTTCAGGTGCAGTCGGCCGTGTTCGCAGTCGAAGGCGATCCCCGGGAACTCCGACGCCGCGTAGGTGTCCCGCACCGGGCAGCCGAACGAGGACGCCATTCGCTCCCGGGTCGAAGGGGAGAGCCACTCTGCGCCGGTCAGTGCAAGCACCGGATCGACCCGCAGCGCTCCCGAATCCCGTTCCTGAGCCAGCAGCGCCATCGCCGTGGGGTAGCTTCCCAGAATCGCAGGCCGGAAGTCGTTGATCTCTTGCACCAGCGCGGGGAGCGGGAGGAGAAGGGAGAAGGTCCGGTTCCTTTTCGCCAGGCGGGGGTATCGCTGCCTGGCGAGCCCGTCGATTACGCTGCTGGTGAAATGCCCCCCCGTGGCGACGATCGCCGCCGTTCGGCCTCCCCCCCGGAGAAAAGACCACAGCGCACGGGGAGACAGCAACGGGAGGACCCTGCGCACGACCGCCAGTGCGAGGTAGACCGATGCGCCGCCATGATCGTGGACGAACGGGGCGGGACGCCCCGTGGTGCCCGAGGTGGCGAAGATGACGTAGCGATCCTGAAAGGATGTGCCGATGCGATCCGGATCCGAGAGGAACCTCTCGACCCCTTCGCGGGTCACTTCCGGGTCGGTCACCCAGTCGCGGAAATGTTCCATGAGTTCCTGTTTCGTCACCGGGGGCAGGGAATGGATGTCGACTTCCCCTTCGGGCAGGTGTCCGTACCGTCTCCGGTAAAACGGGGAGTGTCTTCTCGCGAACCCGATCATGCCGGCGAGGCGGGTCTTCTGCCGGCTCATGACGGATACGGCGCCGCCCTGTTCCGCCTGCCGGATGTCCCACAAGGTTGTCCAGATGCCCGGGGAGCTCCCCCGGATTTCCGGTCGGAACGGGGTTACCGGAGGGGAACCCATGCCGGTTCGGGGCGGCGACCGCCCTTGCGGATCATCCCGTCCTCACCCCGGCGCGAAACAGGGCCGCGATCGTCTTGCCGTCCGTGATCTCGCCCTGCATGGCCATCTGCCGGGCATCCCCGAGGGGGATGCGGATCGTCCCGATCTCCTCGTACTGCTCGGGATCCGCCTTTTCCTGGATCAGTCCCGTGGCGAGGAAGAGGTGGATCCTCTCGTCGAAGACCCCCGGCGAGCCGTGATAGATCCCGAGAGGGGCAAGAAATTTCGCCCGCAGGCCCGTCTCCTCGGCGAGTTCCCGGCGTCCGCATGCCGCCGGGTCCTCTCCGGGGCCCAGGCGCCCCGCAGGCACCTCGATCAGGCGACTTCCGATCGACGGGCGCAGCTGTCGGATCAGGGTGACGGTGCCGTCGTCGTACAGGGGCAGAACGCCGACTCCGCCGGGATGCCTGACGACCTGGTAGGGGTGCCACCCCTTGGTGCCGAACTTCACCTCCATCTGTTCCACGTTCACTACGAGACCCCGGAAGAGGGTCTTGCGGTTTCTCGTCTCCATGCCGCGCTCGTGCTCCTTGTGGGAATGGGGTCCCTGCCGTTCCTTCGGAAGCATAGCAGAAGGAGGGTTCCGGCGGCTCAGACGGTGATGCGATGCGTACCCCGGAAAAAAGGAATGGACGGGACATATGGGCCGTGGCCGGGCCGATCGGCCCGGCCACGGCCCGGAAAGAGGAACCGGTTTCTCCGCGGCTTTCCCGACGGCGCCTCAGGAGACTTCGCCCACCGCACTCATCAGCCGGTCCAGAATCCCCTTGAGAAGTTCCTCCCTCCTCAGCAACCCTTCGCGCATCGATCGACTGTCCGTGCGCGCGATCTCCATCAGGAGTTCCTTGAGATCGGCCTCCAGTAACCCGTGAAGCAATTCCACTTCGGGTTTCGTCAGCCTGAGTTCCATGGGCCACCTCCTGTCCGTGGAGCCGGTTGTCCGTTGCCGCCTGACCCCATGGTACCCGCTTCCCTTCCATTGTACCGTTTTCCGGCCCGTCGGTCCCCTCTGTAAATGTTCTCCCCCAGTATGAGATTATTTTCCCACTTGGTACCGATCCATTGATGAGGTGAGTCATCCTTTTGACGGAGTGGGGCTACATATTTGATAGTATTGCGGAATATTTCCTGGCCCCGTTGGTATGAAGATTGCTTTTATAAACAGGGGAAAGGAGATGCCAGCGAGGAGGTGCAGCGATGACAACCGCACATCTCGAATGCAGGAGAAACGGGCACGCCTACCACTGGAGCTGGTACTGCGGCGACAGGGTATGCGACGTATGCATCAAGCACGAGACTCGCACCCATTGTCCCTGTGGCTGGCCCGAAGGCACGAGAAGGAAGGAGTCCGGCTCGGCCTCGGTGGGAACGGTTCTGTTGCAAAAAGTGAAATGAGGCAGGGAGGGGACCGGAGAGCCCGAAACGGGTCACCAGCTTCCTCCGCCCCCTCCCCCCCCGCCCCCTCCGGAGCTTCCCCCGCCACCGGAGCCTCCGCCCCCGCTGCTTCGGGGCGCCGCGTACATTGCGCTCCCCATGGTGGAGAGCGCACTGCCGAGCGACCGGTGGAACGACACGGGGTGAAACGCCCCGACGTCGGACGTTGAGGAGTACCATCGCGGAGCTTCCTGGAAGACCCCCTCGAAGGCGCCGGCCCAGCGGTCGGAAACATCGAGAGCGATCGCGTAGGGGAGATATTTCTCGAACAGGTTCCGGTCCGCCATCCTCTCCAGCCTGTCCTTTTCCGCCCGGAGGAGAAACTCCTCGAAGCCTTTGACCTCCCTGAGCGCCAGTGCCCCTTTCCGGGTCTTGACCGGCATGACGGGGGCGAAGAGAAATATCGCCAGCCCGGAAAGGACGAAGGCGGCAACCGCCCTCCCCGGATCCGCGCCGTTCATCCCCTGGAGGAATGCCGCAAGGCCTCCCCCGACCAATCCCACTCCGATCCCGATCCCGCGGTACACTGCCTTGACGCTGCCGGGGAGGCCCCGGAAGTAGCCCAGCGATTGGAGCCTCCGGAAGACGATGTCCCTGAGCTCTTCGAGGTTCTTGTAAAAGGAGTATTTCAGGTCAGATACGAGGACCTCCCGGGAATGCCCGGAGAAGAGATCGGCCAGCAGCCTCTTTTCCAGCACGGGCAGATCGCCGTCCGCTTCATGGACCTTTTCCAGCAGGTAATCGGTCCGGTCGAACAGAAACCCGGCGGTCTTGACTTCCCGGATCGTGACGAATCCCCGGACGGCGAGGTGGACGATCGAGGCGGTGATGTCTTTCGGGTCGAGCCGCTCGTCGGAAAGGGCGCCGACCTCGGCGGGAGGGAGGGGCTGTCCGTCTTCCTCCGGGGGTGCGTACATGACGGCGATGCTTCCCCCCACGTCGGGGTCCTTTCCCCTCCTGTACCAGTGGCCGAGCATGAAGGAGAGCGTGACGAGGGGAAGCAGGAGGATCCCGTTTTCGGAGAGGTTGAGGCCCCAGAGCGTTTTCCGCAGCGAAGAAGGAGCTTGCACGATTCCCTTGTCCCAGCCCAGGGCGATGGTAAGCCCCTCCCGCGGGGAAAGGGAGCCGCCGGTCCGGAATTCCCCCCCCTTGACCAGGGGGAGGAAGGTGCAGGAGGACTCCCGCGATCCAAACCGACCGGTGTAGCAGCTGCCCCGGAGATGCATCTCCCCCTGTCCGCTTTCGACGGCTACCCTGGCGGAAGCGCTCCGGATGGCGGTATCCCATTCGTTCCCCGTCACGTTCCAGTAGAGTTCGTCGTGGCTGTCGAGGAAGAGGATGGCGTTTTGCACCTTGTAGGTGATGACGTACACCTGGCGGCCGTCGACGAACGCATCGTTTCTGCCGATCCGGATCCGGACCGCGTCTCCGGCGGGGGTGACCTTGTACGGCCTCTTCTTCCGGAACTGGTCCGCGACGGAAACGACCCGGATCGGCGCCGTGCTCTTCTTCCCGAATTCGTCGGTGTACCGGAAGGGGATGTCGCGGTAGATCCCGTGGCGGCGGTGCGAGAAGAGGGTCTCGATCGTCTCCGTTACGGTGACCGAAGAATCCCGGTGTACGACGATGTCGGCGTGGAACGAGCCGATGGTGAAATATTCCGCCCGGGCGGGGGCCCCTCCCGCGCCGAAAAGGAGAAAAAGGGCCAGGGTGCAGAGGAGAAGCCGGGGACGGATGCCGGGAGGTCGCGGCGGGTCAGGGGAAGGAGACATCGACCCTGTCCCTCTCTTCCGGAGCGGACAGCTCGAAGAACTTCCCGCGTTCGAACCGGAAGCTGGTGGCGACGAGGTTCGAGGGGAAGACCTCGGTCAGGTTGTTGTAGTCCCGGACGACGGCGTTGTAATACCTTCGCGCGTATTCGATTCCGTTCTCGATCTCCACGAGCTGTCTCTGCAGTTCGAGGAAGCCGGTGTCGGCCTTCAGGTCGGGGTATCTTTCCGCCAGGGCGAACAGCGATTTCAGACTCTCCGTGAAGACGTTTTCCGCGTTCGCCCTGTCTGTCGGACCCTCGGCGCGCATCGCCTCGGCCCGGGCTTCCGTGACGCCGATGAGCGTGGTCTTCTCGTGGCCCGCGTACCCCTTGACGGCCTCGACCAGGTTGGGAACGAGGTCGTGCCGTTTCCTGAGCATGACGTCGATGTCCGACCAGGAGGCACGGACTCTGTTCCGGAGCCGGACCAGCCGGTTGTACAGAAAGGCGATTGCCGCAAGCACGGCAGCCGGGATCGCCGCAGACGCAAGAAAGATCATCGTTTCCGTTCCGGCGCCCCGTCGTCCGAAGCGCCTTTTCCTTCATTGGCTGTCCCCGCTCCCGGGGCGTACCGAAGGGTCATTATACATGGATCGGCAGCGGCGGAATATCGGGAGACCGGCGGGAGCGCCGATGCGAAGCCCCGGGGAATTGCGGGATGAAGGCGTCGCTTTCCCGGGATACAATGACCTGCCATGTTCGACGTCGTCGGAATCGGGCTGAACGCGATCGACTACCTGTGCTGCATTCCGCGCTTTCCCGTTCCCGGGGAGAAGCTCCGGATGACCGCTTTTTCCAGGCAGGG
>Ga0209536_100007165_pt1 | contig 16935 bp, 13 predicted proteins | sample DeeMarSeWOR28_12_FD_187461 | JGI IMG/M metagenome (GOLD analysis project Ga0209536, IMG submission 187461) | Marine sediment microbial communities from White Oak River estuary, North Carolina - WOR-2-8_12 (SPAdes) (version 2) | ecosystem: Environmental > Aquatic > Marine > Intertidal zone >... | reverse complement strand
CTGCAACAGGTCGAGCAGGCGCTGCGCCTTGCTCTGGAACACAAGGGCGAAACATGAAGCTGATCGACACTGTCTGGCATTGGCAAGTTGGGTGGCTGCGTCGCCCTGAGATGGATGATGAGAATGGATATTGTTATGAAGAGCCTGATGGTGATTTGATATATGTGCAGGAAAGGCGGTTCAAAAAAGCCGCGCGCTTGTGCATATGGCGGGAAGAGAGCGGCGAGAAGTTTACTAGCCTGTCCAAAGCTCCAATGCCAAGGCATGTGAGATGAACACGCAAGTCGTCAAAAGTCTTTGCAGTACATATGAACGCGAGTTTGGAAGCTTAGAGAATGCTGTTTTAGAAATTGAGAAAGTCCGCTGCGCTCAAAGTTTGTCTGCATTCGTTCGGTATGCGTGGGAGGTTGTCGAGCCCGGACAACCCTACATCCACGGCTGGCATATCGACTTCATCTGCGCGCATCTAGAGGCGATCACAAACGGACTGCGTCTTGAAGATGGATCAATCTACAATCGCCTGCTTATCAACATTCCGCCGGGCCCCGGTTGGGTCGAGAACCTTGTCATGACCGATCGAGGCCGCGTACGCCTCGGTGATATCAAGCCGGGTGACCGGGTTCTGACGCATACTGGGCGCTTCATGCCTGTCAGCGCCTGCTACTCAAAGGGTCTGTTGGGCACCCTCCGTGTAGTCACTCGGTCTGGCCGTGAAATGTACCTAACGCCGGACCATAACGTCCTCACGCCCACGGGGTGGGTCGAGGCGCAAGACCTAAAGATTGGCAGCATTCTGGGCGTGGTGACGCCGGAGAGTGGCATTGACGGCGATAAGATCCCCGCCCACGAAGCACGGCTCCTAGGCTATTTGGTTGGCGATGGCTCGCTGACGCAGGCCACGATTTCATTCACCAATCACGATGCAGATACGGTCGCTGACTTTGAGGCTTGCGCAAAACTTATGGGCTTCGGCACTATGCGAGCAAACCGTGGCGTCGTGCGCGTACACGGCGGCGCGAAGGTTCACCAGTGGCTGGAGGGGCATGGGTTACTGGGCAGCACGTCTTACACCAAATTCATACCCTCAGCCGTCCTGTGCTCCAGCAATGAGATCATAAAAAACTTCATCGGTGCCTACTGGTCATGCGACGGCATGATCGACGTGCGGGCAACGCGATCCCGAGGTTCGCGCTACCGGGCCTCGGCGACAACAGTCAGTCGCCGACTCGCAGACGATCTGCTGCACGCCCTCACCCGCATCGGCATTCACTCAGTTCTGCGAACAAATATGCGCAAACTGGAGACTGCGGCCCAGCCCGGCGGGTTTTACAGCTCGTTCAATATTGAGGTTTACGCAGAGGAGGATACGGCCCGCTTTATCGATATGCCCGGCCTGAGCGAGCGCAAGAACGCTCTTGTCAAGCAATGTATGAAGCGGCGATTTGATGCCGTGCTGATGGAGGATCAGGTGGTCCTCATAGAGCCTGCAGGAGAGCGCGAATGTATGTGCATCTCCGTGGACGGGGATCACTCGCTTACATGGTCAGACATCGCCGTCCACAACACCATGAAGAGCCTGCTAACGAATGTGTTCTGGCCTGCTTGGGAGTGGGGTCCGCGCAACATGCCGCACTTGCGTTATGTCTGCGCCGCGCACAAAGTTGAGAACTTGTCTGCACGCGATAGTCGCCGCATGCGGCAGCTAATCACATCAGAATGGTATCAAGCCAGATGGGGTGATCGAGTAAATCTTGCGAGCGATCAAAACGAAAAGCTGAACTTCCAGAACACCGCCGGTGGCTTTCGCATGGCAACCGCGATCGGCAGCCTCACGGGTATTCGCGGCGACAGGGTTATCATCGACGATCCGCATAGCGTTGACAGCGCGGCGTCTGAGACGCAGCGAGAGTCGGAAGTCACAACATTCCTTGAAGCAATTCCAACTCGTCTCAATGATCCGATCAAGAGCAGCATCGTTGTCATCATGCAGAGATTGCATCAGGAAGATGTCTCAGGCGTAATCATTGAGAAGGGTCTCGGCTACGATCACATCATGCTGCCGATGCGATATGATCCCCTGCGCGCAATGCCAACAAAGTTGGATTTGGAAGACCCGCGCACAGAAGAGGGAGAGCTTCTGTTCCCGCAGCGTTTCCCCGCGCACGTTGTGGACCGCGACGAGAAAGCAATGGGGGCCTACGCGACAGCCGGGCAGCACCAGCAGGAGCCAGCCCCAAGAGGCGGCGGGGTCATCAAGCGCGATGACTGGGTGCTTTGGGAGCAGGAAGCTTTCCCCCTGATGGACTTCGTCGTCGCCTCGCTCGACACTGCCTATACGACCAAGCAAGAGAATGACCCCAGCGCTCTGACAGTGTGGGGCGTTTTCTCGGGGGACGCGGCGACATACATTTCAAACAATTTCGTTTCGCAAACCAACAGGTTTCGGAACAACGAAAAAGAGGCCGCGCGATTTGACTCGATGGCGCAGGTCAGAAACCTGCTCCCCGACTCTCCGGAAAGCACGCCCCGCGTGATGCTGATGTACGGATGGGCCGAGCGATTGGAGCTTGCCGAGCTGATCGAGAAAGTCGCGAACACCTGCCGCCGCATGAAGGTCGATCACCTGCTAATCGAAAGCAAGGCGTCCGGCATCAGTGTCGCGCAGGAAATCCGTCGCCTGTACGGGCACGAGGATTGGGGCGTCCAGCTTGTTAATCCGGGAGCCAATGATAAGCTGGCGCGCCTGTATAGTGTCCAGCATTTGTTCTCTGAGGGCATTGTGTTTGCGCCCGATACCCGCTGGGCTGACAATGTAATCGCTCAATGCGAGGTCTTCCCGAAGGGAAAGCACGATGACCTTGTCGATACCACCTCGATGGCGCTAAAATACCTTCGCGAGACCGGCATCCTTGTCAGGCAGCCGGAGCGCATTGCCGAGATCGATGCTGGCCGTCAGCATCGCGGCAAGCCGCCTGAACCTCTCTATTCGGTGTGAAAATGATCAAAGCATCCGCTATTGTCGATGTCATCAAGCCCGCAACGCCTGTGAGGCTTGGGAACTTCAAGGTCGAGGTCTGGGGCGCTGAACCGAATGACTATGTGCGCATCTATGAAATTCAGGCGAAGTCTGATACAGTTGCCGCTCAAGAAGGCATACGCCGGTTCGTTTCGGAGATCGAAACTCTTTTGCAATCAAAGGATTAGCCATGCCGATGACGCCCGGTCTCGTGGGCAATCTTCGCCAGCTCCCGCAAGACGAGCTGGAGGAAATGCCAGTTGTCCAGTTGCTCGATGACGCAGAGAGGGCTGAGACGAACGACAACGGCGAGGTGATCCGGATCGAACATCCTGACGGCTCGGTGTCGATCTCTCTGGACGGCAGCCCAATTGGCGGGGACGAGGAGGAGCGCGAGACTGGCTGGTTCGACAATCTCGTCGATGAGATCGACGCTATGGAACTGACCCGGATCGCAGAAGACCTTCTGAGCGGCATTGACGAGGACATCCAGTCCCGCCGTGAGTGGGTGGATGATCGGGCGCAGGGCATCAAGCTGCTGGGCCTCAAGATCGAGATACCCGGCCTCGGGGGTGCGCCAGATGGCGCTCCTGTGGAGGGCATGAGCAAGGTTCGTCACCCGCTATTGCTGGAGGCTGTCCTGCGCTTTCAGGCCAACTCCCGATCTGAGCTTCTGCCGACAGACGGCCCGGTCAAGATCAGGAATGATGGCAACAATGCGTCGTTGCAACAGGACCAGCTTGCCAATGCGTTGCAGCGCGACCTGAACCATTATCTGACGACGACGGCGAGCGAATATTATCCTGACACCGACCGCATGCTGTTCATGCTGGGCTTTGGCGGGACAGCCTTCAAGAAGGTTTACTTTTGTCCGTTACGAAATCGCCCGGTTAGCGAGACCGTCGATGCGGATGATTTGATCGTCAACAACGCGGCGACCGATCTCGATAATGCTCGCCGTGTGACGCATAGGACCTATCTGAAGCCTTCGACGGTTAAGCGCCTGCAACTGCTGGGCGTCTATCGGGATATCGACCTTGTCGATCCCTCAATGCCGTCTCTAGATGCTGCCCAGCGCGCTCAGAGGGATCAGCAAGGCATATCTGACAACACGATGCGGGCTGAAGATCGGGATCGTGAAATCTTCGAGTGCTATTGCGAACTGAATGTTCATGGTTTTGAACATAAGCGCCGTGGCAAGATCACTGGCCTCGATATTCCTTATCGCGTGACGATCGACGTTTCCTCTCGCGAGATCCTATCGATTGTCCGGAACTACGATGAGCCGGAAGGCGATGCGCTTCCGGAGGCGCGAAAGACTTTCGTGAAATATACTTTCGTGCCGGGCATGGGCTTCTACGACATCGGCTTGCTTCACATCCTTGGCAATACCACGAACGCCGTGACGGCAGCTTGGCGCGAGATGCTTGACGCGGGCATGTTCGCGAACTTTCCGGGCTTCCTGATTGCCGACACGGGCCTTCGTCAGAACACCAACATCTTCCGCGTTCCTCCGGGCGGCGGTGCGTCGGTTAAGACAGGCGGCCTGCCGATCAATCAGGCCATCATGCCACTGCCGTACAAGGAGCCCGGCGGCGCGATGATGACGCTGGTGCAGAACATGGTCGAAACTGGCCAGCGTGTTGGCGGAACGGCTGAGATGGCTGTTGGCGAGGGCAAGCAGGATGCACCTGTTGGCACAACGCTGGCGATGATTGATCAGGCAACAAAGGTTTTGAACAGCGTCCACAAGCGTATGCATGCGGCGCAGGCTGAAGAGTTCAGGTTGCTGGTGGATTGCTTCCGCGAGAACCCTGAGAGCTTCTGGCAGCGCAACAAGGTGCCGACCTATCCTTGGGACGAGCAGACCTTTTTGAATGCCTTGAATGAGGTTGACCTGACCCCGCAGGCTGATCCTAACACGGCGAGCCAGACGCAGCGGATGATGAAGATTGTCGGCCTGAAGCAGCTTCAGGCGTCGAACCCGTCGATGTATGACCCTGTTGCGATTGATATGGCTGCCTTGCAGGCAATGGGCTGGAATAATCCACAACAGTTCATGGTTCCGCCGAGTGCTATGGGCGCTCCGCCGCCGCAACTTATTCAGGCCAAGGCACAATTGGAGAATGATGCCAAGCGTGCCAATGCGGCCATGATGGATGCGCAGACAAAGCAACAAGCGGCTCAGGCTAAAGCGCAAGTCGATATGATGTTGGCGCAGGCCAAGCTACAGGAGTCTGGGGGAGCAGGGGGCCAAGATGGTCAGATCGATCCTCTTAAGGCCGCCGAGCTTGATGTAAAGAACAAAGAAATCCAGATGCGCCTGATGGACAGTCAGCTTGATGCTGTCAACCGGAAACGGGATCGCGAAAGCCGCGAGCGACTTGCTGCTGTTCGTCTTGCGGAAGACATGGCTAAAAACCCAGCCGGGCTGTCTGTTGTTAACCAGATCATTGATCCGGGAATGATACAGCGCCTTGAGCAGAATGAGCAGTCGTTGCAGGAAGACTGATATGGATGATCGCGGATACGTCATTCCGGTTGTTGGCCTTCGCAAGGCGGCTGAAGAAGAGCGCAACAAGAAAATTCCTTTAAGGGCAACCCGACCAACTCCATTTCTTTCAAGTTTGGATGAGACCCTATCGGGATGGGGTCCAAACGAAAATGTCCCCGCCAGAGTTGTTGAGCCAGAGGTCACCCCGACGGTTGTCGAGCCTGACGAAAATCCTGTCACTAGGGCCGTTAGAGTTGTTAGGTCCATTCCCAGCAGGGCTGTAGATACTGCTGCCGATCTGGCCAGAAAACTAATTTCAAGTGATGAATATCAATCGACCGGGGATCGATTGGTTCAGGATAATCGCGTTAACTTTGGCGACCCCAATGTCGCGGCTGATTTTTTCCGCGCAAGTGATGCGCTGAAGCGCATGGGTTATAGCGAGGGTGGCATGCCGGAGGGCGTGCCTGAATGGGCTACTCCAAGAACGCCTGAAGACGCTTCGGCTGCAATTAATCGTGAGCGCGAACGCCTTGCCAAGGAGCAAGAACTTGCGCGCATGAATACGCCTGAATTTCAGCAACAGACGGCTGACCGCATGTTTCAGGAGTCGTTCAGCCCAGAGCGTCTGGCTAGAATGACTCCGGGATATGTTGAGCCGACATATCGTGACGCTGCTATCAATGATGCGCTTTCCTATGCAAGGCAGCTTGAAAGACAACAGCGCAGGCAGGATGTGGCAGGCGCATTAGCGCAGACTTGGCCTGCGCAGATGGCCAAGAGTGCTTACGAAGGAGCAAAGCTTCCGGGCGATGTCGCTTTGGGGCGTACTGATCCGCGTAGTGATGAGGCGATCAAAAGAGCCATTGACTTGGCTGGACTGACGATGAGCGGAACGCTTGCCAGCCCGCCTGTATCTGGTGCTGTTATGGGTGCTGGCCCCGTTAGGAGCGCGCCGACAATTCAGCGCGAGTTGACGCCAATGGGCTTCTACAGCCACGGCGCTGAAGCCGCGATGAATTTGCCGCAGGCGAAGGGTACGCCTGAGCAGATCGTGGCGTCTTTGCGTCAGGCTGGTGTGAAACCTGACGAGCTATTTGCGACTGGCATTGCCAATGAGGCAGCGACCGCCGAGTTGCAGCAAAAAATTGCCGCAGAATTTAAACCGAAGATTGATGCCGCTCGCGCAGCGATGGAAGGTATGGAGCCGGGCACGAAAGATTTTGATAAAGCAGAACGCCAATTTAAAAACCTTCAAAGCACCATGCGCGCTCAGATTGATAGCGCACTGGCGTTGACTGAGAACTGGGCTGGTAAGCCAAGCGTGACGCGCGAGGAGGTTGCGCAGCATTTCCGCGAGCGGATGCCGCAGATTGAAGAGACGGTTCTGGGCGGCAAGCCGACACTGTCGGACGCTGACTTTGCGCGAGATTACGACAAACTGTATGAGGCGTATGTTTCTGAAAAAGGAGGACCGCCGCGACATGATGGTCTGCTTCGCGAGTGGGCTAATGAAACAATAGCTGCCGAGATTGTTGGGAGAAACGTCAAATACGGCGACTACGTCGTGCCCGGCGGCGAGAACTACCGCGAGGTGTTGTTGAAAATGCCGCATGAAGAAAAACGCCGCGTAGGCGTTCTTTCAAACGGCACCATTATGACTGAAGAGGAACTTGCGAACCCCGTTGTCCGTAGGACGGCTGAGAAGATCGGTCTTACAATGGAAGACCGTATGATGCCGACTATGGTTCCTTTTAAATCCCAACATTGGGACGAGCCCAACGTCCTCGCACACATTCGCATGTCCGACCGCCGTGGTCCGAATGGCGAGAAGGTTCTGCATGTCGAAGAGTTGCAGAGCGATTGGGGGCAGAAGGGAAAGAAGGAAGGGTTTAGGGAGCAAGCTAGAGCTGCGTTTGATGCAGAAAATGCAAAATACAAAGAGCTAACCGACTCTGCGACCCAAAAGTGGAAAGAACTTGAAGCGTCTGGAATGTCCGAACGAGATATAGGCAGAAACTCGGAACTTATTGCATTAGAACGGGAAGCCGGGGCGCAGGCTATAAAAGTTGGTAATCTGAATAGAACAATCAGAGAAGGCCTCCCCTCCGCCCCCTACGTCACTTCGACGCAAGGATGGACCGACCTTGCTCTGAAACGTGTTCTGCGCGAGGCGGCGGAAAACGGCTACGATAAGGTTGTTTGGACGCCGGGCGCTGAACAGGCGAAGCGGTATGATTTGGCCGAACACGTTAAAAGCCTTGCCTATGATCCAGAAGAAAAAACATTGAGTTATGTTAGGCAAGGGTCGCGGGGAGAGGGTTGGATTGATCACCCCGGAAGTGTTGAGCCAAAAGATCTTGCTGGTATAATTGGTAAAGAAGCCGCAGATCGTTTGCTTGCTCAGAAGCCAAATCCTTTGAGCGGAAATCATATTCTTGAAGGCGAGAACCTTTCTTTTGGCGGCGAAGGCATGAAGGGCTACTACGACAAGATCGTGCCGACGCAGCTTCAGAAAATCCTCAAGAAGATTGATCCGCAGGCGAAGGTCGGCATGACCGACATCATGCTTCCCCCTTCCGGCGCGCGTGGTTCGAATAATCCGCCAATCGAAGCGCCCGGCATCACGATCACACCTCAGATGCGCGAGAATATCCTGCGTGGCCTTCCGCATATGGCTGAAGGTGGCGCTGTTCCGCGCCGTGGATTTGATGAAGGTGGTGTTCCATCATTCGCTTCGCCGGAGGAGCAGAACGCACAATTGAATGACGCCATAGCTTATGCTCGTCAAATCGAAAAGCGAGAGGCTATGAATGAAGCGCGCGAAGCACTAGCGCAGACTTGGCCCGCGCGTGCGGTAAAAGATATTTATGGTGCTGTAACTCTTCCGGGCGATGTTGCTTTGGGGCGCACCGATCCACGCAGCGATGAGGTAATTAAGCGCGCTTTAGATCTTGCCTTTTTGCCGGTCGGGAATGCACCTGCTGGGGCAATTGGCGCGGGAATAAGGTTGCGCCCAACCGAAGGTGTCAAACAAGTACAGAGAGGCACGCCAGAACACGCTGTCGCTAATGCGCGGCCAGAGTTGAGCCGACTTGTCAGTCCGTTTAGCGATGACCCTGAGAGCGTGCGTAGAGCGTTAGAAATCGCTGCGACGTATCGTGTGCCACAAGGGACCGAATTTGGCACAAACAGCTTTTTTCGAAACAAACCCTCAATGAGCGTTAAAGACATTCAGCCTGATATTGGTTCTCTCCCCGGCGTAACGCCAGTTGCCCCCCGGCCAATTAATTGGGAACAATTTGGAAAAGAGGCCAAGGGCGGCACCATGATAAATGTTGGTGGCGACCGCCTGAACCTCGGCCTGCTTAGAGACATCAACAATGAAGGCCGTTTGGCATGGGAAGTTCCGCTGCACGCGGGGCCAAAATATATGCTTGAGCCAAACCCCGGACTGGTATGGGCAAATGCTCCCACCCATACAACCAGTTTCAATAAAATTATCGCTGAAGCTGCCAAGAAGGGTCCTGTCTATGGTGTTTACGCTCCAATGGGGCCGACAGCAGTGGATAGTTCTGTCGGTATGTTCAACGCAGTAATGTCTCAAATCCCGACAGCTAAAATCTCACGCGCAGCCGCAAAAGAATTTGACGACATGGTGCGAAGCGGCATTTTCACTAATAAAATCAAAGATCGACCAAGCACCGCTAAGACCATGGGGCAGATTTGGCCCGGTATTTCTAAGATAAAGGATCAAGAGACAGTCCTTAAGCTTGCAGGAGAGATGACGGGAACCCAAAGAGGCGACCTCGTAAAGGCAATGGAAGCAACAGCATGGCGCAACAAAAATTTCCCCGAAATTGGTGTTACGCGCGTGGCAGTGACTGACCCAGCTCTGCTTTCAACGCCGACAAATACTGTTGGACATCGGATCGTCAAATTCGATACCGAAGGACTGGTCAAACCAAACCGCAAGTTCATGCATCAGACATATCCAACCGAAACTCGGGGTCAGTATTTCGCTGATGTTCCTGTTGTTCAAACGCAATATGGAATGCCGATCCCCATGCAACAGCGGCTCTTGATGCCAGATAAATCTGGCAACATTTCACACCCGTATTCTCTGGATACGATGGGCCGCAGCAATGCTCGCAAATTATTCACGGAGCAGAAACAAACACAGCCGATTGATGATCGCATGATTGAGAGCATTTTGCTGGGACTTAAGCGTCAAAAAGAATACGGTTTTCGCCGTGGTGGATCTATCCCTAACCACGCCGTTGCTGTCGCGAAACTGGTTCATGGAGATCAGTGGAAATGAAAAAACCTAATCGCAAGACCCGCAGGCTTATGAAGTTTCACGGTGGTCGTCCCGACATTGAGAACTTGCTGAGAAGCATCCACGAGGAGGCGCGGTCGAAGAAGCGCAAGCACTTTGACGACGGTGGAGGCGCTGACGGCGGCGGTGGTGACGGCGGCGGCTGGGGCGGCGATGATGGCGGCGGCTGGGGCGGCGATGACGGTGGAGGCTGGGGCGGCGATGACGGTGGATGGGGCAGTGCAGGCGATAGCTGGGGCGATGACGGCCTTGGCGGCTGGACAGGCGGGGAAGACGGAACTGGGGGAGGAACTGGTGCATTTGGAGCAGATAGCTGGGGCGATACCAGTGGGTTAGACGCTGGATGGGTTGGGGCAACGGATACTGGCCCGGCTGGACCGGAAGGTATGTCTTCTGAAGACGAAGACGCAATGGCAGCCGCTATTGGAGCAAGTCCCGGTCTTGCAGCAGCTTTGGGCATTCAGGATGCTCCATCAATTGCGGGTATTTCTGAAGACGATTTGGGACAATTTGGAAAAACTGGAACTCAGGCGGCTCCCGGATGGTTTGGTGCAAACTTAGATACCGGAGCCCCTGCTTTTGACGCGGGTAGAGAAGCATCTAATGCGGCCTTGGCTAGTTTTTACGAAGGCATGGCCAATGCTCAGGCCATGCAGGAACAAGGGCCAGCAGAAGATCAAAGCCCCAGTTCTCCATTTGGCGGGTTACCGGGTAGCATATCTGAGAACACAGGCATTGATGCGGGTCCGCAAGGCGTTAATGCAGGTGTATCTGCTGGCAAAAGTGAAGGTTTTGTAGGGGCTCAAGACCAAGGCCCCAGCCCCAATGCAAGTCCTGAAACAGGGACTTTTGAACATGCTGCTGAATGGGGAGCGCCTGTAGGGGCTGCTCCGTCTTATACCTATAGCGAAGTTGGGCTAGACCCGGCATTCGCATCTCCAAATTTGGGACCGGCCCCGGCTCAGGAGCCAGAAGCTCCGGCTCAGGAACAAGAGACTCCGTCAACGCCTATGACGTTGGACATTTCCAAAGCATTTGAAGCGCCGGGAACTCCAACAGGTTCTCCAACAGGCTCTCCAACAGGCTCTCCGGCAGGCTCTCCAGCAGGATCGACCGCAGGAACTACTGCCGGAGCTATTGGCGCAATTGGTGGCGCTCCTTCAATTGATACCGGGGCACCAAGCGCACCTGATATGGGTGGAGGTGAGCCGCCTCTTTGGCCGCCGCTGAAAAGGTTCCCAGACGGAACGTATGGATATGACACCAGTTTTAATGAGACAGGCATGCGCAGGGGCGGCGCAGTTCCGGCCAACGTCGAGCAGGCTCTTAAAGTAATACGAGACTACATGGGGAGCGGTGGTGACCACGATTCTATATTGCGGGTCGCACATATGGTACTATCGAAGAATATGTCATCGCCGCGTGGCATAAAATCCCCTTAAGCGGCACGGGGGACGCCCCGATAACTCCGGAGTGCAAAAAGAATGTCGGATATGGCGAAAAAGGCCCGCGAGGCCATGAAAGCAAAGGCGAAAGCCCTTGCGAATGAAAAGGTAGGCAAAGTGGACTCTTCCACTTGGACGCCGCCTGAGCCGATTAATGCAGAGGCAAAGACGGGCATGCGCCCGATCTCGCGCAGCGCATACAAGAAGGGCGGCAAGGTTATGGGCGAGGCTTGTGAGGCCCGCGCAGACCGTAAGCCTCGCAAGAGCGGCGGCAAGACGCTGACGGCTGACAGCCTGATGAACCGCGATCAGAAAGAAGCCAATGAAGAGCGCGAAGGCATCAAGCACAAGGGCGGCCTGAAGACTGGCGGTCGCGCGAAGAAAAACAACGGCGGTCCTAGCTGGGCCGCTGGTCCTCGTCCGGGCATGAACGAGGGCGAGGATATGACTGCCGAGCAGCAGGAAGCCGCTCGCAAGAAATCCGAAGCTGAAAGCCGCCAGCGTCAAGAGCAAGAAGCTCCTGAAGTTCGCAAATCCGGTGGTCGCACGAAGAAGCAGATGGGTGGCGCGTTCCTTCCTCCGTCGATCCGCAATGCGGCAGCCATTGGCGCGGCGTCCAATCGCGCTAATGTTCCGGGCGGCATTCTTCAGCCGACAGCTAAAGGTGGTCGTCCGATCGCTATGCCGGGCATGAAGGACGGCGGCAAGACGCCGAAGCGTATGAACCGCAACACCGGCGGTCGCACTGCGCCGAAGAAAAAGGCCGCAGTTAATGTGAATGTGATTGTTGCCGGTGGAAAGCCCGACATGGGTCTTGGAATGGCTCCGCCTCCGGGCGCTCCGCCTCGCGGCCCAGCAGGCATTCCTGTTCCTGTTCCTCCTCCGGGCGCTGGTGCTCCGGGGATGCCTCCGGGCATGCCGGGTGGAATGCCTCCGGGTCCGGGCGCTCCGCCCCCGATGCCTCCGGGCATGCCTCCGATGCCCCGCAAGCGCGGTGGCAAGGTCTATCGTTCCTACAAGGACATGGACGCTGGCGCAGGTTCTGGCGAGGGCCGTTTGGAAAAGACCGAAATTCAGAAGCGTAAAGGCTGACTGAATGCCCGGCAGGTCTCCGTCACCTGCCGGGCACTTATTTGACGGGAAAAGGGGAGACGATGCTAACGACAAGTACGGTCTTTAGGGCCGAACTTGAGAAATTAATCACAGAGGCCATTAATTATCAGATTGAAATCATATCATCGCCAAACGCTGTGATTGATTTCCAAGTGTACAAACACCACTTGGGTTTCATCGCGGGGCTAAGACACGTTCTTGAGCTTTGTGATGAGGCGGAATCAAACATCAACAAGCGCGAGAGGGGTGCGTGATGTCGAACATTGCCATGTTGCACGAGAAAGATCCGTGCCAAGCAATCATCAAAGAAATCGGAAACATCAAAGACATCGAGGTCTTTAATACTCAGGTACTTGTTGCGGTCTACATTCGGCCAGAAAAGACCAAGGGCGGCATTATCCTGACTGATAATCAGCGGCATGAGGACCGCTATCAGTCCAAGGTTGGGCTGATATTGAAGAAAGGCCCGTCAGCTTTTGTCGATGATGACGGCAAATGGTTCAATAAAGCCAAATTCAACGAAAAGGATTGGATTGTTTTCCGCCCCAGCGAGGGATGGAACGTCACAATCAACGGGGTTTTGTGCCGAATGCTGGACGATACCAGCGTCAAGGCGCGAATTTCTCATCCAGATCAAGTTTGGTGAGGTGAAATATGTCTGACACTGAAGAAAAGATGGAATTTTCAATTCCTGAAGACGATGCGCCCGAAAATGAGGTCGTTATTGTCGATAAAAACGAAAAAAATGAGAAAGATGATGCTATTGATCCCGAAGATGGCATCAATGACCTCAAAATGAAGCTTCAAAGCGAGCAGCAGCGTCGTTTAGAGGCGGAAAATCGCGCCAGAGAGGCCATTCAGCGCCAATATGCGGCTCAAACTGAACGGGAAGAGGCGAATTACACTCTCATTGAGAGCGCGATTAAGACCGTTGAGCGTGACAGCAGCGATTTGAGGGCTGCCTATCGTGACGCCTTGTCTGTCGGCGACTATGACCGGGTCGCTGAGATCCAAGACGCCATGACTGAGAACAAATTGCGTCTCAGCGAACTAAATCGGGGCAAGGAATACCTCAAGTCCAAACGTGAGGAAGCCCCTGAGCCGTCTCCGCCACAAGACCCTGTCGAGGCGCTTGCGGCTAACTTGTCTCCGAAGTCTGCCGAGTGGATCAGGGCGCACCCTGAATACGCGAAAGACCAGAAACTGTTCCGCAAGATGCTTGCGGCGCATGAATTGGCCTTGGCTGACGGCATCGAGCCGGACACGGACGACTATTTCAGTTCGGTGGAGTCAACGCTCCGAATTGAACGTCGTAAACCGTCTAGGGAGCCCGTAGAAGCCGAAACGGACGCGGAAGCCATGTCTACCGCAGCCAAGCCGGTTCAGCGGCGGTCGGCTCCCCCTGCGGCTCCTGTGTCTAGGGCTACAAATGGTCCGGGTTCGACCCGGTCCAATGTCATTACCCTGACAAGGGCGGAGGCTGAAGCCGCTCGCGACATGGGCATGACGGAAAAGGAATATTGGGAAAACAAGCGTCTTCTTCAGAAAGAAGGCAGGATTTGAGGAGGTTGAAAATGGCAAGTGAATTCAAACAGGCCGTGAAGGCCAGTGAACGGCCCCCGCTCCGCGCTGAAATGCGGGATGACGACCCTCGCGCCCGTGCGGCTCGCCGCGCTGCGGAGATTAAGGGCCACATTGGGTCGCTCGATGAGGGCACTGACGAATTCTGGATTGATCCGTCCAGCATTCCGGATGGCTGGTCTTATGAATGGAAGCGTCGTACGATCTACAATCAGGAAGATCCGTCTTATCAGGTCCATTTGGCTCGTATGGGTTGGGAGGCTGTCCCCGCCAATCGTCACCCAGAAATGATGCCCGCCGGGGATACCAGCAACGTCATCCTGCGCAAGGGCATGGTCCTTATGGAGCGTCCCTTGGAAATCACTTCCGAGGCTAGGGCCATTGAACTGCGTCGGGCTAGGGCGCAGGTGCGGGCTAAGGAAGACCAGCTTGCTGCGGCTCCGCAGGGGCAGTTTGAGCGGTCAAACAAGGACTCGTCCCTTGTTAAAGTCCGCAAGAGCTATGAGCCGATGCCGATCCCGGAGGATTGATGCTAGTCCCTTTTTAGGGGTGTATTGGGCCGCCTTGTGCGGCCCTTTACATTTTTCAGAATGGGGGTTATTATCCGCTCCAAGGCGCTCGGTGCGCTGTGTCTTCCCCGGCGTGAAGACTTTAAACTTGTCCCCGGTTCTTAGTCGCCCCGGCGTGCGATGATGGACTAACCTCAAATAGAGGAGAATCCGTCATGGCCAATACGGCTGCATACAACGGATTTCAACAGTACAGCGGCACTGGCTCTTCCCCTACTTACGAGCAGGTGGCCGTCCGCATTGCATACAATGCTTCCGCCATTTTCTATGGCGATCCCGTCAACCCTGATGCTAACGGCTATGTTGTGAAGGGCGTCACGTCCGCTGGTTCGGGCAACCCCCAGATCGCTGGCATTTTTGTTGGCTGCAAGTATCTTTCGGTCTCGCAGAAGCGGACGGTTTGGTCGAACTATTGGCCCGGCACGGACGTTGACTCTTCGCAGATCGTTGAAGGCTACATTGTCAATGACCCGAACGCCAAGTTTGTGGCTCAGTCTGACGGTACTGGCCTTACTGCGGCTGCGATCAACAACAATGTTGGCTTCAACATTGGCACCGGCAACACGGCTAACGGCATTTCGGGCTCGTATATCAACTCCGGCACGGTTACTCCGGGCACGGACAATTCGCTCCCGTTCCGCGTCATTGCCCTTCTCTCGGACCCTCCGGGCGTGAACGGCACTGAATCTGGCGCGTATGCCAAGGCTATCGTGGCGTTTAACAACGTCTCCACCAAGCAGCTTACGGGCATCTAAGAGGAGTAAGGACCAATGGCTGTTAATCTTAGTGCCATCAAAGACCTTCTCCTGCCCGGTCTCCGTGGCGTTGAAGGCAAGTACGAGCAGATCCCGTCCCAGTGGGACAAGATCTTCACGAAGCACAACTCGAAAATGGCTCTGGAACGCACCGCTGAAATGCGCTTCCTTGGTTATGCTCAGTTGAAGACGGAAGGTGGCCAGACCTCCTTCGATAACGGCTCCGGCGAGCGTTACGTCTACAATCAGGAACACAATGAAATCGGCCTTGGCTACGCGATTACTCGTAAGGCCATTGACGACAACCTGTACAAGACGCAGTTCGCCCCGTCGAACCTTGGCCTCATTGAGTCCTTCGCTCAGACGAAGGAAATCTATGGCGCTAACGTCCTCAACACGGCGACGACCTACAATGCCAATGTCGGCGGTGACGGTAAGGCTCTCTGCGCCACCGACCACCCGATTGATGGCTCGACGGTCGCCAACAAGCCGACCACTGACGTTGATCTCAACGAAAGCACGCTTCTGAACGCAATGATTGCGATCAGGACGAACTTCCGTGATCAGGCTGGCCTGAAGATCTTCGCTCGTGGCCGTCGCCTTGTTGTCCCGCCGCAGCTTGAGCCGGTTGCAATCCGCTTGACGAAGACGGAACTGCGTCCGGGTACGGCAGACAATGATGTGAACGCGATCATGTCAACGGCAGGTGGCCTGCCTGAAGGCTATATGGTCAACGACTATCTGACCTCTCAGTTTGCATGGTTCATGCTGACGAACATCGACGGTCTCTCCTACATGGAGCGCGTTAAGTTCGAATCCGACATGCAGGTCGATTTCGTTACAGACAACCTTCTCGTAAAAGGTTACGAGCGTTACAGCTTCAGTTACTATAACTGGCGCTCCATCTACGGCTCGTTCCCCACTTCGTAATGCATTGGGGGCTTCGGCCCCCAATTTACACTAGGCTCATAGATCACGCAGACCGGCCTAGCGGACTCTGCACAGACTGTGTGATCGTATCGTGCAGGAGAGACCCAAATGGGTACAACTACGTTCACTGGCCCGATCAAGGCTGGCGACGTTCTTGATACGACTGGCTCTGCGGCTGGTTCGGTTAAGAATGTCGGTAGCGTTGTTCTTTGCCAATCTGCGAATATCACGCAGGCTGACACGGCAACCGCATACAACACTGGGATTTGCATCCCGGCTGACAGCCACATTGTTGCTATCGAGCTTCTATCTTCTACGGCATGGAGCGGCGCGGCAACGACGATTAGTGTCGGCACTTCCGCAACTGCAACTGAACTTGTCTCTGCTGGTGTTACCAGCGGTGCAATTGGTCTTGCGGCCTTTTCTCCGGGGACCAGCGCCACTCGCGTTGGTGTTTGGAAGGACACAGGCGTATCTGACGTTCTGGTTTACGCTCTTTCGGCTAACACCGGAACTGGCGTTGGGACGTTGGTTGTTCGCTACGTTCAAGCTGAGAATCTGGCCTGATAGGAGGATATCATGGGTGCTTATAAAGGTAAGGCTTCGGTCTTCAAGGAAGCTGACGAAAAGACCTCCGGCTTCAAGAAGGGCGGGAAGGCGATGGACAAGGAAGTGATGTCGGAAGCTGCGGAA
>Ga0209536_100007162_pt1 | contig 16937 bp, 13 predicted proteins | sample DeeMarSeWOR28_12_FD_187461 | JGI IMG/M metagenome (GOLD analysis project Ga0209536, IMG submission 187461) | Marine sediment microbial communities from White Oak River estuary, North Carolina - WOR-2-8_12 (SPAdes) (version 2) | ecosystem: Environmental > Aquatic > Marine > Intertidal zone >... | reverse complement strand
TCCCCGACAGTACCGCGCACACCATTGAGCGGTCAGGACGATTCCCGACCGACGATCGGCGATTTCCGCAATGGACCGACGCCTCACGCTTTTCGGTACTGACAGTAGATGCGGAGGGCGGGCGGCCTGCTCCGTAACGCACCACATTGAATCGGGCCTCAACAGCAATCCCCTGCCACTAGCAATCTTATATACGTATATTACGCCTAGCGATTGGACCCCTCACACAGGCGCGCTCCTGTGACCCTTGCCCACCCGGGAGACGAGCATGAACAAGCGCAGACTAGCTGCAAAGCGGTGCACTGTCCTATCAGTCGCCGTGACTACTTTGGCTGCAGGTATCGCCCGGCCACAGAGTCAGTCGGTGGATTTCAGTTCCGAGCGCTGGCATCTGGTCGACGCTGAGATAGCGAACAGGTTCGGCAGGGAGTGTCTGTCAGGAACCGCCTATCTCAAGGACCTACAATTCCAGGATGGGGTGATTGAGGTGGACATCGCTGTCGACGGCACGCGTTCCTACCCCGGGATCATCTTCCGCATGCAGTCGGAAGAGAACTACGAACGCCTATACGTACGCCCCCATAGGGCCGGCCTCTACCCGGACGCCATCCAGTACACGCCGGTATTCAACCGCGTGGAAGGTTGGCAACTGTACAACGGAACGGGATATACGGCTGCTGCAGAACTACCGGCTGGAGAGTGGGTCCGGTTGAGATTGGAGATTCAGGGGAAGCAGGCCCGCGTCTACCTGGGTACCAGAGCTTCCCCCACCCTGGTAATCACGGATCTGAAGCACGGAGCCAGCAGCGGGACCCTAGGAGTCCTGGGTCCAAAGAACGATACCGCCTGCTTCTCCAACTTCAGCTACATGCCGACCGGCGATCTGACATTTGGCCCGCCATCCACTCCTGAGCCGCCCAGCGGGACCGTTACAGACTGGGAGATATCACGCACTTTCCCAGCGGAACGGGTGGACAGGGACTCCTATCCCGGCTTTTACACCATCTTCTTCGCAGACTGGCGCCAGGTGGACCCCGAAGCTACTGGATTGGTTGACATAGCCAGATACACAGGAAGAAGCGGGCCCGAGCCCGACCTCGTCCTCGCCCGAACAGTGGTCATGTCGGAGGAGGCAGAGAACGTCAGACTGTCCTTGGGCTACAGCGATGAAGTTGACGTGTTTTTCAACGGCCGTAAGGTATTCGCTGGCATTAGCTCTTATCGTTCCCGAGATCCGTCGTTTCTGGGAGTGGTAGGGCTGTATGACGCAATCAATCTGAGGCTACAGCGTGGTCTCAACGAAATCCTCCTAATGGTCACCGAGAGCTTCGGCGGCTGGGGCTTCATGGCAAGGGCCGACCGTGAGCTTCAGCCTCCGGTTGCAGATCACTCGCGCACCGCGAGAGTGTGGGAGACACCGGATACGTTCCTCACGCCAGAGAGCGTGCTGTACGATCCCGTACGGGATGTTGTCTACGTCACCAACTTCGATGCCCGATGGTCGGAAACGACGGAATTCACAGGCTATATCTCGAGACTGAACTTGGACGGCGCTATCGAAGAGCTGCGATGGGTGACAAACCTGAACGCCCCGACCGGGATGAGTATCCACGGCGACAGGCTCTGGGTGGTGGAACGAGGCAATCTGACCGAAATAGACCCGGATCGCGGTGAGTTGCTTCGGAGATACCCGATCTCTGGGTCGGAGTTCCTCAACGATATCGCGATCGACTCGGCGGGTAACATCTACCTCTCAGACACATCACCTTCGTCACTGTCTGGCAGTCGGATCTACCGGTTCAAGGATGGTGTGTCTGAGCTTTGGGTGGACAGTGAGCAGATCAGCATGGCCAACGGATTGTACATCCATGGCGACAAGCTCCTAGTCGGCAATTCAGGCGATGGATTTCTCAAGGCCGTGGGCCTGGGCGACAAGCACATCACGGACATAGCCTGCTTTGGCGGAGGAGTCTTGGACGGCATTAGAGTCGACAATCATGGCAGCTATCTGGTCTCTCACTGGAAAGGCCAGGTCTACGCCGTGTCTGACTCCGGAAGAGTGGTCGAGGTCTTGGACACGATGGCGGCAGGAATGAACTCCGCAGATTTTGAGTACATTCCTGACCGGAACCTCCTGATCATACCCACCTTCCTGGGCAACAAGGTTGCAGCATATCGGTTGACCGAACAATAGTATGGTAATGCTAAAGAGACTCAGTTCGTTCTGGCTGGCCACCTTCAGCCTGGTCCTCGCACCTGCTGTCGAGGCACAAACCCAGCGTACCCAGCGCGATGAGTGGCAGAAAGTCAGCGAGATCTTCGCTGCAATGGACATTCAGGCAGGAGACAGGGTGGCGGATATTGGTGCAGGCTCAGGTTTCTTTGCGGTGCGGCTCAGCCCCTTGTTGGGCCCCCAGGGTAGGGTGATTGCCGTAGACATCGATTCCGCTGCGATCCGGGGGCTCGAACGCTTGATCCGGCAATCCTCGCTGGACAATGTGGAGTTGGTACTGAGCGAGCCGGACGATCCGAGACTAGCTCCGAACTCGATCGACGCCGCCCTGATTGTGATCTCGTATCACGAGATGGAGGCACATCAGGAGATGTTGGCCGGTATCAAGCAGGCCCTGCGTCCGGGATCTCGTCTCGTAATCGTGGACAATGCAGCTCGCGATCCGACAGCGAGCCGGCAAGCCCAGATGCGCCTTCATCACATCGACATTGCCTTGGTGGAACGGGACCTCGAGGCAGCTGGGTTCGAAATCATCGAGCGGCGGCCGCATTTCATAGATGGGGACTACAACGGGTACCGGCGGCGCCATTGGATGCTGGTGGCGACTCCCCTCCAGGGCTGAGAGCCGAATTTGACAGCGAGCCGGGCTCCCCAAGCTGGTCGGCATGGCCAAGCGTCCGGTGACATGGCACAGCCGGCCGACTGGAGTCGTGCCTGCCACCGCTTGAAAATAGGATCTCTGCGCTGCATTGTAACTTGGTTCTTTCTGCAACGTATTGTACAGTGATGGATCCGGCCAACATCGATACCCTACTGACGTTCCGTCACCTGGCGGATGACGCTCGTACCGGCCTACAGCAGGTGCGGCAGAACAAGGGCGAGATCCGGGTCGTTGCGGGATACCTCGAGGCAGGAGACGTACTGGAAAGCTATCGACCCCTCAGCATCCCGGTCCGCAGAGCCTACCGGGAATCAGACCGTGCCGCATTCGTACGAGTCTGCCAAATTCTCACCTCAACCGGCGCGGCGGACCTGGTAGATCGGGTCGCTCAGATCAAGTCGCGGTACGACAAGGTCATGGCGGACCTATCCTCGCACACGACCTTGAACGACAAGCCCCTCGAGCACCGGCTGGTCTTTGACGCCTGGCTGGACGCCGTCATATTCGGAAGTTTTGGTGGCAAGGACAAGAAGTATCGCGACCTAGTAGAGGAATGCGGTAAGGCGGTGGAAGGCGTGGCGGTGAGAATCACGGAGGGAATCGCCGAACGGATGCTCGAACTGGCCCCCCTGGTATCCGAAACGCTGCAGCGACATCTCGGCCAAGGGGACGCTAGGACCGCTTCGGACAGTTAGTCCACCAGCCAGCCGTCGTGCAAATTGATGATACGATTGCCGTACTTGGAGTATTCCTCGTTGTGCGTGACCTGGATGATTGTCGTACCACCGTCGTTCAACTTCTTTAGCAGGTCCATGATCATCCGTCCCTGAGACGAATGAAGGCTGCCCGTCGGCTCGTCAGCCAAGATCAACCGAGGGCTGGCAACCATTGCTCTTGCCACCGCCACCAATTGCTGCTGACCACCAGAGAGCTGCCGCGGGTAGAGATCCTTCTTGGCAACGATCTGGAACTTGTCCAAGGTGTCCGCAACGATGCCTTGGCGCTCTCCTCGGGGCACGTTGCGGTAGGAAAGGGGGATATCGAGGTTCTCGTAGACGGTGAGATCGTCGAGCAGGTGATACTGCTGGAACACGAATCCTATGTACTGCTTGTGCAGTTCGTTTCGGTGCTTGGTCTTGAGTTCGTGTACCGGCCGATCCACGAAATAGTATTCACCCGCCCAAGCACCATCGAGCATGCCCACGATGCCGAGTAGCGTGGACTTCCCGGCCCCTGACGGCCCCATGACCGTTACGAACTCACCTTCCTCGATGTCGACGGTTATCTGACGCAGCACGTATTGCTTGGCGTTGCCCAGGAGGAAGAACTTCTCGACATTTCTGAGTGATATCATCTTTGTCCAGGCCTGAAGTTGCTCGTGAGGATTCTAGCACAGTTGGTTTCTTTTGGTAGTGTGCAATCACCCAGATTCCGGCTGCCGGGCCACCAGGAGACAGCACCCGACCGCCTGCGCCTACGTCCTGCCCAGCTCCTTTTCCCACGCACTCAACGCCACTTCATAGTACCGTGGCGAGAACATGACCCATTCGCCCAACGACTCGGGTACACTATAGGATTCGGCGGCCTCGGTTGCCGGTATGCCACGCTCATGCGCCAACCGTGCGGCAGCTTCAACGTCGTCGATCAGCTCGATGTAACGATTGAGGTCGGAGGCATCCGCCACCGATCCATGTCCCGGCACGTACACCGTTGCTTGGTCTCTGACCAGCGCCCGCACACCCCGCGATAGCTGGGACGGAATGGCGTCCCGGTAGTTGGGAAACATTCGATTCCACACTAGATCGCCACACCACACCACGCTTGGTTCTGCGATCTCCACGGTGACGTCACTCGGTGTGTGACCCAGGCGAGGCACCAAGTGAACCGCCCGATCGCCCAGATCGATGCTGGCAGCGGAGGAGGGATCGATTTTCACCACGTCCGCCAGCATGTGAGCACGAAGAGAGTCGGTTGGCACAGCGCGCCCGGCGTCGGCCTCACTGATCAGATTGCGGGTCTTCTCGGTCGCGAAGACATCGGGTCGTTCATCCGCCCCATAGCCTTCCACCCCGTTAGCATGATCTCCGTGGAAGTGCGTCAGCACAACGTGGCTGGGCCAGCGGCCCGTCAGTTCCCGAGCCTGTTGCGCCATCCATGCAGCCCCGTTTGGGGTAGCGAAGCTCTCGACGACAAGGCACCCGTGGGTGCCCGCAACAATGCCGCCATTGCACAGGGTCGTCCGATCGCCGGTGAGCGGAGTCGAGATCAACGCCCACAGACCCTCTCCCACGCTCTCGAGGCGTCCCCAGGGTTCCTGGGCCACAATCGCGCGGTGCCGGCCAGGGGCCGAGAAGTCGCGAGCCCAATTTGGGACTGCCGAACCTACATACAGCAAGTGAGCTCCACAGGAAGCTGTGACTCCAAGAAAATCCCGGCGGGAGAGACCCTGTGTGCCACCCCCAGCAGGCCGCGCACCGCTCGAATCAATCACCTCTGGTTACCCTTCTCCGTATCCCCTGCAGATTCCGCAGCAGGGGCTTGCCAGAACGCCAAGTTGTCCGGCGCAGCAGCCGCCACGCTCGCCGAGTACAGTGCAGCATTGAACACCAAGCGGAAGTTGCCGAACGGCTGTCCTCGCCATTGTGGCCGCATGGCGAGCAGGATCACGTGCCCGTCGCCGTGTCTCACATCCACTGCTGTAGCGTACCCCTGCAGGTGTTTCTCTCCCAGGAGATACCCAGACAGGAGCACCGTACCGGCCTTGGGGTACTTGGCCAACACGGCGCCTTCAAATTCTTCCCCGGTGGTGAACACCGGGCTGCGGCTGACAAATATCTTGCCGTTCTCAGGCATACCCGACATGACTGGGTGCGACGGGTCCACCTCCATCGCCACGAGGGACCCGGCCATGAAGAACTCCTTTCGCTCAAGATCGGCTACCACGTCCTCGACCGGTAAGTGCAGCTGCTCGACAGCGAACAGGCTGCCCCCGTTCCACGTGGCCAGAGTGCCGCCAGCGCGCACGAATTCATCGAGTGCCCGTACTCCATCACTCCCGATACCGCCGGCGTAGCGTGGCGGGACAGTGCCTTTGGCATACCCGTCGAGTATCGTGCCGGCTGGGATATCGGCGATGATCAACACGTCGAAGCGATTGCGCAGATCTCCAGCTATGATGTCGTGGTTGTAGACACTGGTGAATTCGAACTCGTACCGTTCCAGCAACCAGCGGGTCCAACCCTCGTCCATACTGGCGCGCCAGGGGCGGTACAGACCTATGCGTGGCCTGTTGACGGCCGTACCAGCGGCGCCTCCCCATTCCGCCTGCAGCGCGTAGTCCCTTACCATGGCACGGAGCGAGGACTGGGGGAGATTGGAAATCAGGTATCGCCCGGTAGATCCAGCAGCCCCGGTTTCACCCACCCTTCCGGGAACAAAGCGCACCTGACCACCCTCGCGCCAAGCCCGGTTGATCGCCCGGAATGAGTTGTTCTGCGCCATGTCCAACAGCAAGGCTCCGCCACCCCCACTGGCCCTACCAGGTCGAGGTACTATTCCGGCAGCGACGGGGTGGGTGTCATAGCCGACTCCCGGGACCATGTCGAATGGTGCAGCATCAGAAACATCCGAGTTCCACGGAAGAGCTTCCCCTTGTACTGGCGCCATAGCTCCACGCACTGCATCAGAAAGCGGCGCCGCCGCTTCGATGACGCGAACATCAAACTGGAACGGCAAGGTCCACCCAGAGATGTCGTACGGTTGATCTGGTGGTCCTTCGGGATACTCCCTCAGGTCAGGGTAGTTCTGCACAGCGAAGAGTTGCCGCACAAAATTCGCGTTCTCCTGATCCATGGCAATTACCCAGGTGTTCGCCGGGACACTGCGACCTTCGAACTCGACCGCTCGCTCGAGCTGATGGATGACAATCCCGTTGAACGCAAGACGCCGCAATAGCTCAACTGCCGCCACCGGATCGCGCTGCTCCTGCGGCACGAAGTAGGCATATGGCGGCCCGCTGCTGTACGTCTCGATTACGTCACGACCCGCCTGATACCGGTTGTACAGCAGATCTTTCTTGTACTTCGCTGCAACGTCCAGCACTGACATCGAAGCAGTGACACAGTAGTCCACCGCATCTCTCAGTCTCCACCAGCCACCGGTCCAGGGGCTGGCATACAGCGATTGGGGCCGCAGGTCCCGAGACCTCACCGGAAAGTCCCCCACAGTATAGAAATGCGGCGTTGCGTAGCGGTACAGCCCGGTCTCGGTGAGCAAGGACGTGACGTTATGAAAGTTGTTGGCGTGGTCCAAGAAGCCCGGGTACCAGTTGTCAAATCCAGTGCCCATGTGCATCGCTCCCGTCTGCCCCCGTTCCTCCAACGCCTGGGCCATCGCCATACCGATCAGGTTCACCTGCCGCCACATCAGAGGATGAACAAACTCGGACACCGGTTCCGCAAACGGAGGAATCCAAATCCGTGCCGGGAACGGTGCTGTTTGGTGATGGTTGTATAGGATCTGCGGTTCCCAGTGCCGGTCCACCCTTGTTATGACCCGCGACTCGATCATGCTGAGCATGTAGCCATCACGGTTATTGTCATGTCCGATGTACTCTTGGTAGAGCCAGGGCATGGGAGACACTTCGTACGGTGTCCCGAGATTGGAGTTGTACCACTCCGCCACCTTGTTCTGGCCGTCGGGGTTCATAGACGTCCATAACACCAGAATAACGTTCTCAAGAATCGACTGTATCTCAGGATCGTTCTCTCCAGCTACCAGCTCGTACGCCAGCTGCATCGTATGCTGGGCGGGCGCCACCTCTGTCGAGTGTAATCCACCGTCGATGTGTACGATCGCCTTTCCTTCCCCAGCCAGGTCACGCGCCATCTCGTCGGTCAGCCCCTGTGGATGGGCCAATCTCTGGGAGATTTCTCTATATCGTTCGACATTGGCGAGGTTTTCAGCAGCCGAGATCAACGCGACGTACCAACTACGGCCTTCTGTCGTCCTGCCGACTTCGACGAGTTGCACCTTGTCACTGGCTCCAGCGAGCCGCTGGAAGTACTCTATCGCTTGGTCGTATGACGCCAGGTGGAAGTCAGCGCCCACACGGAAACCGAGAACTGACTCAGGAGTTGGTACGTTGGTCTGAGCAGCTGCAGCCGCGGTGGCTACACCTGCGACGACCACAGTGGTCAAATACACGCGAACAGAACTCAGCATGGCTTCTCCGATATTGCAGATATTGAGACTGTCAGACTCGGGCCCTCGCCCGACAACACTTGCCGTCGCTACAGTGGCTAGCATGCCAGGACGAATGATAATCGGTAAAGGCGGAATCAGCGCGCCTTGGGTCGGCGCCGCCTTGATGGCGATCGTGGGCCTGACCTGGCTGGATAGACGGTCCCCCGGTCACTTGCTACTGCAAGGCCGAATCGTACCTTAGCCACATGGACGAGTCCACATCCAGCTCAGTCGAGGAGCGGCTGCAACGGCTGGAAGATGCCGTCGCACACATCGAGAGTACCCTCAAACAGTTGATCGACTCCGTGGCCCGCAGGGAACGGGAGTCACCGGTCCAAGTGACAACCTCAGCACAACCTACCACCGTCAGGCCACCGACTGGGTCAGTGCCGTCACGTCCGCCGCTGACGCCAGCGGAACCGCGAACCCGTATCGCGGGTACTCCTCGCGCCACGGTTCCTGTCAACAAGCTGTGGACCGACTTGCAGAATCGCGGTCTCCAGTTCTGGATCAGCCGGGTTGGAATAGGATTGCTCCTGCTGAGCGTCGTGTTTCTGTTTGACTACGCAGTGGACCGTGGGTGGTTGACGCCGCCGATCCGGGTCGCGTTTGGCCTCCTCCTGGGCACCTCGCTAGCCCTGATCGGACTCCGGGTGCGACTCGGGCAGCATTGGTTTGGCCACCTAATGCTCGGCGGCGCGGCAGCCACCTGGTACATCACAGGTTTCGCCGCATTCCAGCTATTCCACATAGTTGGCCATCCCGCCGCGTTGGCGTTCATGATTGCCGTGACTGCTTTCACGTTCTGGGCCAGCATGCGGGAGGAAGAAGCGCTGCTAGCCGTTCTTGGTGCAGTTGGTGGCCTGGGCACACCATTCCTGTTGTACACCGACTCAGGAACGGTGGCGGGACTAGTCACATACACCTGCATTGTGCTCGTCGGAACGAGTGGCATCTACCTCTTCAAGGGATGGTTGTCGCTGCTTTGGACCACGGTGATCGGAGGTTGGTCAGTACTCGTTGTCGGCCTCTCAGGAGGGACGCCAGCTGACCGATGGGCCATACAAATAGGTGTACTCGTGACTTGGCTCCTCTTCTGGCTCGTCCCAGTTGGGAGGATGGTACTCGAGGAGAGGAATCCATCTCGCTGGCGACCTACGAAGTGGGGCTTGGTGAGTCATGTCTTCGGCCCTCCAGACACGCAGGGGAGACACGGAGACGTGGCTGTACTCACCCTAGTGACACCGTTGGTAGCCTTGTTTTTCTCTCAAATGACCTGGGCACAAGCAGATGTACTGCTGGGCTGGAGCGCGCTCGGCGGAACTCTGCTATATGCTCTGAGCGCCTGGCGTCTGAACCGACCCGGCAGCCTGCCGACCTTGGTATCCACACATCTCGTCACCGCTGCAGTGCTCGCAGCGGCTGCATTGGCTCTGTTGTTCGATGGGCACGTGCTGATTCTGCTGTGGGCAGTTCTCGCGACTGCTCTCCACCTGTTGGCAAAGCGACTTGAAGAGACGGCTCTCGGAATCTGCGGGCACCTGCTCTTCGGTATCGTGGGCTTGTGGCTGATGCAGCGGATTGGGCAGGAAGACAGACCGGACAGAGCCATACTGAACCTACGGGCGGCCGCCGATGCCGCAGTAGTTGGCGCTGGCCTCGTGGCAGCAACTTGGACCAGTGAGAAGCACGCGACGCTTTATCGTGTCTTCGCCCATATTGCGATCCTCGGTTGGAGCTGGAGAGAGTTGTCTCAGTTGCCTTCCGGCGAGGCCATCGTGACCGTAACGTGGGGGGTGTACGGGATCGTATTACTGCTTGCCATCAGGAGCACGCGGCTAATGGGCCTTGCAACCCTGTTGCTGGTCGTCGCCAAGCTCTTCCTGGTGGATCTGAATCGAGTCGATCCGTTCCTGAGGATTCTGCTATTCCTCGGTTTCGGTGGAGCGTTCCTGTTGATCAGCTACTATTTCCGCGATCTACTGCGGAGCCCGGAGGAGCGCAACGACTCCGGCGGCTGAATGAGATGTTCTCCAACTGTGGAACCCACAATTGGTAGCCAGCACCGAGTTCTGCTACCCATCCACCCAATCAACCGCGAACCCCCGTTCGTGCAGCCATCGCTCGGCTCGGTCTTTCAGACAGGCCTCTTGATACGTATTCCATGAACTGCGTGCGTGGCTTGCCTCATCTGGGAAAAGCTCAGCTAGAGAATCGAGGAACCTGTGGAGAGATGCCGTGTCACACGCACTTCTCACCTGCTCCGGCCATCCATCGAACCATCGCCGCAGGATATCGGAGTGTTCTTCGTGTGTGAGGGGCGCCATCTTCTCGTAGCGGTCCGGATCAGAGGTCACCACGTCCATCTTGAAATCATACGCATCGGTATCGATCGGCGTCAGCGTGGTGGTAGGGTTGTCCACCCATGTGAGTCCACCCGTAACGCGGTCGAAATACACATCGTACACGTAGTTGGAAGGATCCTCCCGACGCCACACATCGAACCATTCTGCAGCCCAATCTGCTTTCAGGACTCTGCTGGGACCAGCCGACATACTCGAGTCTCCACGCCGCTTTACATTGGTTGACACTACTCGAAAGAAAGCCCGCACCGCGAGGCCCGTCCAGTACTCGACAGCCGGCAGCAACAGACGGCGTGAAATGGGGTCACGTCATCAAGAGTGGGTCGGTTAGGGCCCCCTGGTTACGCAGCTGGGCGGTGAAGCAGTTGTTGCACCCAGCGCGGGACCCAACGCCCTGCTCGGCTGGTCGAGCGCCCTAGGTGGCTGGACCGGTACCACCGCCGAGCAGGTGATAGCGGCACAGACACAGCGGGGCTTCCCTGTTGCTGAACGCTACCGAGAAGTGCACACATCAAGCTATCAACGCTCTCGAACCGTTCCTCTTTGTCTTTGGCTAGAGCTCGTTTCAGCACCTGCTCGAAAGACTGGGGAACGTCCGGCCTCAGAATCCGCACTGACGGCGGCAGTTCTCTGGCATGCCGCGACATCACGGCTTGGGGTGTCCCCGTGAACGGAGGCTCACCCGCAAGTATCTCAAAAACGACACATGCGAGCGAATACTGGTCGGCTCGAGCGTCGATGTCCCGCTCGCCTCGGGCCTGTTCGGGGCTCATGTATGCCGGTGTGCCAGGAGAGTAGCCCGACTTGGTCAATCGTCTCTCACTCGCTGCCCCCAACGCAATGGCAACCCCAAAGTCCGTGAGCATAGGACGTCCCCGCATGAAGAGTATGTTCCCAGGCTTGATGTCCCGATGAACCACACCCTGTCCGTGGGCATACTGGAGCGCCGAGGCAAGCTGTTGAACAATTGGAAGTGTCTCCCCAACCGTGCTGCGCCTTCCGAGCCTGAGAGAGTCCCGCAACGATCCACCATCGGCCAGGGTCATCACGTAGTACAGAACATCATCGACCTCGCCTGAGTCGAGGAGAGTGAGGATATGGGGATGTCTCAGGCTAGCAGTGATCTGAATCTCACGTAGGAAGCGATCGGCCGCGAGTGTGCATGCCCGTTCCGGGTGCAACACCTTGACCGCAACATCTCGGCATTGCCAGGAGTCGCGCGCCAGATAGACGGTGGCCATCCCTCCGCTCCCGAGCGGGCGTCGAATCTGGTAGCGGTGGCCGATCGGATACGCAAGGTGCTGGCCAGCCAGGGCATCTGTAGACGGCTGGCCTCTCCGTACCTGAAGTCCGGTGGACGACTCGTTGGGCCCGACACTGTACGGAGCCGAAGATACATCGGTGCTGGAGTCATTGTCGCACATACCGCACTCCTCAAGCCTACGCCGGCATTGTCACCTGGAGCCGTCAAGAGATCGTCAAGCAGTGCGCCTCCCGCCTGCCCCATTCAGGTGCACCTGAGGAGTCGTCCTGGCGACCGGGCCGGCGTGTCCCTATCTTCGCGGCTTAGCACAACAGCTCGATTCGAGATTCCTGTATGCAGACATCCGGAGACACGAACTAGGACATGAGAATCCCGTACAAGTCCCTCACGTTCTGGATATTCGTCGGCCTCTTCGGCGGCATGATCTGCGGCCGGGCCTTTGGCGAGTCCATCGTGCCCGTCGCCCAGCCACTATCCGACGTTTTTCTCAGACTGCTGCGCATGGCGATCATGCCGCTCATCATCACTTCTCTCACAGCGGCCGTCATTGTTGTCGGGGGGAGGAAGAATCTGGAAATACTCGGCGTGAAGACATTTGCTTATTACATCACAAGCAGTCTGATGGCGATACTGACTGGGCAAATCCTAGTGAACATATTCGAGCCCGGGATTGGCTCGGCTATCAGGCTGGAGGAGACGGTCACACAGGTCCCGGCAGCGCAGCAAAGCTTCACGGACCTCATCCTCAACATCATCCCAGAGAATCCGTTCCGGGCACTGGCTGATGGACAGGTTCTGCCCGTGATCTTCTTCTGCATCATTTTTGGCTATTTCGTCACACAGCTCAAGGACCCCTTCAAGACCCATCTTGGGGACTTCTTCCAGGCTGCGTTCCAGGCCATGATGAAGATGACCCGATTCGTCATCTGGTCGGCGCCGCTGGGCGTTTTCGGTATCAACGCGGTCATCGTTGCTACCACTGGTTTCGAGGCGTTCCGGTCGCTGGGATTCTACTTTGGTATTGTCTTGATCGGTCTGTTCATCCATGCTGTAATTACACTGCCACTTCTCGTGTACCTCGTGACCCGCAAGAATCCCTTCCGGCACTACAAGGGCATGCCTCCGGCGCTCGTCACCGCCTTCTCGACATGTTCAACCATAGTCACATTGCCACTAACCATGGAGGCAGTCACTGACAACTCCAAGGTCTCGGAAAAGATCTCGTCCTTCGTACTTCCGATAGGTGCTACAGTGAACATGGATGGGACGGCGCTCTACGAGTGTGTTGCTGTCATATTCATTGCACAGGTCTACGGTATTGCCCTCTCGCTGGACCAGCAACTAGTCGTTGTCTTCACGGCGTTGCTTGCATCGATCGGAGCTGCAAGTGTGCCAATGTCCGGACTTGTGATGATGTCCATCATCTTGGCGGCGGTTGGATTGCCACTGGAAGGAGTCGCCATCATTCTCGCCGTGGATCGAGTTCTCGATATGTTCCGCACCACTGTGAACGTGCTGAGTGATTCCTGTGGTGCGGTGATCGTGGCCAAGCTGGACGGTGAGGACGTGCTCACCTAACCGATTCCACATTCCATTATCCCAGGGGCCGGGGTAGCCCACCCCCAGGGCGGGACCTATAGTTGACAGCGATTGAGAAGGAGGCCCAGACACATGCGCTCATGCATAGAAGCACTTGCTGTGGTCGGCATCCTGACCGGATGTCAGCAGACGGCAGGATCCTTCGAAAGTCCAATGCCATTTGACACACAGACACATATCGCAGCTTGGATCGATCTGTGGAGCACGTACGATCTCAGCCAAGTCGATCAACTCTTCCTGACAGATTCCACTGTCACCTACTTTTCGTCTGAAAGAGAAGGCCTCATCAGCGGATTTGCAGCAGTCCGTGAGCACCATGCAAGTTTTGGCTTCAGCGAAGGGGGAGAAACGCCGGACCAAGAGCTCTGGGTTGAGAACCTTCACACCAGCATTTACGGGCCGACAGCGGTCGTAACAGGCATTTGGCTATTTGGGAATCCTCAGGCAGCTCCCGATGACATACAACGGGGCCCCATGACGGTCGTTTATGTCTGGGATCACGACGATTACAGGATTGCCCATATGCACTTCGCGAGCTACTGAACTCGGATCAGTCTATGCAGTCCTCCGAGATCTTCACGTGCCAGCGTCCGTACCATAGTAGATTGGAGTCTCCTGTCGCTTCACTCATGTACCTAGCTGCGCCCGTTGAGCAACACTGCTTGGGCCTTCCTAGGCAGACTTCTGTAGCCCGAAAAGGAGCCTCTGTTGAGTAGCTGGGAGCAGACCATCTCCAGACTGATGCTTGCCCTACGACTGGAGAGCATCAAGGCCAAGATTATCGTGTTCGCATTGCTGGCGACTCTGATCCCGTCGATGAGCACAGCCTGGATCTCCTACGACCGCAACCGGCAGTCTCTTACCGAAAAGACAGCTGAGGAACTCCTGAGCGTGGGATCCCAGACGGCCCGGGAGATGGACCTGTGGATAAGGGATCAGCTGCACAATCTGCGCGTATTCGCAAGTTCCTATGAGGTGACCGAGAACCTCGACCTACTGCCTGCTGTGGGGAGTGCGAGGATCGTGGGTAGCCAAGCCTCAGTGAGGCTGAGCGATTACCTGAGTTCGGTTCAGCAACTGTTCCCTGACTACGGAGAACTCCTGGTCATAGACCACCAGACCTCGGTTGTTGCGTCTAGCGCCGATTCAGCCGGGGCGGTGAACCTGCCACCCGACTGGTTGCAGGACTTGCAGGCGGATGACGCCGTGGATAGGGCAATTCTAGGCGCTCCGTATTGGGATCAACACACAGAAGAGGCGGCCCTGACCATCGCCGTCCCCATCGGTTCGCCAGCCGGTCCATTCCTCGGCGCCCTGGCGGCAAGGCTCAAGATCAACTCCGTTGATTCGATCCTCAAGAGCTACTCACCCGGCGAATCCGGGCAAGCCTATCTGATCACATCCGCGGGCAACCTCATTACCGGTTCACGGACGAATTCCGCCCGGCTGATGAACATGAAGTTGTCCGAAACCGCCATCAGAAATCTGCTCGCGGCGGAGGGGACCGCCATCGAGTATACCGACTACCTGGGCACGGAAGTCGTCGGAACGCTGCGCCGAATCCCTCGACTGAACTGGGCGCTCGTGGCGGAAATTCCAGCTGAAGAGGCGTATGCTCAGGTCGCGCGTCTACGGAACGTCACGCTGGTGGTTGTAGCTGCACTCCTGCTCGGTGTGGGCCTGATCGCCTACGTACTCGCACAGGTCATCGTCCGGCCCCTCGATCGTCTCACTGCCGGGGCCAGAGAAGTGGCAGCGGGAGATCTTTCGGTTGGACTCCCGGTGATTGGCCGCGGTGAGGTCAGCTATCTAACCGAGGTCTTCAACGACATGGTAGCCAAGCTGCGCAAGGGGCGGGAGGAACTCGACGCCGCAAACGAGACTCTAACAGAGCAGAATGAGGCACTGGAACGCCTTTCTATCACTGATGGCCTTACGGGACTATTCAACCGCCGCCAGCTGATGGAGGCCCTTACCAAGGAATCCCAACGCACGCGGCGTCACAAACGTCCATTTACGGTGCTCATGCTGGATGTGGATCACTTCAAGAAATGCAACGACACCTACGGTCATCTCGTCGGAGACAACGTCTTGAAGAAGCTGGGGTCAATCCTGAAAGAGATGACCCGCGACGTCGATTTCGTGGCCCGGTACGGTGGAGAGGAATTCGTAGTCTTGCTGCTGGAAGCAGATCAGAACGGAGGTGCCGAAGTGGCAGAGCGTGTTCGCGAACGAATCGCCGCCGAGACTTTCACTTCTGGCAACGCGGAGTTCAACATTACAGTGAGTATCGGTGTAGCCGCGTGTTCGGGGCCGGACCCGTCGCCAGACACTGTCATCTCCCAAGCAGATCGTGCGTTGTATCAGGCAAAACGGCAGGGCCGCAATAGAGTGGCGCGGGCCGACAGCAGTGGCGACAGACGGGGAAGAACCAGATCCTGATTAGGCAGTACGTTCTTGACTATTCCCCCACCTATCTCCGGTTCTCCACCAGGTTATGAAAGATCCAGCCGCTGCGATTGTCCTCGGTGATGATCCGCACCCATTGGTCGGCGTGGGCCTGCCCCACGACGTTGGTACCCGGTTCCAAGGTGAAAAGGATATCGAATCCGAGGCCGGGCCCCCCCCTGACGTTGGCACGCCGCACGGCCCGCAAGGGAAGCGGTAAGGCGAACAGGACCTCACCCGGCTGCATCGATTCACTATCTCCACCGGTCAGTCTGCCTCTGCCTTCCCCAGCCAGCCGCTTCGCCTCGTTCGCCAGGTAGAGAGAACCACCGTAGTTCTGGTTGTTGAACTCGACCGTACTCTCGTCCAGAAACTGCTGGGCTCGCTCAATTTCGGGAGTCTGCCTCTGCCCAGCCACTGCCTTCAGCTGTTCCAGCTCGATCTCGGCCTCAGCCATGCCTGAGGCCGCTTCTGCCCGGCTCGCCAGAGTCTGCAGCCGGGCCATCGATCGCACAACCTCCCGCATTGCTTCATCCAACTCCGCCTGTAGCTCTCCGATTTGAGCTTCTTTCTCCAGCAGCTGAAGCTGAAGTCTGGCGATCCGCTGCTCGAGTTCTGGATCCGTGGCAGTGACGGTCACGGTCACTGTGTCCACGATGTACCGCTCCACCTCCACCGTGTCGTACACCACCACTGGTTCCGGCATCCGCGGCGGCGGTGGATCCATACACGCGGGTATCAATAGGATCAGGGGGAAGAGCAAACGTGCCCGGGGGAAAACCTGAGCGTCGAGACTCGGCATACGGATTACGAACATCTCAAGATCCTCCTTCGCGCGGGCCACAGCCCCTCAAGTGAAGGCGCTTCGTCGTCGGTTGCCTACAAACTAAAAGGCTTCGAGCGGATTCGCGACCGATCCTCAGCGACGGTGACTGGTCGAGGCACCCGGGCACTTTGGCACCAGCACCACTCCGAGTAGGAACCCGAAGCCGCCTAGGTCTGTTGGATGCGATGGTTATCCATCAGATCCTGCGTCCCACCGAAGACGAGATCCTTGATCGCCTGCGAGCCAAGGAAGTCATGGGGGAATCCCAACTCGACTCGACTTGCCTCACTGAGCTCCGC
>Ga0209536_100007160_pt1 | contig 16937 bp, 25 predicted proteins | sample DeeMarSeWOR28_12_FD_187461 | JGI IMG/M metagenome (GOLD analysis project Ga0209536, IMG submission 187461) | Marine sediment microbial communities from White Oak River estuary, North Carolina - WOR-2-8_12 (SPAdes) (version 2) | ecosystem: Environmental > Aquatic > Marine > Intertidal zone >... | reverse complement strand
CCGGCCAGGCAGTTGGCCGTGATCGGAAGGGGGCGCCGCCGCCTCGGATCGGCTCCGCCGAGAAAGCCGCTCTAGCCGTCTGGCGACGAGTCAGTATCTTCTCGACTCACCGTTTTGAGCGAAGCCTGCCGGTTATGGGCGGATTCGTTAGGCGGCAGACTCCCGGATGCCATGCTGAAACGACTCGCTGCAACCGCCGTTCTTGGCCTTGTCTCCTGCAGCTCTCTGCCTGAACCGGCACCGCCGCTTTTCTACCTCTGCGAATCGAACGTTGCGGCCATTCGAACGGAGCCGGTCGATTCACCCGGCGAGCTAATAGTCGAAGTCGAGCTGCGAAACCACGCAAGACGCGCGTTCGAGTTGCTCGCGAAGCGCCACTACGGTGAGTCCATCCGGCTTGCAGCCGGTGAAACCGTCCTGGGTCGGGTGAAGGTACTATTCGGATTCCGAACCGACCGGATCTCGTTCTCCACAGAGTCATTGCGAGCTCGCGAGGCGTTTGACCTGCTCAACCCGCCTCCCGAATCGCCCTGCGGATCCGGCGCGTAACAACCCCCTGAAGCTGATGGGGCGGATGTCGAGATTGGAGCGGGCTTCGCGGCTTCACTTCACGCTGACGCGCAACAAGGCCGCTCTAGTTCATCGGCTCCGGAGCGGTATCTTCTGGGTTCAACCTTTTCGGCGAAGCCCGCAGCTGAGCGCCGATTCTTTAGGCGGCAGGAATCGTGCTGAACGCGCTTGGGAATATCGGCGACTTCGTCGGTGGCATCGCCGTGTTGATCACGCTGGTCTATCTCGCCACCCAAGTCAGGCAGCACACCGCGGCCTTGCGCACAGCGAGCCGCCAGGGTCTATCCGCGGGTTACCGGTCCCACAACGATCGCCTCCTGGATCCGCAAGTTTCCGAGGTCTACGCGCTCGGACTGCGTGACTATCCGGATCTGCCGCCCGCCCAGAAACGCACGTTTACGCACACGATCAATGACCACGCGTTGTTCCTTCAGACCGCGTTCGCACTCTACGAATCCGGTTCGCTCGGCATCGAGAACTACTCCCCGTACCAGACCTGGTTTGCATGTCAGGTCGCTACGCCTGGTGGATCCGCCTGGTGGAGTGAGGTGCACCGCTTCTACAACGTCGCGCTGGTCGAGTCTGTCGACGGCCGGGTTGCAGAGGGGGGGCTCCCCGATGTCCTGGAGCTTGGCTTCTTCGAGCTTGAAGCGTAGGCTTTCCGACTGACACACTCTCCATGCCGCCTTCCGTCCTACAGGCGGCTGTTGGGCGAAGCTGAACCGCAAGTCCGTTATGCGGTGCATGTGGGAATCGGGAGCAGTACGTGACGCTTTCTGAGTTCGCAGCGTTGGGCGAGGCCATTGGGGGCCTCGCGGTCCTCGTATCATTCTTCTACCTGGCCTACCAACTCCGCCAGACGGCAACACTCGAGCGAACCGCCGGCCAGCGAGAGCTTCTCAGCCGGTGTCGAGATTGGGTAGAGCTCACTACTGTCCATGAGGGCCTCGCCAAGGTCTTGCAGAGGGCCCTTGCGAACTGGGACTCGGCAACCCCCGAAGAGAAGGAGAGAGCGAACGGCTGGGCGCTTTCGGCGGCGCTCCAGGCAGAGCAGGCTCTCTACATGTGGCGCGAGGGCCTTATCAACGAGGCGTCCTACCGCGGCTTCATCGGCGTCGCGGTCGCAATCGCGGCCACACCGGGCGGGCGTCATTGGTGGGCGAACGCACGGATCCCACTGGGCGATGACATCTCGGACCTGATCGACCGAGAGCTCGAGTCGCGCCCGCCCGATGCGCCTCACTGGACTCAGATCTTTCCGCACCTGGCACCGTCAGATCAGGGCGGGCAGGAACGGTCAGCATCCGAGAATCGCGCTCTCTAACAAGCGGCGGCAGCTTACGCCCAAGATCTCGTTGCAATCGATCCGTGGTACCGTTCTGGCGACTGGCACCGTGCCTGAGCGTTGGCGGTCAGCGCTGTTGGGCGTAGCTGCACGGCCGATCCGTGATGCGGCATCGAGTGACGACATGATCGAGACCGGAACACTCGAAACGATGGCCGAGATCGGGATCGCCCTAACCGGCTTTACGGGTGTCGTGTCGGTTCTGGAGGACAGGCCCAGGGTCGGGTGGGCGGGGCCCGATCGTGTTCTGCTCGTGGCCCTGCTGATCTGGAGCCTGATCGCTGCAATCTTCGGAGTTCTTCCCGGCGTCCTCGTGAAGGCTGGTCTCGAGCCCCATCAGACATGGCGCCTGGCAACTCTGATCTTCGCGGTCGTAAACTGCTCGACCCTCTCCTGGTTCGTTAGTGCGGTGCTCGGAGTAGGCCTCGGAGAGTTCCGATCCTTCGAGAGATGGTCGATTCGTATCGGGGTCCCCGGCGCTGTGCTGCTTACGATCTTCCAGATTACGTCAGTATTCGGACCGGTCAGCTCGAGTGCTCCACTCGTCTATCATCTCTCGGTGTTCTGGTTTCTGGGCGTAGCGGCTTTGGCGTTCTCGTTCATGCTTTTTCCCAGAGACGCCGCATGACAACCCGCTGAACGCGGACGGAGTATTCGCGGTGCTTCGACTGACCTCCGCTGCGCAGATTCGTTTCGAATAGTCGAACGGAAGCCGCTGCTTTGGCTATCTGGCGTAGAATGCGGCTCCTCGGAGTGGCCTGGTCTGCGAGGTCTGCAGCTTGTGGGCCCCTCCGTCAGGTGGCTGCAGTAGGATCGATTTGATGAACTGGGATGCCATTGGAGCGATTGGCGACGCGATTGGCGGTTTCGGCGTGCTGGTCACCCTGCTGTACCTCGCGATTCAGACACGCCAGAACACTCGAGCCGTTCGGGCGGCAACGTACTCTCAGGTTGCGGGCAGCTTCTCGGACATCTCTTTGGCGATGTTTCAGGATCCCAACGCCGCTGGTCTCATCAGACGAGCACGCGACGACCCCGAAAGCCTCTCACAGGAAGACACTGACCGATACGAGGCGTTCCTTCTCTCGTATCTGCGCCGGGCGGAGAACATGTACTTCCAAAGCGAGGAGGGCATTCTCGATGCCGAAACCTGGCATGGGATTCGAGCCTCGATCTTCATCGTTCTGGGCGTTCGTCAGTCTTCTTCTGGACGCTTGGCGTCTCGATCCGAAAGAATCACGGGCTGAGACCTAACAAGCTTCGTCAGCTGACGCGGCGCAGTCCGTTCCAATCAGCGTCCGGTAGCAGCGTGGCTCTCTCCATGGGGGACGAGCCCGACTTGAGAGGAGGCGTCGAAATTCTTCCTGGTCGCGACTGAGCGCTGGAACGGACGTTGGGCGGTATCTCGACCGGGTCCTCGGATGGGATTCTCCGGACTCCGCCTGACGCGAGCCGCCCAAGCGCGCGTGCCCACGCTGTGTCCAAAGGAGGCGTGGTAGAGTCAGGCTCATCCGAGGTGCTGATGCAACGGCTCGACAGCTCGTCGCACGGCACTGAACGCTGATCCGTTGAGCGCCATGGAGTGAGCAGTGAATTGGGAAGCCTTCGCAGCGATCGCCGAAGCCGTCGGTGCAACCGCGGTCCTGGCGACGCTGATCTACCTGGCTCGGCAGGTGCGACAAGCCCGGTACGAGCAACAGGCCGCTGCCATTCGAGCAAACCGAAACGAGCGGCGGCAGTTCTTCGAGATGGCGCGGGATTCAGCCTATCTTCCCGCGATCCAGTGCAAGGCAGCAGCGGGGGAGACGCTGAGCCCCGAGGAAAGCAGGCGGCTCCTGTCACACAATTCTGCTTTGTGGAGTCTGATCTATTCCGAGTGGGTTCAGAAGCAGCTTGGCTTATCGGGCGAGTACGCGACCTCGATCGATTACAACATCGCCCTCGCCATTTCACAGCCGTCCGCACATGTCTGGTTTCAGGAATACGGCAAGCTCTTGTATCCCGATCGCTTCGTGTCGGACGTCGAACGTATCTTGCGGCAGGCCGATCGCTCTTGACGCCCATTGGTCGCTGATGGCTCGATTGCATGACGAGGATCCCGCCCGATGATTTCTGCCGGCGAGCCTCATGGGCGGTGGCGGAGGAGGCGGGACTTCCTGCCGATCAGGCTCGTGGACGCGGCGACGGCGATCTCTTTCGACGACCGGAGTCGTCGCGCTGCAAGTCATTCCTGTCGCCTCGAGACACGCCAACGATCAGGCTCGTGGACGGAGATCTGGTCGCCTGGGGACGCGACGAGTGGAATCGTGATCGGGCGCCTTCTCTTCGCAGTCGTGGCGATGGCAGGAGGCACCCAGGACGAGAGGGAGCGCGATCGAGCAAGTGAGCACCGCTACGGGCTCGCTGCTCGGTAAGTGTGTCCGGTAGACGGGTGGTCCAGCCCGCTGCGCGTGCCACGCCGCGATACGGCTGAAGGGTCTTCGCATCTCATCTTGCACAACGGTCCGGGCCTGCGACAAGCCCGATCGTTGAACTCCGGCTCCATCATACGGCATGCTCAGGATGACCATGGAAGACGGCGCACTCGCGGACAGACTCGTAAATTATGCCGACGGCCTCGTCGCGGCCTCGTTCGTCGTCATGGGCGGGATCGGCGCCGCTCTCGGTGATCCCGAGATACGATGCGAATTGGCGGACGCCGCTCCCAAGCTGATCGTCGTGATCCTGCTTGCCGGCGGTTGCGTCCTGTTTGCTCTTCGTTGGCTGCGTCTTCGGGCCGCGAGGCTGAGAGTGAGCGCTCCTGTATCAGAAGATGCCGAGACGATCCTTGCCCGTCTGGACGTCGTCCGGGTCTTCTTCGCCGTCGCGTTCATACTCGGCGCATGTGTATTCGTCTCGATCGCCGTCGGTGACGAGACCTGTCAGACCATGCTGCAGGGGCGCAATTGACGGGCTCCTGCAAACCAAGGACGGCGGGCCAGCCCCGGGCCAGCCGTCTTCACGCGCCACCGGGCCCAGCGCCGCTTGCGCCGACTGACCTCGACCCCCGATACTCTCTCAGTCTTTCGCAAGTCCCGATGGCAAGCGAACAGGATTTCGGCCGACCTGCGATGCGAAGGATCCGGAGTGACGATGAAGATCTCGATTAAGTACTGCGCACGCTGAAACTATCTCCCCAGGGCCTCCAGTCTGGCGGCCGAAATCGAGAAAGAGACGGGGCTCGTCGCCGAACTCATTCGAGGAGATGGAGGCGTCTTCGATGTCACCGTAGACGGTGAGCTGCGATTCTCGAAGCACGAGGTGGGCCGTTTCCCGGAGCCGGGTGAGATTCTTGCTTTGATCCAGACGTAGGCCCGGCCGTCGGTGCCGGGAGCCGTTGTCTCGAGAGCCATCGAGGCCGACGGCGCGATTGTCGGGTCCGTTCTGGATCGTGCTAAGCGACCGTCGATGTCTATCGCACGGAAAGCCGTGCTTTCCTAAGCTGACGACGAGCGCGATCCCATCGAAGACCCGTGGCCGCGATCCTCGCATGCCCCGAGCGGCTCCGTCAGGAGGCGAAGACATGAATTGGGAAGCGATCAGTGCGGTAGGCGAGATCCTCAGTGCAGTCGCCGTTCTGGTCACCCTCGTCTATCTGGCCACCCAGATTCGTCAGAATACTGCCCAGCAGAAGCGCGAGGAGCTGGTCTCGATTCAGCACGGCCAGAATGCAGTGGTGGCCCAGCTGCTGGATCCCCGCGTCATCGGCGCCTACGTCAGGACCGCTGAAGACCGACATCCCACGATCGAAGACCGCTCTACGGCCTTCGCCTGGGTCGTCCAGTACCTGAACCATTTCCAGGTAGTGGACGAGCTCTATCGGAATGGTGCCCTGGACGAGGAGCAGTATCAGCTGTGGGTCGGCTTCGCCGTCGCGATCGTCGCGCCCAAGGGCGTGCAGCGGTGGTGGGACGAGGAGAATGGCCGGCTCGGTTTCCATTCGCAGGTACGCGCGTTGATCGACAGTCGACTGCGGGATCCGGACCATCCCCCGATTCCCATCACGGAGATGTGGACGCAGTTCAGTGCCGATGCATGGGATCACGGCCGGTCCGAGTAAGGGCGATCGAGGGTCCCGTCGAGGAGCTGCCGGCCGAGAAGGGGCTGCGGAGGAATCGGCTCGGCGACTTGCAAACGTCGCAGGTCGAGTCGAGGCTCGCCGCCCGTCAGCTCGAACGCCGCCCTCTCGGTCCACTCGAAGGGAGGGATGACGTTCGCCTCTCGAATCTGGCCTTGCAATCGTTCTTCTGCTCTTCCGCGCTGTACATCCAGTACCGCTGCAAGGCGCTGATCGAAGCGAGTGGTGGGAGTACCGAACGGTCATCCAGATGCGGCTTCGGTAAGCCGGGTTCGGTCATTGCGGACGGGCGGCGCTTCACCCAGGGTGTGCCCCCCGGAGCGAGCGGGCTCCAAAGAGCTGGCAATTCCTCGAGCCGGTACGATTCTGTGGTTGGGACGCGATGGCCTGGTGCTGACGGTCAGCGCTGGAAGGCACCGCAAGCGTTGCTCCGTTCGTTGCTCGGGATCTTCAGCGCCTCCATGCAATCATTCCAGATTCGATCCACTTTGAACGCAGACCCGGCCAAAGCCTGGCAGCACGCGACGAGCCCTCGCGGCGTGAACGCGGAGTTCTGGCCGTTTCTTCGCATGACCTTTCCCGCGTCGGTGACCGACTTCTCCAGGGACTGGGAGCCCGGACGTCGACTCTTTCGAAGCTGGATTCTTCTCTTCGGTGTGATTCCGATCGAGTACGACGATCTTTCGCTGTCCGAAGTGGATGAAGGGCGTCGATTCCTCGAGAGGTCCGAGATGCTGATGGTGAGGAGCTGGCAGCACGAACGCGAGCTGCTGGTGACCTCTTCCGGAGTGGAGCTCGTAGACAGAATCGTCTTCGAATCGAGAGTGCCCGCCTTGGAGTCGATTCAGGGAATGATCTTTCGGCTGATCTTCCGGTACCGGCACTTCCGACTTCGTCGTCTCTACGAGCGCAACGCGGACTGACATCTCATAGCCTCGAGGCGAGCATGGGGGAGATGACTGATGGAGGTGGAGCGGACGGCCAGGAATCCCCGCTTCGTCGGTACGATCACACCCGGTACCAGAGTGCGGCCGAAAGATTCCCGGGTGCGAATCCTGGCCGGCTGCCAACCTCGATCGCATTCGCTTCGCCGTCCTCAAGCTGAGTGCGGGGTCGATCGACGAATTCGATAAGGCGGTCGAGCTCGCTCGAACCGATTTTCGCGATCTGCTGGTCGCGGCGGGCTTTGCGGAATCCGTGGATTCCCATCTTTCATGGGACCCTCGTGGTGGCCCCGCGCGATAGGCCCACTGCACGAGCGGGGCATTCATCGAGCGTTGCGGCGGAGCCTTCGGCCTGGATTCTCGGTGGCGCCGAGGACCTTGCGCTCGGGCAGAAAGCTTCCGAGCCCGGCGAAGTCTGGGATTCGCGCCGCGGACGGGCCGCTCGCGCGCTCCTGCATCGAGGCTGTATCCTCGAGAGTCAATCATCGGGACAGGCCTCACGAGCTGCGGGTGAATCCATCGGGCAGCTGGAGTCGAGTGCTGGACGCTGACTTTTTTCTCACGATCGCGGAGCTTGCAGTTGCGCTCGCCGGCTTCGGAAGTCTCGCATCGCTGATCGGCCGACAATCCGGCCCGGAGTCGGCCGCGGTCGATGCCGGCCGGCTTCGGGGGATGCTCGAGCGCAGCCTCACGCTGATGATTCTCTCGATCCTCCCGATCTCGCTCACACGGTTCGAGCTGTCCTCCGACATCGTCTGGGGTGTGTGCGGGGCGCTCTTCGCGGTCGCGGCTCCCCTCTTGTTCTGGCTTCCGATCCGGCGTCTTCGGCCACTCCCGGAGTACCAGCCGGGCCTCGCATACAAGGCGGGGGGCTATACAGCACTCGCCGTGACGCTCGCGCTGCTCATTTCTGGACTCGTGGGGCTTCTTCCCCTGATTCCGGCTTACGGCGTAGCTCTGGTGGTCGAGCTCTCGGTTGCGGCGGGCATGTTCCTACGGGTCGCGTCGTCCATCATGAGTAGTCGTACGCCGCCCGTTGAATGACAAAGTGCCGAAGCCGCGAAGCGCGTTCCTTTCAGGAGACGTGATAGCCTGACGAAACGCATGGGAACGCTCTCGATCGGGCGCCCAATGCGGCCACGAAAGGAATCTCGAGCACTCGATCGGAAAGCAGGAGGCTAGCCGTGCTTGACATAGCGGAGTTCTCTTCCGAGCTGTTTCGACCCTTTTTGCCGGAGGAGAGCCAGGTGAATCCGGAGGTCTACGGGGCCGAGCTGGCCTATTGGCTCGCCCGGAAGCTGTTCGGCCGAGACAAGCCTTCCTACTCCGAGGCAGGGCAAGCCATCGATGGGATTCGCGCGGCGTTGACCGAAGATCCGGAGATCTCGGAGCTCTCGTGGCTCTATTCGGCGTCTTCCGACGAGTGATGAGAGGCCACTGTCGGGCGAATGGCGTGGCAGAGGCCGTCGAATCTCGCGCCGCACTCGCGGCGCGTCACATTGGCGAATGAACATGCAGCAGCTTGATTCCGATCTCTGGATCACGGATTTCCCGCTGCGTTTCTTGGGGCTCGAGGTCGGCGCGCGGATGACGATCGTGCGTCTGCCCGATCGACAGCTTTTCCTGCACTCTCCGATTGCCGCGACAAGGGAGCTGGTCCGTGCGGTCGAGGAGCTGGGCCGGGTCGCGTGTCTGGTGGCTCCGAATCTCTTTCATCATCTCTATGTGGGGGAGTGGAAGCAGCGCATTCCCGAGGCCGCGGTGTACGTGGCCCCGGGGCTCGAGCAGAAACGTCCCGATCTCGAGCTCGCGGGCGTGCTCGGAGAGCGACCCGAGCCGCTCTGGTCCGATTCGATCGACCAGGTCCTCGTGCAGGGGCTGCCCTTCACGAATGAGGTGGTCTTCTTCCATCGTCCCAGCGCAACGCTGATCGCAACCGATCTGGCATTCAACGTCGGTCCGGGCAGCCCTCCGCTGACCCGTTTCGTGTTTCGCCTGAGCCGAGCGTACGGGCGCTTGACGCCCACGTTTCTCGAGCGGTTGCTCGTGCGGGACGCCGACGCCTTTCGTGCTTCGCTCGAAAGGATTCTCGCCTGGCCCTTCGAGCGAGTGGTCGTGGCGCACGGCCAGGTGTCGGAGTCGGGTGGCCGCGAGGAGCTCGTTCGCGGCTACTCGTGGCTTCTCGAGCGGGGGCAAGGGGCTTGACGAGAGAGACGAGGCGGATGCCGGGCTCCGCGCGCACTTCTTCACGCGAAGCGAAGCTCGGGAGGAGAGCCCTCGGCGCATTCGTGTGCTCGATTCTCTGTGCCATTCTCGTGGCGATCGATCTGGATCGCCTCGCGAGGACCGGAGCCATCGTGGTCGGACGGGAGAGCCAGGTCTTGACCGGTTGGTCGGCGCACGCGGTGATCGCCGCCTTCGCTTTGGGTACGATTGGCTTTCTCGTCTGCGGTGTCCACGCGCTCTGGTCCCGCAGCCGCACCGACCACACCTCCAAGGACTCCTGAGGCACGAGCGGCTCACGCCTCGTCTCTCGCGGCGGCCCGCAATCATCCGAAGAGCCAGGCTGCTCTCGCGCAGCAAGGGAAGGCACCGAGTTGGATGAAGCACCCGAGCTCGTCAGCCTCTTCCGAGAGCAGTTCGATCAGACGGAGTGGTTCGGATATGTCGTCGCCGAATCGAGCGACTTCCTGGCGATCCATTGTGTGAGCGATCGCTACGACCTCGACGGCTACCGCGTCTTCCGGCTGGAAGACATCGAGGACGTCGACGATGACTTCGATCGTCGAGAGCTGATCGATCGTGCGATGGCGATGAAGGGTCTCGAGCCACAGCCGATTCCCTGGCTGACGCTCACCTCGATCCCCGAGATGATCCTCTCGATCCAGGACAACGAGCCCGTCGTCGTGATCGAGCGGGAGATCGCATCGCCCGACGAGTGCGAGGTCGGTCGCATCCGACCGGAGTCGGCGGAGACTTACTCCCTGCTGTGGATGACGACGATGGCGGAATGGGAGACGGACGACCAGCTCTACCGCTACGCGGACATCACGCAGGTTTCTTTCGGTGGGGAGTACGAGCAGACCCTCGCACAGCTCGCGGGACCGTGGCCGAAGGCTGCGACTTGATCCGCCGACACCCGCGACTCCCGGCGACGGGTGGTGCCCTTGCACGGGCGGGAGAAGGAGCCCGGGTGATCGACCGGTTGGACGCGAGTCGGCGACACGAGATGTCGGCGTGATGGTGCAACAGCTGTTCAACTCGATCGCCTTCGCGGTGCTCCTGAGCTCGCTGTACGTGCTGAGGTTCCGTGGTTGGCGAACGCCGCTCGCCGTCGCGTTCTATTTCCTCTTCTTCGCGATTCTCGAGGTCGTCGCGTCTAACTACTTCCTGCCGCCGGGTGCCTTCGGAATCGGGCTCGGCTATCTCTGTCTGGGCCTGACCGTTCCGGTCCTGGTCGCGGCCTATCTCGTCTGGCGTCATGAGAGGTCGCAGGGAGAGGGCGACGACTAGCAGGCCGACCGACTCCTTCGACGTCGAGGCGAGCTGTCTGGAAAGCTGGCGCGGTGACGATCTCGGGACTGGGAGATCGTTGAATTGGACAGGCAGAATCGACCAACGAGCGTCATTCGGATCCCCTGGGCGAGGGGATGCCAGGGAGAACGGCGATGAGCGATCGAAATCGGGAGAAGCCCGGCGGACGTCGGAAGAATCACGCGTTGCTCCTCGGGCGGCGCTCGCACCGGCGTGCGCTGTGGGCCGCGGTGGCCGTCGCGATGTCCATGCTGGGCTCGATCGGGTGCGGCGAGGATTTCGTTGCGGCCGAAGCGGTCGGGGAGTGCGCCGAGGTCGCGACGCAATGTCGGCTCGCCGATGGCCCGCTCGGGGTTTGTGAGCGCCGATCCTGTGGAGTGGACGAATCGCCGCCCTGCTTCGTTTGTACGCCGCAGCATTGATCCCGGACCGCATGTCGTCTTGATCGAACGTAGCCCGCGAACGTCTGAGGGAGGTCGAGTGATGAGTCACGAGCAGGATGACGAGATGCGCGAAGCCGGGCTGGTGACCAGCCACCTGATCCTGCATTGCGCCGACACCGACGCGACGATCGATTTCTGGTGTCGAGGTCTCGGCGGTGTGCTCGAGCAGGACGAGGAGATGGAATCCCCGGCGCTCGACGCGATCTTCGGGCGAAGCGGGGTTCGGATTAGGGACACCTTCATTCGGGTCGCTGGCCTTCGAATCCACACCATCGAGACACTCGACGTGAGGCGAACACGGACTCCGAGCGCGCCCTTCGAGAAGCCTCTCGGATTGTCGGGTATCTCGTTCCGTGTGCCCGATCTCGATGCTGCTCATGCGCGCGCGACCGCCGAAGGGCGCGAGCCCACCGAGATCTACACGTTCTCGGAGCTGGACGAGCCTGTTCGGATGTTCTTTCTCGAGGATCCCGACGGCCTGCGGGTCGAGATGATCGGGTAGTGCGGATCCAGAGCTGCGCGCTACGGCGCCTAGCATCCTGCGCCTGCCGAGCCGTCGATATGACGGCCTATCAGCTTCGCGGCCTCGACTCTGAATCAGCGTCAGCTGGAGCTCGTCTGATATGCTGATCGGGCGCAGCCGTTTACTGCCGGGCGCCCGGATCGGGCCGCGGGACGGGATGCCGATCGCGGGAGGTGCTCCATGCGTATGCGATTATTCGCCTTCTTGCCGATCGCAACCGTGATCACGGTCGTGCTGCTGTCCACGGCCGCTTCCTTCGTCTTCGCGGTCGAGAGGGCCTGGGTCCCCGACCCGGTCGATCCGCTCCCGATCGTGCGCCTTCGTCAATTCGAGACGGAATGCGACGCTCTGTTTCGCGAGATTCACGCGCTATCGCATGTGACGACAGGCTGCGAGGAGAGCCCCGAATGCATGGGCTCGCCGCTGCTCTGCCCAGCAGCGATGGACGTCGAGATCGAGCGCGAGTTTCAGCGATTGCGGACGGCGCTGAACGAACGCTGCGGTCTTCCGCTCCGGCTGATGGACTATGCCTGGGACGAGGCTGGCTCGGCCTCGCAGGATGCGCACGGGACGTCGCCGGGCGAAGCGGAAGACGCGGAAGATGCGAGCTGTGGCGCCTCGCACGACTGGCTCGAGGCAGCCACCAGCGGAAACATCGAAGCGAGGCGTTTCCTTTTCTGAGTCCAGCGGCCTCCTCCAGGCCCCGGCCTGCCGGGCAGGGAGCGATTTCTCAGGAGCGCTCTGCGCCCGCTACCGTCGGGACGCGGCTCCGGCCCGAAGCTCGTTCGACGCGCGATGCATCCTCCCGGCGGCCCTCGGAGAGACGTCTTGTCGAAGCACTGCCCGAATCCCGATTGTGCCGGCCTCGCCCGGGACGGTGTGGTCGCCGAGTTTCGGGACACGGTCTCGCATTGCCTCGATTGCGGCGAGCCGCTCGCCCCCGGTGAGCGGCCGGCTGCTGTCGAAATCGCGACCGAGTACGTCGAGCTCGTCACGGTCTTCATTGCCGCCGATTTCAGCCAGGGGCAGCTGGTCGCGGGTGCGATCGAGTGGGCCGGGATTCCAGTCTTCCTGAAGGGCGAGCACCTCGTCGGTGCGGTCGGAGAGCTGCCGACCACCGTCAGTCAGCTCGAGGTGCAGGTCCCGATCGAGCGCGAAGACGACGCGCGGCAGATCGTGATGGCGTGGGAGAGACCAGCCGGCAGCGAGAGTCGGGAGCCGGGCCTCGAGCCCGATTCTCCAGACCCGATCCACGGAGCCGTCGTCGAGGCCCTGGCGCAGGAGCCGGAGACGGATTGAAGGAATGGCCGTGGCTGGCTCGGAGCCACCCGGAGCCACCCGGGGCGATGACTCGGGCGCTCGGCGATCCTCGTGTCGGGCTCTAGCGAAGGGACACCGTCCCGTTCGACGTGCGGAGCTTGATCGGTGTGCCGCCCTTGCCGACGCGGCCGCGGACGCGGCCCGTCGAGTCGGTCGTCTGCTCCTCGATCTCCAGATCGTTGCGGATCAGGCCGTTCTCGACCCGGATGTCGATGTCGACATCCGGTTGATCCGGTAGCTCGAGCGCGATGCGTCCGTTGCTGGTCGTGAGTGAGACGCCGATCGAGCTGAGCGATTCGATGGAGGCCTTGATCACGCCGTTCGAGGTCGACGCGTCGACGGACCCGTGGTGCCCGCCTACTTCGATCTTGCCGTTGCTCGAGCGGGCGCGCAGATGTCCGTGGGTCGAGCGGCAGGTGACCTTGGCATTTGCGGTCGTCACATCGATGTCGCCTTTCACCTCGCAAATGGAGACGGAGCCATTGCTCGATCGCGCGCGGACGTCCCGATCGAGCCCCTCGAGTGAGATCTTGCCGTTGGTGGAGCTGAGCGAGAGCGTGGTGTCGTTGGGCACGCGCAGCTCGAGGTTGGCCAGCCCGTGACGGGAGCATCGACGCGGCATCTGGACCTCGATCTCGAGCACCTCGTTCGAGGCGGAATTCTGGAGCTGGATGGAATCGAGCAGCTTGGCCGCGGCATCCGGACAATCGGCGCGAACGCTCTTGGTGACGCGAATCTCGATATCCTCACGTTCTTCACCGATGACGCGTGTCTTGCCGTTCGCGTTGCGGACGCTGATCGCATGCCCGCTGGATGCGGGCACCACGAGGGTCTCTTCCTCGCTGAGCATCTCGCCCCAGGGAATTCGTGAGAAGAGGCTGCGGAGGAGTCCACCGAATCCCGGACCGCTGGTCTTGCCGGTGCTGCTCCGATGCAAACGCTCGTGCAGGGTTTCTCCATGGCGCTTCATTGCGTGACTCGGATCCACGGGCGCGTGGCTCGAAAGAGTCGCGGCTGGCGTCCGCGTGGATGCGATCGTGTGTGCCCACCTGCCATCAGTGGAATCGCCTCTGATCGTCGTCGTCGTCGCGGAATCTCGACCGATTCTTCTTGTCGTCGCGATGCACCGCGCGAATCTTCTGGCGCATGCGCCATCGCCGCCATTTGAGCAGCAGGCTCTGCGGCGTGGGCGCGCCGGGCGTGCGGCCTTCGTTGACGAGGTAGATCCAGCCGACGAGCACTCCCGCGAGGTGTCCCGTGTGACTGATGTTGCTGCTGCCGGTGGAGGCAGACATCCATTCCATCAGGAAGAGCAGTGGGATCAGCCAGATCGCCTTGATCGGGATCGGCGGGAAGATCAGCATGATCGTGCGGTTGGGCCACGTGAAGGAGTATGCGAGCAGTACGCCCATGACGGCGCCGGATGCGCCGAGCGTGACGCCGTAGACCTGCTGCGCGTCCACGCCCACGCCTAGCAGGCCGAGCATCGCCGGGATGGATGCGATCAGGAAGCCCGCCCCCGTGCCGCAGACCAGGTAGTACCTCAGGAATCGCTCATCGCCCCAGAGCAGCGCGAGGGGCGAGCCGAACATCCAGAGCGAGAACATGTTGAAGGCGATGTGAAGAATCGACGTCGGGCTGTGCAGCCACATGTACGTGAAGATTCGCCAGAGCTGGAAGTCCTTCCAGACGGCCGCCGGCTGGACGACGCCGAAGCTCGTGACGTCGAAGCCGATGGCCGGGCCGGCCAGCTGGGCGATGAAGACGACTCCGTTCGCGATCATGAGATTCTTGATGACCGCAGGGGTCTGCGGCGGTCCGAAGCTCATTTGTGCGCCACCACGTCCGTACAATGTCGACTCTCCAGCTGGGTTCGAAGCACTCCATGCTTCGCCGATCGTTTCCGGGCGAATCACTTCGCTCGGATCGACCATTTTTCGGATCCGGTATTCCCCTGGTGGGAGTCCGAATCCTTCGACGGTTGGATTCCGTGACCTCTGCACACGTGCCGACGGGGTGGGCGCGAAGTCCCGCCGGTCTCACAGAGAGCGCAGAGGGTAAAGATCGTTGACTGGAGGGTCAACGAAGGCCGGATCCGAATCCCGCCCCACCGGTCTGGAGGAGATCGCCCGACGCGCCCTTGATTCCCTAGGGGAAAGGCCAATCGGGCAGTCAGCGCGACTCAGCCAGAACGTCCGGCGGTGGCCCCCGCCATCAGCAGCGCCGTCGCCGTCTTCCCGTCGACCACCGAACCTCGGAGTCCGTCGAGGGCGTCGCTGAGCCGCATCGGCACGAGCTGGATGATCTCGTCGGGCTCGAGGCGCTGTGACGTGGGCTCCAGGTCGTAGGCTGCGAAGAGGTGGATGATCTCGTCGGTGAAGCCGGGAGATGTCCAGATCGCGCCGAGCCTCTCGAGGCGGCCGGCGCGATAGCCCGTCTCTTCCTCGAGCTCCCGAATCGCGCAGGCCTCGGGCGTCTCGCCGGGGTCGAGCTTGCCTGCGGGTATCTCGAGCAGCTCGCCTCCCGTCGCGTGGCGATACTGACGGATCATCAGGATCCGGTCCGCGTCGAGGAAGGGAACGACCGCGGCCGCTCCCGGATGTCGAAGCAGATCCAGGTCGACGCGCCGACCGTTCGGAAGGTCGACGGACTCCGTCACGAACTCGAAGTGGGCTCCCTGGTGGACCCGGCGATTGGCCATCTTGCTCCTCCGGACCGCGGACCGCGGGCCGACGGACCCAGGCGATTCGCGTGGCGGCAGGGTAGGCTGAAGTGCATGAGTCCGCGTCCCTTCGAGCGTCCCGCGACGATTGCGCTGCCCAGAAAATCGGGTCTGGCGGAGGGCTCGTCGCTCGAAGGGCTATGGCTCCCGGCGCGCGGCGAGGAGCCGCCGCGTGGCGGCGCGATCGTGGCGCCACCGCATCCGATGATGGGCGGGAGCATGGACTCGCCGGTCACGACCGAGGTGGCGATGGCGGCCAGCGATGCCGGTTACGCTGTGCTCCGCTTCAACTATCGCGGCGTCGGAGCGAGCGCGGGCACTCCTTCGAGCGAGCCCGAGGACGCGGACGAGGACTACTACGCGGCACTCGCCTTCATGGAGGAGAGCGTCGAGGGTGCGATCCTCGCCTGCGGCTATTCCTGGGGCGCGCTCGCTGCCTCGCGGGTCTGTCTGTTCGAGCCGCGTGTGCGCAAGCTGGTACTGGTCGCGCCGCCCGCTGCGATGCTCGATCACGCGGCGCTTGGTGATTGGGGACACCCGATCCTCGTCATCGCGGGCGATCGAGACGAGTACGTGCCGCTCGAGGAGCTCGAGCAGAGGCTCCGGTCGATCGAGGCCGCGGAGCTCGTCGTGCTCGAGGGCGTCGATCATTTCTTCATGACCGGCCTCGCCGAAGTCGGTCGCCACACGCGTCGCTGGCTCGGCGACTGAGGCGACCGTCCGCGCCCCGGCCTAACGCGACACGGGTATCACGACGCGGAAGCAGGCACCGCCACCCGCGCTGCCAGCCGCCTCGATCGAGCCGCCCGCGTCCTCGACGATGCGTTTGCAGATCGCCAGCCCGAGTCCGCCGGCGCGCTGGTCGCGCGTGGTCCAGAACGGCTCGAAGATGCGTCGCCGCAGCCCTTCGTCGAGGCCTGGGCCGTCGTCTTCGATGCACAGCTCGATGTGGTTGGCGGTCTCGTGGCTCCAGTCCGCGGAGACGAGGATGCGACCGCCAGCGGGGGTGACCTTCGTGGCGTTCAGCATCAGATTGAGCAGCAGCTGGCGAAGGGCGTCCTGCGAGACGCCGAGCGCCGGGAGATCCGGGCGAATGGCCGTCTCGAGCTCGACCCCGCGCTCGCGACAGCGATAGGTCAGGAGCTGGAGCGTCGTCTCGATCGCGTCGGCGATTCGCGCCTCGCCGTCGACGGGGGCAGGCGTGGTCGGCCGCGCATGCCGCAGCAGGTCGTCGAGCATCCGTTCGAGTCGTGAGACTTCGTCGCTGACGACCTCGCGAAAGTCCTGATGGAACTCGGGGTCCCCGAGTCGATCCGGTAGGAGCTGCAGGAAGGTCTTGACCGAGACCAGCGGATTCCGGATCTCGTGCACGATCTCCGAGACCAGCCCGCCCAGCGTCGCCATCCGATCGAGATGCCG
>Ga0209536_100007159_pt1 | contig 16939 bp, 16 predicted proteins | sample DeeMarSeWOR28_12_FD_187461 | JGI IMG/M metagenome (GOLD analysis project Ga0209536, IMG submission 187461) | Marine sediment microbial communities from White Oak River estuary, North Carolina - WOR-2-8_12 (SPAdes) (version 2) | ecosystem: Environmental > Aquatic > Marine > Intertidal zone >... | reverse complement strand
TTTGGGGGAGAATAGCAAATTGAACTTTATTTGGTTTTTTTTTTACGACTTTGTCCGTATTTGACAAACCTCTATGCTACTGTTGGATTTAAAATCAGAACCTTTTTACCATAAAAGGCAGGCAAACGAGAAAGGGGGATCACCCAATGACAAAACACAAATTGAACCTGGACTATGATGATTGCTACGAATACCACGGCAATACAACAATCGAGCTGACTCGCAGATGGGGTGAAGTTACGATATGGCGCGATTGGATCACATTCGATACCGTTCAAGAGGCAGCCGACTACTTCAACGAGCACTGCAGTGCCTATGAGTAGGCAGGTTTCGGGTGTCCCGTCTCCGCTCTATCAAGCTTCGCCGCGGCAGGCAGGTTTCAGTAAACAGGTCATAGCTCACAGCTCATAGGCTGATTTCCAAACTTCAAATTTTCAACTATGAGCTATCAGCTATCAGCTGCGAGCTATTGGTTTTTGACACCTGAATCCGCCTGCGGAACACCTGACACCAAAATTAGAGCCGTCTTTTGGGGACATCACCCAATAGAAGAAACGGGGAGTTCGGAATGAACCACACAGCAAATATGATCGGTGTGGGTTGCTTTGCCAAAAGCCAGATCCTTCAGCAACGGCTGAGAAAAGTGCTCGAGAATTTTACCCTGACCCCTTATGAGGATATCTTTCCTGCAGCAGAGCGGATGTTAAATGACGGCAACCTGATGCAGTTTTTCAGGTCGGTGATCCGATTAGGAACGGAAGGACCCGATCAAGTTGACCGGGCCTTAGAATTGGATTCAGCTACAATGAAAATCATTGGTTTTTATCTTGGCATGGTTGCCCAATCCTTGCACTTAATGGTGTTTCTTCAGGATCGGGGCGGTCATCAAAAGAAAATCATCGTCCGGCTTGAAAGGTTCACTCGGCTTAGGGGAAATCGCCTGAACTAATTTTCGCCTGAATGAAGCACACTGAAATGATAGCTTTAGGTACCCTTTATTCCTCTTTCGGATGACATTCGATACAGCTGGTTGGCCCGGGATTGGGTAAGGGACCGTCAAGCTTTTTCCCGGACATTTCGATTTTTCTGTTTTTAAGCTTCATGACCTTATGGCATCCGATGCATGACTCATGATAGGCTTTTTTAAAGTATCGTATTTCCTCTGCTCTCAAAGGCTTTCCCTCTTTGGTTTTGGTAGCTGCTTCTTTCACATCATGACAGCCGGATGTCATACACCCTTGTATTTGAGTGCTACCTTCCCATGTATGATGACAGGTCTGGCATTCAAAACCAAAATGCTGGGAGTGCGGAAAGTCCACCGACGCCCTTATTTGTTCTACACCATCAGGGGCGCTGAGCACGATGGTTCCCATTGGAACACACATATCTTCGGCTTCTTCCTCTCCGGATACAACCAGCACCGATCCAAAAATTAACGCCATCACGATACATAATAGTAAAATACCCACCTTCTGCATTTTGGTCTCCCTTTTTGATTAAAATACAGGTTTCGAGCCAAAAAATTCCGATTGCAACAACGATATACCTGTAACGTCAAATGAAAGTCATTGAATCAAGAGGCAATTAATGCGCTAAATATTAAAAAATTTCAACCTTTATTTTCAATTTTTGCGATGCTTGATCCAACAGGACCGTTTTGGGTCTCACAAGATAATTGATCTGCGATTTGTTCGGTAAAGCTAGGAAAAATTTGACAATTTATGACAAAATGCGTTATAAACTAATTAGAATCATTAGAAATTTTTAATTCATACCGCAGCCTATCTTTGTGATATGATTCAAGGAGGTTTAATTGCCAAAGCCCACCCGTGATGAATTGATCCAACGAATCCGGGCTCTCGAAAAGCAGCTTGCATCCAGGGATACTGGTGTTTCTGGACTTAGAATGAGCAAGGCTTTTCAACTGCTTACTGAGCAATCCCCCAACATGATTTTCATCAACAAAGGGGGGCGGGTCGTTTATGTCAATCGCCGTTGTTCACAGGTCATGGGCTATAGCAGCGAGGAATTATGCGCTCCGGATTTTGATTTCATGACCCTGATTGCTCCGGAATCCGTGGATCTGGTGGGATCCAATTTTGCAAAGCATATGCAGGGTCAAGAGGTTGCACCTTACGAGTATTATCTATTGACCAAGCAGGGCGAAAAAATAGCGGCCATCATTACCACCAAATTGATTCGCTACCAGGGTGAAACCGCCATACTGGGCATCGTCACCGATATTACCGAGCGCAAGCGTGCCGAAGAAGAGCTGCAGTATCGACTCAAGTTCCAAAACCTGATCACCAAAATTTCCAGCCAATTTATCAATCTGCATCCAGCGCAAATTGATGATGAGATTGACCACACCCTGCAGCACATCGGCGAATTTGCCGATGCAGATCGCAGCTATGTTTTTCAATTCTCTGGAGACCAAAAATTCGTATCCTGCACCCATGAATGGTGTGCCAACCAAATCGAGCCGGCAATAGATCGCATTCAGAACGCTCCCGTGGAAAGCTTTGCATGGGTAATGAACCAATTTTTAGAAGGACAAATGGTTGTGATCCCGCGTGTCTCTGACCTGCCCCCTGAGGCCGCTGCGGTAAAAGAGGAGCTAGAGCAGCAGAACATTCAGGCACTATTGAGCGTGCCGATAGTCATTGGCGGCAAGGTGATTGGGTTTATCGGGTTGGATTCAGTCAGAGAAGAAAAAATGTGGGCCGAAGACACCAGTTCTCTGCTCAAAATCGTCGGCCAAGCAGTTGCCAATGCGCTGGAAAATAAAAAGACACGCCAGGCCTTACAACAAAGCGAGGAACGGCTGCGGACGGTCTATGAGACCTTTCCGGATCCGGTCACCATTATTCAGGCCGAAGACGGGCGCTGCATCGACGTGAACAGCGCTTTTTCACGGGTAACGGGCTGGTCGGCTACAGAGGTCATCGGGAAAACGGCTGCGGACCTCGATATTTGGGAAGATCCCACAGAGCGTCAAAAGCTGGTTGATGGAATATCTGAAAACGGTAAGATCGAAAACCTGGAGGCCCGATTCCGCTTGAAAGACGGTCGGATGATCACCGCGTTAATGTCAGCGACCCTGATACAACTCCATGACCGACCGCACATTTTGACCATTACCAGGGATATCAGTGAGCTCAAAGCGACTCAGGAAGAGCGTGAACAGCTCAAAACTCAGCTGATTCAGGCGCAAAAAATGGAGGCCATCGGCACCCTGGCCGGCGGTATTGCGCATGATTTTAACAACATTTTAGGTGCCATTATTGGCTATTCTGAAATGGCCCTTTACGATACCCGTCAGGATTCAATGGAGCATTACAACATAGAACAAGTGCTCAAAGCGGGACATCGGGCCAAGGATCTGGTCAAACAAATCCTGGCGTTTAGCCGCAAAAGCGAACAAAACAAGCAAATCATTTCACTAACACCCATTATCAAGGAAGCTTTGAATTTGTTGCGGGCTTCGTTGCCGACCTCTATCGAAATCAAACAACATATCGAATCCAATTTGGATGCGATTTACGCGGATCCCACTCAGATCCATCAGGTGATGATGAACCTATGCACCAATGCCGGCCATGCCATGGCCGACACCGCCGGTATTTTAGATGTCAGTTTGCAAAATATTGAATTGAAAACCGAAGAGGCCGCTCTGTATTCGGATCTTACTGCCGGCCCCTATGTAAAACTCAGTATCAGTGATACCGGTCATGGGATGGACAGCCGCACCATGGATCGCATATTTGACCCGTATTTCACCACCAAAGCACAGGACAAGGGTACGGGTATGGGATTAGCCGTTGTTCACGGCATCATCAAGGGACACGGTGGCAGCATTCACGTTGAGAGTGTATCTGGAAAAGGCAGCCGTTTTGATATTTTTTTCCCCATTATGGAAAGGCAGACGGTATCGGAAACCGAGGAGTTAAAAGCACTGCCAACCGGCAGTGAATGCATTCTGCTCGTCGATGATGAGGACAGTCTCATCGATCTAGGTCAAAACATGCTTAAAAAATTAGGGTACCGTGTGGAGCCATGGACCCGGCCGGTTGAAGCCCTTGAAGCTTTTCGTGCAGATCCACATAAATTTGATCTGGTCATTTCAGACATGACCATGCCCAATATGACCGGTGACATACTCAGCACAAAATTGCGGCAAATCCGCGGCGATATCCCCATCATTATCTGTACGGGCTACAGCGAAAAAATAAATGAACAGCGGGCCGACGAGTTGGGCATCCAGGGGTTGATCATGAAGCCGTTTACCATTCGCAGATTGGCCAGAAAGGTCCGCGAGGTATTAGATGGAAAAAGTTGATCTTTAATCAACTTTTTCGTTATTCGTTAATCGTTATTCGTTATTTTTCAACATATTCATTAATTTTCTTCACCAATAACCAATAACAAGTAACCATTAACGATTTCCTGGTATGTTTATCTCATATATTCGTACAGCCTCCGTATCGAGATTACCCAACCTGTAAATTATTCAGCCAATGGTAAGGAAATAATAACGGTACAGCCCGCTTTCGGGTTGTTTGCGGCAGTGACGTGCCCTCCCATCAGATGAATAAATTTTTTCACCAGGGCCAAACCGATCCCGGTGCCGCGGGTCGTCTGTGTCAGTGAATTGTCCACCCGGTAAAAATCATCAAAGATTTTTTTAAGCGCCCGCCGCGGGATTCCGGGACCGCAATCGGAAACGGCAATTTTCATCCAACGGCCATCCTCGTAAGTTCGAATCGCAATTTCTTTGCGCACCGCTGCCCGGCCAAATTTCAGGCTGTTTTCAATCAAATTGATCAACACTTGGATCATGGCTTCCCGATCGTAGTTAAACGGCCGCATGCCCTCCTTTTTAAATGTCAGGGAGTAGCCTTCCTGTTGCAGTTTGGCCTGCATCACCGTTTGCACCTCAGCCACAACTTCCTCAAATGTCCCCGGCTTGAGGTCAAGGACGCGCTGCTTTTTCTCAAGTTTGGCCAAATCCAGCACATTGTTAATCAGACGGGTTAAACGCGAACCTTCAGAGTCGATAATTTGAAAATATTCCTGCTCCCGCTCCGTATCTTTGGCGATGCCCTGCGCCAGCATCTCGATGTACATGCGGATATTGGTCAACGGCGTTTTTAATTCGTGGGTGACCGATGATACGAATTGCGCGCGGCGTTCGGAAAGATCCACAAGGGTTTGAGCACTTTTATAGATCGCAAACAAACCCAGCAAAAATATGGCCGCCAAAACCCCCATCATCACCATCAGCGTCTGGCGCCCGGCAGAACGCGGAATTTCAGCGCTGCTCAATGTGGCATTTAAAAAGGCAAACGGTGGCGGAAAGGCGCGCTGTATGACCAGTTTAGGGTCATGCGCCGCTACGCCGGCTTCTGCCATATTGATCACCTGACCTTGATCCAGAACCTGAAGTCGTAAATTGGCAAAACCGGCCATGGGCTGCTGGCGAAAGTAAGTTTGTACCAGGTATTCCAAAAACGAACGAATTTTGAGGACAAAGCCCTGCCGGTAGATTTTCTGGTTGATCATGATACGGCGGAAAATAAAAATTTGATCGCCGCCGATCAAAACCGATTGCAGCGGCGCCACTTCCACCTGCAAACTTTCCGCCTCCCGGGACACAGCTGCTGCCTGGTCGGTGGCATCGGCCTCACTGGCCGCTATTTCCGATGACAATTCATCAGCGGGCTTGCCGGCGAAACCACGATTAGCACCTGACGACTGGGCAGCTGGGCGGCGGCTGTAACGTTTTTGGGGCGCAACCACGGTCGAGGGCTCGGGGCTGCCGGCCCCCTCGTCGGCTTGCTGTCGGACCACATTTTGGGCCTGGGCCACCGTAACCGCCTCCAATCGCTTTTCTTTTTGACCCAAAGCGGCTTTGGATTTATTTGATCGGCCTAAATCCAGATACTTTTCAGCAAAAACATCTCCTTTTTTTTGCTCGCTTGGCGCAGTCACTTTCGCCGGTGCAGGGGCTATTTTATCCGTCACCGTTGTCCGGATACGGTTAAATTCACGATTGGCCGTTTCCAGCTGAGAGACGGCATCTTTATGATCGACAGCCACAGCCTGCCCTTCCTGGGCCAGCGGTGTTTGAAACGAGCCATCTGGATTGTTCTGAAAATATCCGAGAATATAATTTTCAATCGGCAGGTGCGAAAGCGGCGAGCGCTTCGTATCTTTGCCGTCCCGAAAATGCCCGGAAGGGCTCATAAAATAATTATACTCGTCTATGACCCGCCCTTCCTCGCGCCGCACAAGGGTCTCGAGGGCCTGCTCGATCTCGTCAAAAAGGGTGTTGGCAAAAAACCGCAGGGTGGCCGCCTCCTCCTGTGCCAGACCGCAATAGGTCTGCCATACGAAATACCCCAGCGGCACCGACACGCACACACAAAAGATAGCGATCAGTATTTTTAAACGTTTCATTTTTCAGGCTCCAGGCGGTAACCTTCACCCCGGATGGTGGTGATCAAAGGTGCATCACCCATCAGCTGCGAAATCTTTTTACGCAGCTTCAACATATGGATGTCAACGGTGCGGGTCTCAATATCAGCATCGGCATAGTGCCACACTTCAGTCAGCAACTCCTTTTTAGAGACGATGCGGTCCCGATGACGATGCAAGTAAGCCATAATATCCATTTCTTTGCGCGTCAGTTCGATGCTTTGGTTCTCAGCTTGGGCGACCAGATTTTTGCCATCAAAAAAGATATCGTGAAATTTAAATTCAACATCACCTGGATCTTTACCGGTCCGCCTCAGAACCGCCTCTATGCGCACCATGACTTCTCTGAGGGAGAAGGGTTTGCTGATATAGTCATCAGCACCAGCATTAAATCCGGTGACAATATCATCTTCGGCGCCTTTGGCGGTGATCATGATGATGCCCTGAGCGGGCTTTTTTTTACGGATTTCTTTGCAGATGGAGAACCCATCCAGGGTCGGCAACATCACATCCAGTAAGAGCAGATCAAAGGCTTCATTCAAGCCGGCCTTCAGGCCCTGTCCGCCGTCCTCAACGCCTTTGACCTCATAGCCATTGTAGACCAGTACATCCACGAGTCCACGCAATAGTGCCGAATCGTCTTCAACAACAAGTACACGTGCTTTCGGTCTTACCATCTAATAATTCCCCCAGTCTTAACTGAATGAAATTGTAACCACAAAGGCACAAAGAACACACAGAATTAAAAAAGGGCTAAAGCTAATTGCACTTCGTGAACTTTGTGTCCCACGCCCGCCATGCGATGCCACAAGGCGAGACGGGCGGGTTTGTGGTGAAATCAAAGTGAAAGTTCGTCTACAAAAGACACGATGTCCTTCAATGACAGTATATCAGATCTTACCGATTTCAAAGTAAAAGTTATGTAAAAAAATTTGTGTGTTTTTTTACATTTCTTTGAATTGTGTTTCAGCGGCGTTGGATTAGAATTGAAGACATAAGGCAAATGATACGCATGATAAAGATCTTACATCTGAAAGGAGTAACCCATGAAACCAACGCGTCTGAAGTCTTTCATTTTCATTATTGGTCTGATCGCTGTGACCGGAGTCGCCATGGCCTATTCGACGGGTGCGGGAAAAACATGGCTATCCGGCATGTTTAGACCTGCAACGCACCCACATCAGGAAGCATCCAACCCGGTAAGCCTTGGCGGGCAGCTGGTTCAAAATAAAGTCCTGCAAGGATCCTCCGGCCATGTCAACCTGTCTTTAACGCTGGCAGCCACCGATGTTTTCGACTCGGACACAGCCGTTCAACACAATGTCGATATGGTCATCGTCCTGGACCGCAGTGGTTCGATGAAAGGGCGAAAAATCACTGACGCCCGACAGGCAGTCTCAGGCCTATTATCTACCCTAACGGCCAAAGACCGTTTGGCTTTAGTCACATATGCAGATGGCGTTCAGCAAATTTCGAATTTGAAACCGGTCAGTGTTGCGCATCAGCAGCAGTTGGCAAGACGCATCGCCGGTATTACCGCCGGTGGCGGCACCAATCTTGGCGCTGGGCTTCAAACCGGAATCGATGTTTTGCTGTCCAGTGAAGAAATTGGAAATGCCAGAAAGCTGGTTTTGATCTCCGACGGGCTGGCCAATAAAGGCATCACCGATGCTGCTCAGCTAGGTGCGATGGCCGGCATAGCGGTAGAAAAAGAGTTTGCCGTCAGCACGGTGGGCGTGGGCAATGATTTCAATGAGCAGTTGATGACCACCATCGCAGACCGCGGTGCCGGAAATTACTATTACCTGGAAAATCCGATGGCCTTTTCAGAAGTATTTCAAAAGGAATTTTTATACGCGCAGACGACGGTGGCATCCAATGTGTCGATTTGGTTCCCACTACACAACGGCCTGTCTTTGATCGATGCGGCCGGTTATCCGATTATCCGGCAAAATGATTTTGCGGTGTTTTATCCGGGAAATTTACGTTCCGGGCAAACCCGAAAATTATTTCTGACTGTGCAGGTGCCTACCCACAACAAGGCGCGCTTTGAAATCGGTCACATAAAGGCCCGCTATCGCTTCAACGGCCAGTCACTGGAAACCGTTCTGGCTGAGTCTTTTAAGCTCGCCTGTGTTGAAAATAAAAAGGAGGTGCAGGCATCAATTGATAAGTCATCCTGGGCTGAAAAGGTTATTCAGGAAGATTATAACCGTCTCAAACAAGAAGTGGCCGCAGATGTAAAAGCCGGCAAAAAGCAAACGGCGCTGAAAAGAATTCAGCGCTATTACCAGGAGCAGGAATCGATCAATGCGACTGTGGGATCGGCTGAAGTCCGGCAAAACCTGGATCGGGACCTCACAAATCTGCGCCAACGCGTGGAAGATACCTTTACCGGGGAGCCGGCGACAGTAACGCGGAAACAAAAAGCCAGTTCCAAAGCACTGCAGTATGAAGGCTACAGGGGCAGGCGTTAACACCGCTGTGGTCATTTTCTAACTCATAAATAAAGTTAATATCTGGAGGATATAACTATGGGGCTTTTAACACGCATGATCAGACTATGTAAGGCAGATCTGCATGGTGTCATGGATCAGATTGAAAACCAGGAACTGCTGCTCAAACAACACCTTAGAGATATGCAAGCATCGCTGATGCAAAAAGAGGCGCAACTTAAACACACCTGCCGGGCCTGTGATCAGGCCCGGCAGGATTATGCAAAGGCCGAGAAAAAGAGAATTGGCCTGGAGACCGATTTGGATATCGCTCTGAAAAATGACAAAGATGATATCGGCCGTATGTTGATTAAAAAACTCAAACCCTTAAACGCTATTCAATCCGATCGCCGCCAGCATATCGATCGTCTCTCACAAGACATCAAACAACTGCGGGAACATATCGACCAGCAGCAATTGCAGTATGAAAACCTGCAGCAAAAAGCCACGGAATATTTTCACCGTGCCGAACAACAGCGCTGGCAAGATTTCGCACCGGAAACACCATCCGGTGTTGCGGTGCATGATGTCACTGCAGAAGAAATTGAACTTGAGCTTTTGCAAAGAAAAGAGGCCATCAAAGGAGGGGCAACATCATGAAAAGTATAGCCAAACCCATAAGGTCCACTATAGTTTGGGGTTTGTTCAGTGGGCTTTTTTATCTACTGCTGAGTGTGCCTGCAAACGCTATCATAGCCTGGCCGATGGGTGATCAACTGTTGCTCTGGGCTTTGTTGACCGGCTACGGCATCTTGCTGTCCCGCTGGGCATGCCGACCGCGATCATCGGTTGCCTGGCCATCCATACTGCTGCTCATTGCCGCGCTTTTGACCCAATCCACAGCGGCATTTATATGGGTGGCCCTGGGGGTCTTAAGCTGGATGCGCAGCGGTATCTGCTTTAACCGGACACCGGTCTTGAAACGCTATGCTGTCGAAATTGGGCTGGGAGTCGGCACAGGTTTAGCTGTGTCGGCTGTGGTGCCTGCTGCAACGATTTCTGTGGCTCTGGGCATATGGCTGCTTTTTTTAATCCAGGCACTTTATTTTGTGGTGTTTGAATACCGCAAAGACCCAACTGAGAGGGTGGAAGTGGATCCATTTGACCGCGCCAAAATGGCAGCCGAGCAAATACTGAATAGCTGGCAAAGCTAATCACTTCAGGGCGAGGCTATCCTCCTCAGGCGGATACCTCGCCCTGAATAATCCACCGGAGGCGGACCGATGGAAGTCTGCGGCCCGCCCGACTTGTTGGGGCGTAGCTGAAAGCGAAGCCCAAAGAGTGAAAATGAATGAGATAAAATGGATATTATCCTTTAACTCTGATGGGTAATTTAACTTTTAATATCAAAGTTATTAGACTCGATGTCAATAAATGGAACCAAAATCTCTCATTCATTTTCATGCAAAACAGGAATTAATTGTCTTCTCCCCTGGACTCTGTTAAAAAAGAAATTATTATTTAAGGCTAAGTAACAAGAAGATGATTATCTCAGCTCAATAAAACGCCGACTTAATCAGGTAAAACATATTAATGTCCCGAAAGAAAAAGCAACATAACACAGCTTCTCCGTCTGAGGCTGGTCAGAAACTGGAAATTGTTCTGAAATGTGATGTGGCCGGCACAGCTGAGGCCATCAGCGCCAGTCTGGCAGAGATCGATGTACCTGGTGTTCAGATCGATATGATCCAAACGGGTGTTGGGCATATATCGAAGTCCGATGTGATGATGGCGCTCACCGGTAGCAAGTTAGTGATTGGCTTCAGCGTGGATACACTGCCGAAACTTGAGCAGCAGATCAAAGAATTCGGTGTTGAGGTGCGACTCTATGACACCATCTACAAGTTAACAGAAGACATACGCAAGATTGCACAAAGCTTCAAAAGCCGGAAGTCGGAGGAAAAAATTACCGGTAAAGCCAGGGTCATTGCCACCTTTAATATCAGTCCAAAGGGTATGGTTATCGGATGCGAGGTGCTTGAGGGTATCATCGAGACAGGCAAAGATTTTCGAGTCATTACCGCGATGGGACCTGCCTATTTCGGAAAAATAGCATCCCTGCAGATCGAACGCCAAAATGTAAAATCAGCCAAACCCGGTAAACAGATCGGTATCAAGCTGGAAGGCTGGAACAAGGCCAAAGTAGATGATCTGGTGGAATGCTTTGAAATCGTACAGCCCAAAGGCAGCGGTCCCTGGAAGCCCAGTAGCCGTATCGTGCGCTCCTTATCCTAGTATTGTGATATCTTTCAAATATGCTATAAATTCCTTAATGAATTGGTTTCAGGTGTCAGGTGTCGGGTGTCAGCTAACAGATGACTGGAGGTTGAAAACCGTCTGCATTTTGTCCTCTGACATTCCTTTGTTCTTGGCATGACCTGACACCTGAACACTGACACCTGACACCTAAAACAATGCAAACTAGGGCTGGGATTTTGTGTTGTAGATATACTATTTAGTCAACGTTACTCGTGAAAAGAAAGAAAACCGATGGCAGTGAACTTCATCTATATGACTGCCGGCAGTAAAGCCGAGGCCCAGAAAATCGGCAATGCTCTGGTGGAATCCCAACTGGCAGCATGTGTGAACATCCTGGATAACATGCAGTCCATTTATCGCTGGGAGGGGAAATTGCAGCAAGACTCGGAAGTGGTCTTAATTGCCAAAACCATCGAATCGCTGGTTGCGCAACTGATCGAAAAAGTAAAGTCCCTTCACAGTTACGACTGTCCCTGCATCGTCAGTCTGCCCATCTCAGATGGCTATCCGCCTTTTCTCGACTGGATCCAATCAGAAGTCAAAAAGTAACCTGTAAAAATCTCGGCCGATATAAGCGGACATCATTGGTGACGCGATCGAAATCAACCGAATTGGCGATATAAGTGATGATCAGCTGGTCCGGACTCTGAGACAGATCGGCGTGCGCCTTGGCAGCGTAACAAAAAATCGATTCGTCCCATTCAGCCTCCGGGCACTGAAAAATTGTCATCGGTTTCCCCCAGGGCCCTTCAGGTTCGGGAGACAGACGCAGCAAAATATTTTTCGATAACCCTTCTTCAGAGTAGACAGCAATGTATTGCTTCAAGGAGGGAAGATAGGTGACCGAATATTCATGCGGCATATCAGAGCTCAAGCGACTGGCGCGCCGATAATCCGTTACCCACTTGCCATCGGCATAAAATCGCCATTTAGAAAAGTCCGCCAGCGATGACTCCGGAACCCGTGCCAGTATCATGTGTTTGCGCGAAACGTTTCCGTCAACTTCTTCAACCGTCCCGTAAATGTATAAGAAATCATCGATCGACATTATCGCCGAGCCCCAGAGCATTCCACCGGCGGCCGCAAATGTCGATCCAGGAACTTTTGATTGGGTCATGCGCCAGAGCGGCGGCGATTCCCCGGGATTGGACACGTGCCCCAGCCAGGTTCCCACCACCTGAAAACCAAAGAGTGTATCTCCGGAAGTCCGATCGATTTGAATTAAAAAAACATACAGGCCCTCTGGTGTCATGACACCGTCAAAGATCCAGAACCATCCCCGGCCATCATTCGGTCGGATAAATGCCGTCGCTTGACCGTTGGCAGCACGGCCGAAAAAGAAGCGCATCTTAGCAGTGGCCGCATCTGCACCCTGCTGAATGGCCACCGAATTATTGACGAGCGTGGTGTTGCGAAGCCGATCGTTTTTTACCCGATCGACCCACGTGTCACCAAAAAACCAGGCAGTCGTATTCGCATTTAAAGCCACTGAGTAAACACCGTCACCACCGGTCCAGCCTTTGGAATTTGAAAAAAGCGCATCATATTGCGGCAACGGCTCCACTGCAATACGCGGCGCCGTGCTGCAGGCGAAAAACTGCAGCAAGACAAAAAGAAAAATAAGAAAAGCGAATTTTTTTTTCTTCAAGATCGCCATAATCGCTTGCCTGCATAACCCTAAAAAAATGATCCCAAATTGAAAATGAACCTTTCCGCGTTGAAACACTGGACACCCGAGACATGCCTAATCGGCCTCCTCCCCCTTTATGGGGGAGGATCGAGGTGGGGGTGAAAGTACCAAAAGCTTCACCCTCCCCTTTAGCCCCTCCCATCAAGGGAGGGGAAAAATAATGTCATCATTCATCATTGCACTATAGCCAAGGCCTTCAGCCATATGGTTGTAAATTAATGACCATTTTAAATTTTTAAATTCCGAATTGAAATCAAATATCAGTCATGTAATTTCGTGGAACCGTCATACAGGGTGACCCCTTTGGGGGTTTTATCCAGGCGAAGGCCGGTGGGTTTGGTAAAAAACTGGTCTTCATAGACATAGCGCGTTAAATCATCGCTGAAGCGCGGGTGGGCGATTCGGGCAATGGCCATGGCTTTCTCACCAGTGGTCAAACCTCGCAGATCGGCAACACCATATTCGGTGACGATCACCAGACCGTCATAGGCGCTGGCAGTCAAGCTGATGCCGCCTGGATGCATTTTGCTTATCTTTGATTCGCCCCGGTGGGTTACGCTTTTAATCGCAATGATCGGCGCCCCGTAAGCATGATCATTTAAGGCCCGGATAAAATCCGGCTGGCCGCCGACGCCGCTGTAATAGCGCCGGGGATCGATGAAATCGGCCCATACGTTCCCCTGCAGATCGACCCCGATGGCGGTGTTCACCGATATGAAAGGGCTGTTTTTGCGAACGGTTTCCGCCGAATTGGTATAAGATGAAGGGCGCATTTGAACACCGGCCCGCATGTGCACAAAATCATAGAGCGCTTTGGAGCCCATGATCAGGCTGGTGGTACTGTAGCCCATATTGGCCTTTTTTTTGCGGTTGGTGACGATGCCCTCCTTTTCCAAAAGCATCAGTCCGTCGCCGTACAGCTCGGTCTGGACCCCAAGGTCTTTATAGTGGGCATCCCGAATGGTGCCGATAACAGCATCCGGGATTTTGCCGATACCCACCTGCAGGGTAATACCGTCCTGAATAAAATAATCAGCGATCAGCTGGCCGATGCGCCTTTCTTCCGGCGTTAAATTATCAAAGTCCGGTGCTGCAAAATCATACACCGGTTTGATCCCTTGTTCGATGATGTAATCAATTGATTGGGCATCCACCACGCTCTGCCCCTGGGTGAACGGCATGGATGGGTCCAGTTCGGCGATCACGATTTTGGCATGGTCGATGGCGGTGTGCAGGGCTTCCACCGATAATCCCAGACTAAATTCACCGGTAAACTCATTTTGACTGACCTTCATCAGGACCACATCGGGTTCATATTTATGTCCCTTCCCGATCAAGCTATCCAAATTTGCCAGCGTGCAGGGCAGATAAAATGCGCGCCCCTCATTTGCTGCCTGGCGAACTTCGCCCCCTGAAAAAATAGAATACGTCATCACGCGATCCTGCAGACCCGCCTCTACATATGGAACCGGGCCCTGCAACAGCAAGTGGACCATCTTGATAAACGGCAGCTTCGGCTTCCTAGACTTTATCGATTGGGTCAGGGCCTTAATAGAAGCCGTGGGGGTGGCGGCATTCGATCCCAGGTAGCAAACAATTTCATTTTGGACATTAAAGGACTCGGCGATAATAGTACCAATTTGATCCAGCGTAATTTTGGTGGGCAGCATTTTGATTCCTTCGGCAAACAGAATAAGCAATTGTTATTTCGATGCGGCGGCCCTCAGAGGCGCAAAACGCAATAAAACAAAAAAAAGATTATTAAGATGAATGAGAAAAGTATAGGTTGAAACCAGTCTCTTTTCAAGTGATGACGAAAAAATAGGCTGCCACCTACGATGCGTTTGATATTCTCATTCTAGCCCCGTAATATGGACTAAAAAAAGTGGCTAAAGTGAACTAAAGTATGAAAGTGACTAAAGTTAAGGTTTCGCTCGTGTAACACAGGCGCCTGCGCCTGACACTCAATCTTTTATTAAAATGATCGTTCGACCCTGAGGCTATCGACGGGCAGCATTCCTCAACTTTAGGCATTTTAGATCACTTTAGCCACTTTAGCTCACTTGAATTTAGACACCCGTTCATCGCAAAAGACCCTGAATGTATGGAACATATAGTGAGAACATAGATGAATTTCTCTATATTTCTATAAATGTAGCACCTTGCAACTGCTTAAAACAAAGGCTTTTTCTTGACGTGCCACCCAAAAAATAATACCATAACAATGGTTTTCACAAAGCTGGCAACAGCCAGCTCAAGCTAACGCGCCTTACCCCGTAATCGCCAACAATTAAGGATGCTTATAAAGGCCTTTTCCATGCTGCGCAGTCAACATGGCTTCACGCTGATTGAAATTACCGTCGTATTGGTGTTGATGGCGATCATCTCTGCCTACGTCATCGGTCGCTCGGTAACCTCCGATCAGGTCGACGTGACCGGCCAGACCGACAGGATCCGTAACCAGATTCGTTTTGCCCAGTCCATTGCCATGAAGCGCAGCGATGCCGTCTGGGGCATTACATGTAACGCCAATCAATACTGGATGTTCAGCGGCAGTCCGGCAACGCCGGAAGTGCTCCCCGGAGAAAGCAATGCCCAGATTAATCTGTCGGATCTGGGCATCAGCTTGAGCGCCTGCCCCTTTACTTTATATTTCGATCGCATCGGCAGACCCTATGAGGCCTACACCGATGAAGACAACAATACTCCCCTTGACAGCAATTTAATTATAACGGTTTCGGCCGGCGGTCAGAACAGAGACATCACCGTTATTCCGGAGACCGGGTTGGCGCAATGATGGAACCAAAAATTATAAATCGCAATTCAAAAGGCTTTACCCTGGTGGAAATTATCGTCACCATTTTGGCCGCCGGCATCCTGGGCGCTATGTTTGTAAATTTCATGGGCACCGCTTTGACGTCCAGCTGGAATGCCGTTGAAATTGCCCGTGATGAAGCCGGCACCGAAGCCCTGATGGAACAAATTATTGCTGATTATGTGGCAGACATAAACAGCGATCCCGCCACCGCGCTCAGCAACCTTGTCACCACCTACAACGGCCAAACCATTAACGGTATCGACATTACCACCCAATATATCGATTTTGACGGCAGCGGCAATGAAAATATACTCAGCGCCGGAACCAGCGACAACCTAAAAGTGGTGCTCCAAGCTACAGGTCCAGGATCACCGGCAATCTCCGGTCGATATGCGCTGACCACTATCTTTACCAACAGCAGGGATACCGATGACCCCATTGTCATTTATTAAAGTCCATTTTACAGGCATGCCCCAAAAAGGGTTTACCCTGGTGGAACTGATCGTCACCATCGTTCTGGTGGGGCTCATCGGCGTCTTTACCACGCTTTTTGTATACACCGGTCTGAACGGCTATTTGCGCGCCAAAGATACATCCGAAGGCGCCTTAAATGCCCAAATCACCTTGGACCGTATCAGCATGGAATTGCGCGATATTGAAAAAATAAACACTTTCAGCGGCAGCCCTCCGATTCAAATGAGTTACGACAGCCGGACTCTGGGTGAAAATCGCCAAATCCGTTTTAGCGGTGACATTATTTCCATCGATGATGGCACTGGCCCGAGGGATTTGCTGGGTGGGGTCACAAATTTTGCGATGACGCTGACAGCAGCGGACCTCAACAATTCAGCCGGTGGCAAAGAGGAGGTTCAGGCCATCGATGTCAGCTTTAATGTGGGTGAGATCGGGCGGCTGTTCAGTACCCGCATATTCCCCCGCAACATGGTGGAAGAGCCATGATCGTCACGATGTAGGTTTTATGCGATCACCAAAAAGGTTATTTGGCCTGAATATCAGAAAATCAGTCAGAGATATAGGCTTATGCTAATACACTTATATTATAGGTTCGGTCGCGCTTTTCTGAGGTCGCCAAGGCAACGGCATTTTAGTGCTGCCGGCAATGTGTTGATCTATGTCGTGGTGTTGATGCTTATCTTCGGCACGCTGGGCGTTGCCATGGTTTCCCTGTTCTCCTCTTCC
>Ga0209536_100007158_pt1 | contig 16939 bp, 12 predicted proteins | sample DeeMarSeWOR28_12_FD_187461 | JGI IMG/M metagenome (GOLD analysis project Ga0209536, IMG submission 187461) | Marine sediment microbial communities from White Oak River estuary, North Carolina - WOR-2-8_12 (SPAdes) (version 2) | ecosystem: Environmental > Aquatic > Marine > Intertidal zone >... | reverse complement strand
CTTACTCATAAAAAGAAAGTCAGGATCCGGCTTGAGTTGAAATGGGTACTCTTTTAATCCAAAAAAGTCGAGATACATTATATCCAGTAATCCTGATTATAATTATTTAATGACTCACACATGAAACATCGACATTCTTGATCTGATTAACCAGTTAATCATCTTGATGCTGAACTTGTTTTCGACAAATATGTTGTTGTTTGTTTCATATCACACTGGTTAGCGTTGTAACTAAGAGTTTAACACCATTTAATGAACTAGTAGTTGGTGTCTTACATATATTTATAGAGAATGCTGCATGATGCACCAAATGTGCGCATGAATAATTATTCTATATCACTATAAATCAACAACATCCAGGCTTGTTTGTATTGCCTGGGTGAACGTATATAGTTGACGCATCGATATTTCGTGTTCTCTAACTAATTCCGCAGAAACTATAACTATCGATATAGAAGGATTACCTAGCACAGATCCAATTATATTAAATCCCTTAGCATATAACGGGCTGGCAACATCCTTGCTGAAAGTACGATACCATCTAAAAATCAGACGTTCATCACCCGATAATGTTTTTATTTTAGTAACCTCAACCTGAAAGTTTTTGTAAGATGAGGTAGATAATTGTATTTTTTCTTGATCCTGAATTTTCCATTTCAGAGGATTATACAGTCGATTCTCAACATGTATTGCCTCCTTCCCTTGTTCTTGTTGAGAATATCGATATATCAAAACATCAATTTTCGAACCATCTTCATTTTCATAGGTAGCGAAATATTTGTCATCCTCACCGTAAATTAGCGGTTGCCAGTTCTTTTGAACAAATTCTTTTCGAGTAAATTTATTAATTCGTTCCGGTAATATAATCTCCGCATTCAACGCATTATTATCATGCGTGGTCATATATAAATAAAATAACGGTCCAGTACTATATGCCAGAATTATTAGCAATATCCTCCAATTAAGACTTGGAATTTTCAATATCTCCTGGCTGTTGTTATCAGTTTTTATGAATGCAACTCGTGCAATATTTTTATGGTTCTGTACATATCTTGCCGAGAAATAAATCCAGATGAACACTATAATGCCAAAGAGGGACCAACCAAGCACCACATGATCATGTATTAATGGGTGCTGCATATTTGTAAATTCACCAACAACTGTTACAATAAAAACACGAATAATATTTACAATAATAGCTAACAACATTGTTAACAGAATAAAAATTATACTTTTTTTAATTCGTAACTGATAACGAAACGTAAATATAATTGCAATTATGGTTGCAACTATAAATTGCCTCAATCCACTACAGCTCTCTGCAACTTCAAATATCCCAGAAGGGACCTGAATAATTAATCCTTCACGTATTGCAGAAATACCAAATAAATTTAACAGTAAACTCACCATTACTGTTGTAACAATTTGCATATAGATTAATAAAAAATCCCAAATTGGGATTGCCATTAATAACAAGGCAATAGGTTGAATCAGTTTGCTCCCCACTTTATACCCGTATAATGCCAACGGCATAAAAATATATAAGCTTATTAAGGCAAGTTGTTGAACTATTTGGACATAACCAATCCTGGCCAATGCCCATCCGAGTGAGATAAGTAATATCAGAAACAAAACAAATAAACTGGGATTAAACGAGATATTTGCTCCAGTACGTTTCCATTGTATGTAAAATAAAATCATACAGATGGGTAATAGTAAAAGACCATGAGAATATGCTTCTGAATCAAGCCAGACACGCAAAATGCTCAATGCTGTGGGATAATATAAAAATAGAATAAACGCTAAAGCAGAAATTAATAGCGCGACAGACCTAATGTGCTGGGATTGCTCCATAAGAAATAGACAGTCGGAAGATCTATACTTATCTCTTTTGTTAATATAATACTGTCAACATACACATAAAAAAGATAACTCTCTAAAAGATATAAGATTGAATATGATAAATCATATTATTCGTATTATTGATATTGTCCGATTCACCTGATGACAAACAAATATAATCCAAAGGTCATTTAAATATGATAACCCTTTGAGTATATTACTTAAGATATAGGAAATAGTAATTAGATAATACCCATAAAGATTATTCTAGCTACAATATTAGTGAATCTGACAGAGGCATATTTTATTTAAGAAATAATCAATCTTAATATAATTATAGAATTTTAATCATTGAGTAATACATAGTTTATAAATGTTATTTAATAATTGCTATGAGTATTAGTAAGATTATTTTTAATTAATAATGATGATTAGCCAATTATAATCGAGCATGAATTTAACCAGTACAAAATATTTCGCTAAACGCCTATTTAGTAACGCTGCATATTTAAGTGGTATCATCCATCGCCGACGATCTAAGCCGGGATTGTTGATACTTATGTTTCATAAAATTAATGACAAGCCAGACACGCTACCCTTAACGCTTAAAACTAATATCTTTGAAGAACTTATATTAGATATCAAAAAATATAATGATATTATTCCCATCGAATCAATAACGGCGGATCAAAAAGGTATACTGCAATCAAATGGGTTAAAGGTTGCATTAACATTTGATGATGGTTATCTAGACAATTACACCAATGCTTATTCTATTTTAAATAAACATAAAATACCTGCAACGATCTATTTAAGTACCGATCATATCGATGGAAAACGTGTTTTCTGGTACGAACAGATTTCACATGCGATTCTAATGAGTGAACAGTCAACACTAACACTTGATGATATAGGATATGGCAATCAAAGTCTTGGATCTCTATTTGAACGAAAAAACACATTATATCGTTTGAATGCCACTCTCAAAGATCTAAAAGAAGATCAACGATCAAAAATCGCATCAATTATTCTCGAACGCTCCGGTGCAGCAGATACATTTGAGTCAAGTAAGATGCTTGACTGGGATGTCATTCGTAAGATGAATAAAAGTGGTATAAATTTTGGATCCCATACTATTACACATCCAATTTTGTCTAAAGAGGCTAAAACAAGGATAGTGCATGAAGTTAGAGAATCAAAATTAAAAATAGAACGTGAACTTGGTGAACCAATCATCAGCTTCGCTTATCCAAATGGAACGCTGGCAGATTTTAATGATACAGTAATTGATATAGTTAAAAATGCTGGATATTTAAATGCTTGCACGACAATAAATGGTATTAATCACATAGATACACCTATGCACACTTTATACCGTATTAATATCAGTAATGAAATATGCACAAAACGAGATGGCTCATTCGATGATCGACATTTCTGGGCCAGAGCATTAAATTTATTCTGAAACAGATATGCCAAAACCAATGGTGCCAATTTTGATGTATCATGAACTGAGCGAGACCCCAGTTCAGTATAAATATACAATTTCCATTGAAAAATTCAGAGAGCAACTCTTGGCCATTAAAGAATCTGGCAAACAAGGTATCAGCATCAATGACTTTGTTTCTGGTAAAAATAATCAATCAGTTGTTATTACTTTTGATGATGGCCATGCTACCGACTCATCACTTGCACTTCCCTTATTAAAAGAATATGGATTCAATGCTACATTTTTTATATCGACAGAGAATATTGGAACATCGAATAAATGGTTAACATGGGACGCAATAAAATTATTGCTTGAGGAAGGGATGGATATACAGGTGCATGGACATACTCATCGATTTCTTGACACATGTACATCTGAAGAATTAACAGAAGAATTATCAATTCCTGTCAAGTTATTCCGGAATACTATTGGTCATAAAATAACTCATCTTTCTTTACCAGGCGGCAGGTTTAATAAGAAAACACTTGAATTTGCCAAAAATATTGGTTACCTCACAACATCGACCTCGATACCAGGGTTAAATCATATTGATGCTAATAATAAATTTAAATTATTAAAACGTAATACGATGCATCAGGGTATTGATATTTCAGAATTCCAAAAGATTATAAATAATGACTATTTTTATTTGTTTACAGCTAACCTGAAATATCTACTCAAAAAATATGTCAAAACTCTACTTGGCGATAATTTATACCAAAAAATATGGCTTAAGGTTATGAATTATCATGATCAATGAAATTGCAATTAGTGAAATATTGTTCTGGGTATTCTTTATTTTTATCATTTATACATACTTTGGATATGGCGTGCTTTTATTATTTATATCGATTTTATTTCCACGGCCTGTAAAGAAACAAAATATATTTCCAAATGTAACTATAATTATTGCTGCATATAATGAAGAAACCGCAATAAAAAATAAAATTGACAATACACTAGCTTTAGATTACCCACCTGATAAACTTGAAATTATTATAGGATCTGATGCATCAACGGATCGAACCGATGAGATTGTCAAGGAATATCCATCAGACCGAGTAAGACTTATTCGCGTAGAAGGACGACAAGGAAAAACTGGTGTTCAAAATGAGTGTGTTAAGTCGGCTTCTGGAGAAATAATTATATTCACTGACGCCACGACCATATTACAACACGATTCTGTCCGCAACCTTGTAAGCAATTTTGCCGACGAAACCATTGGATGCGTGGGCGCAAAACTCATCTATGTTAACCCAAATCAAACCCAACTAGGTCATGGAGGGACCTCATATTGGAGCTACGAGACTTTCATAAAAAGACTTGAAAGTAATATAAATTCTCTTATTGGCGTTAGCGGATGCTTCTATGCTTTGCGTAAAACGCTATATGAGCCAGTTTCTCGCCACCTAATAAGCGATTTTGTAGTTGCCCTTCATACTTTCAAAAGAGGCTATAGAGTCGTATTCGAAGAAAGTGCTATTTGCAGAGAAGAAACTCTCAATAATACAGAGGATGAATTATCAATGCGCACCCGGGTGGCGCTCAGAACTTACACAGCCCTTTTTGAAGAGCGTGACTTACTGAATCCATTTCGTTACGGTCTATATGCATTCCAGCTTTTATCACATAAGGTTCTTCGTTATTCAGTCGGGTTTTTTATGATTGGTATTTTTATTACTAATTTGTTTTTGCTTGACAAAGTATTTTACCAAATTACTATGATTGGACAGATATTATTATATGTAATTGCTGTTTTTGCTCATTATAGATATAAAAAAGACAACAAAAAAGGATTATTCTCAATACCTTATTATCTTGCGCTTACTAATATAGCCGCGCTAATTGCTTTTATCCGTTTCGCTAAAGGTGACTCAGTAACAATTTGGGAACCAAAAAGATAATAAGGAAAACAATATAAATGTCGGGCATTAGTATAAAAAGAATATCAGAACATGAATTCAATAATATAGAATCTACATGGTCACAATTGTTAACAAATTCACAAGCAAATCCATTATTTATGAGTTGGTTATGGTTGCACACATGGTGGAAAGTTTTCTCTATAGAGAATAATTATGAATTATTATTATTGATGGTATATGAGGAAGACAATGGTTTAATTGGTATTGCCCCACTTTATATTGAAAACTTGAATTCATTTTATGGACATGTCAGAAGAATACAATTTTTAGGTAACTGCTGGAGAAACCCTGATAATATCAGATCAGAATATATAGATTTTATTTGTTATAGTGGGAAAGAAAGTGAAGTACTTCATGCAATAATGAATTATATTCATGATTTGAAAGCCTGGGACGAATTAGTAATTTGCAATCACTGGATGGATGCAAAAACCACTCCATTAATCATAAATGAACTCAAAAGGAATGGATATTTTCATCGGATAATTGAAGGTGGTGATACATATGCAATAAATATAGAAGGTAATTTTAAAAATTATCTACAACAACTAAGTTCTAAAAGTAGGTTGAAATTATATAATCAACGTAAAAAACTAGAATGTCACGGTAACGTCGAAAGTAAAAAAGCAACCGAGCAAGATATTGACCAATATTTTGATATCCTGAATGATTTTCATAAAAAGAGATGGAATAAATCAGTTTTCAGTGGAAAAAGGCTAGAATTTCACAAGTTAATTGCAAAAAGTGCTGCACAAAAAGAGCAATTAGATTTCGATCTTCTTTGCGTTGATGGACAGCCAATTTCTATTTTATACGATTTTGTTGTTAATGATGTGAAATATGGCAATCAACTCGGATTTGATCAGGACTATGATAAACGAATTTCAGTAAATCAATTGCATTTTGGTTACGCTTTGGAGAACGCATTTCAAGCAATGAATATTAAAAAATATGATTTTTTAAGAGGTACAGGGCGAAGTGGGCAGGCGTATAAAACCAATATTACAAAACCAAACAAGCATACAGCGACAATCCAGGCTGTAAGAAATCCGATACGCAAAATTCTCTATCGAATATACCTGATGGTACCTTTTAGATTGGTTGCCAAGATTAAATACCGTCTAACTAAAAAATAATGTAATCATAGCGATATTCTTACTATATATATTCCACCTAACTCAATGTTATTCTCAATCGTTTAAGAAACTTTGACAATAAAATCATTGTCTTAGATGGCAATTTTACAATTCAACAAAATGTTTTCTTAAGATTTCTGTTAGGTATGAATACCAAAAATAACTGATCGCAGTCATCTCTGAGAATCCCGTCGCAGATATCGCATGTTCTGTGAGAACCCCGTCGCAGATATCGCAAACGAGTAATACTTTTCACAATAATTCATATAACCTTTGTAATATTAGTTTTAGCGTGAATTAAGTGCTAAATCAGTTAATTTGTATTTAACATAATGGCATGGCGGGCGTTTTATAATGTTAAAATTCAATGACTTAGATATCATTAAGTACTTCTTCGTGGCTGTCATGGCTGTAGTAGTAAGCCTTGCTGGTTGTGGCGGTGGATCCACTGAGAGTACAGCTACCACAATACCGGGTATTCCCACTGGTACTACCCCTGGTACAAGTCCTGGTACAGACCCTGGTACAGATCCTGGTACCGGACTTCCTCCCCTGCCGCCAAAACTTCCAGTCGATATTGTAGTAAACGGTCAGCCTCAGCTCCTATATTCGGATTTGGTCACTGCACCCTCTGGTGCTTTTGTCACTGTTTGGGGGCAAAACATCCCAAATACCGCAACATTTACGTGTGGCAATGAACCGTGTGAATTGATCTCTTTCGATTATGACCTGAATCACCCGGCTCATGGTGATCAACCATCACGCCAAAAAATTGTGGTGAAATTCAACACTGGTTCTGGAATAACTTTGAATGGCTATAACACCCTCCCATTCATTGTCAATAACGGCACAATCTGGGAGTTGACACCAGGACCAATCGGACCGACCCTGGACGCCATGAATCCCGGTGATGTTCTATATCTTCGAGGAGGTGTCTATAACGTCGAAGATTCTAAATCTTATGGATCCATTATCTGGGCTGATAAGAACCGTGATGGACTTGCCGTTATAGGATATCCAGGGGAGCGAGTAATTCTGGATCTGCGTAACGGAATAAAACATGGATTTGATACGATTGACGATATCCACAATTGGACAATTGCCAATATGGAATGTCATGGTCCAGGAAACATCACATCCAGTGGATCCAATGGAATATGTATAAAAGCTGATCGCATAGGAAGCCGTACAAATTTACGAGTAGTTGGCATGTACAATAATGGTACAGGAACAAATGGATGCTGCTCATTTAGTATATTTGGAAATACAAGAGATCTATTTGTTTTAGGAAATTTCTCTGAGAATACAGGTACCTCTAGTGGAGAAACGCATTCCTTCTATCACGGAGGTAAAGGTTTAAATAATAATATAAATTTTGAATTCAATAACGTTGGTAGTCATATTGGCCGTCGTGGAATTCAGATTTATGGACATCAAACTGGTGAGAGTATGTCGAATCTTCGCATACGCTATAATAACGTTCACGATCAAGGTTCTAATGGTATTTTGATTTCACATACCGATGGATTAGGTGGCGATCCTGAAACACGATGCTGGATTTCAGATGCCCTAGTCGAAGGTAATACTGTTGAGAATACCAGTTCGACTGCTATTCGTTTCCTGGGTTGTGATGTTGAACCAAGTGGCGCAACAGATTTCATTGCCAGAGAAAACAATGTCCAAGGTACCATTGCGGCTGATTTTCCAACCGGTGTATTATATGAGAACAACTGCGCTCAAGGTTACACGGGCGATTTTGTTGATGAAGGTGGCAACTTAAATACTCATCCATCTTGTATATAATAAGTAATTTCTTATTAAAAAACGGCGCATTCAAATGATGCGCCGTTTTTTTTTGAAAATTCGTTCAATATTAATTTTGCAAAACACCAATAAATATTGATTCAAATAGAAATATATTGATCTATTTATATAAAAATATGCGGATGATCTTTCATTAATTTTTCCACATGGTGTTCTAGAAGAAAAAAATAATTAACGCTTCGTTCATCACTAAGCCGTTTATGCAATATAGAACCATCAAACCACCAAGTTGTATATCCTTTATCACTCATAATGTTAAAAACTTCATGAGCTTTTGTCATCTCGTCATCAGGATTACCACCGATTTCTATCAGCCATGCGCTGTTTGTCTTTTTTAGAAATTCTTTACCTCCTTGAAGACAGGTAAGCTCATGTCCTTCAATATCACACTTAATAAATGATATTTTATTTGCAATATCTTCAAATTTTTTATCTAATGTAGTAGCTAATGCTTCTATATGCCTAAATTTATTCTTTTTTGATTCAGTTCCTTTAATTACTCTCGCTTGATAATAATTCTCTCCGCCTGACAAATAATGCGGAATTTGCATTTGTATTATTCCCTCATTATCAGAAAGCGCATAATTCAAAGCTTCAACATTATCAAGATGTAATGCTCTTTTAATGGTCATCAAAATATTGAATGTCTGTGTTACTGGTTCAATACTATATACAAGACCTTCTTCACCAACGAATTTTGATAGAAATTTCGTGTATACACCAACATTTGCTCCGATATCTAGAACAGTATCGCCAGAAGCGACCAGATACTTGACAATTTTAAGATCAGGTTCCTGATCAATATTGTAAGATTCTAATAGTTTGATATAGTGTTGATTTTTTAGAAACTGCAATATTCTAGCTGGTATTAAAGCTATTATCGCGTTTCGAAATTGAATGTATCCCACGTTTATTTTCTCCTTTTTTGTTATATTTTTTCTTATTCATGGATTAGAAATGGTGGCAAACAAGTTAAATAGCCAATCTTGTATAACGCTATCGCAATTATTCTTATTTGGTAAAAAATACGACAAATTTATTATATCTCTATTACGTCCATTAGATACATTTTAAATTAAATACCGATTATAATTAAGTTACTCATAATATATACCCTTACTACAGTATTAGCCAACTAATTTAATAAGTCACAATGTTAACTAAAAAAATCGTAAATCTATTTATTATTTTATATTTCTTTTTGCCTTCATATTATTCATATGCGCAAAACAATATTGATGTCTATGATTCAAATAAAGTTTTTTCTAGAGAACCGCGACTTCTATATACGGATCTTGTATCTGCACCACAAGGCGCTTTTGTTACTATTTGGGGTCAGAATATTCCTAAAGACGCCAAACTGACATGTGGTAATGAAACATGTAAGATTTTATCTTTTGAATATGATTTGAATCATCCATCTCACGGTAAACTACCTCCACGCCAAAAAATTGTCGTAAGATTTAATTCAGGTACAGATATCACTTTAAATGGTTCAAACACCCTGCCATTTGAGATAAATGACGGTAAAATTTTTGAAGCCACACCAGAATATCATCTCAACACAATACTCGACACAATGCGTCCAGGCGATGTGTTATATCTACGTGGAGGCAAATATAAAAATATAGATCCAGCATCATATGGATATCGTAAAGGATTCGGTTCAATTATATGGGCCACTGAAACCCGTGATGGTTTAGCAGTAGTTGGTTATCCTGGTGAACGAGTCATTTTGGATGTTAGTTCTGGCACAACCGGCTTTGATACCGTTGGTAATATAAAGAATTGGACAATTGCTAACTTGGAGTGTTCTGGAAGTGGTTTTGCTATCGGAAATAATCAAGGTCTATGTATTAATGCCGGCCGAATTGGATCACGAGTGAATCTAAGAGTTGTCGGCATGTATAACCATGATACTGGACAGAATGGTTGTTGTGCCTTTGGTATTTTTAGCAATACAAGTAATTTATATATTTTAGGTAATTATTCTGAAAACACAGGTACAACAAGTGGTAAAATACACGCGATATATCATGGTGGCAGGGGTAATAATGATAATGTCAACATAGACTTCAATCGGATTCGTAATCATATTGGAAGGCGTGGTATACAAATCTATGGTCACCGTCCTGGTGAAATCATGAGTAATCTCAATATTCGATACAATAATATTGAAAATAGCCTTGGCACAGACGCCATACTTTTATCACATAGTGATAGCGCCCCAAATGTACCACCATCAAATCCTGAGCGAAACTGGATTCAAGATGCATTAATTCTAGGTAACACTACTCATGGCGGTTCAGGTAGTGGGATTGCTATTCGAGCAGCCATTGCTGACATCATTATAAGGGATAATATAAGCTATAATAATAATCAGTCTATTTTTATTGATTTTGTTAAGAGTGCAGTAATCAAAAATAACTGCATAGACAAAGAGCCGTATATACGACAAAAATCTAAAATAATTTTAGATAGAAATAAAATTAATTACCCAGATTGTCTGGGATACTAGTTTGGAATATTAAATATATAGATATTATTTTTTTAGTTTTTATATGGCTTGTTAATTCATGTTGCTATAAATAATATAAACATACTGACTAAACCTAGCCAACGACTCTGACTATCCTGTATTGCAAATAGCACTGGATCTTCATTAATTTTATTTCTTCGTGCAAGCAGCCATATTCGGCCAATCCAATATAATTGGATTGGACACAGAAACCATATGATCTCTGGATAACTATAAAGATTTTTCACTTGATCACTATTTATATATAAAGCCAAGACTAGCACAGCCAAATAACCGCTTGATGTTCCTAATTGCGCTAATGTTTCTTGATCGATAATACAATATCCTCTACCTGCCACATTATTTTTGTTATTTTGTTGCTTTACAGTTAGTTCTGAATAACGTTTTATCAATGCGAGACTCAAGAAAAGAAACATTGAAAACGCTAGTAGCCAGAATGAAGGTACTAGTGAGACTGCTGCTGCTCCAGCTATTATACGTATCGTATAAAGGCAAGCTAATACCAGCACGTCAAGTAAAGCAATCTGTTTAAGTCGCAAGGAGTAAGCGAAAGTGATTAACCAATACGCGGTTAAAATTATTATGAATTCTAATGGCAATTGATATGCTATCACGTAAGCAGGAATCAATAGCACAGGAATAAGAAATGTACACTTAATAATTGAAATATCACCCGCTGCTAATGGTCTTTTACTTTTATTTGAATGTTCTCGATCAGCAGTCAAGTCGAATAAATCATTTAACAAGTAAACACTAGATGCACATAGACCGAAAGCGAAAAATGCTAAAATTGCTTGGAAAACAAGATGTTGTTCTTCAATCTCGTGCGCTAAAATTAATGGGACAAATATTAGAATATTTTTAAGCCATTGTTGTAGCCGCATTGCCTTCAAGTAAGTTTTGAATATGTTTTTTCGATCTTCAAATATTTTTGCAATACAAGCTGTATGTTGTGCAGCTTTAACTACACCGGGTTCGGGATTCACAAGGATTGCATCATGTGCATATGGCCAGATATTAAGATCAACTTTTGCATTGCCAGCATAATCGAAACCCTTATTACCATAAGCCTTAAGAAGATACTTCAATTTGTTGTTACCTGACATATTCATTTTTGCATTACTAGCGATTACTTCGTCAAATAGCTGCAAATAGTCTGAGATCTGCTTTGCATATTGTATATTTGTAGCAGTAGTTAATAGTATGGTCCGACCTGCTAATTTTTGTTGTCGCAAATAATCTAGAAATGAAACATGATAAGGTAATGAAGTTATCTCTAATTCAACACGATTTGCTATCAGTTGTTTAAAATATGCTTTACCTTTTATTAACCAGATAGGTAACATAAAAATATATAGAATATTTATTTTCAATAATGCAAATATTGATTCTATTAATATGTCAGTACGCACCAAAGTGCCGTCTAAGTCCACACATAATGGTCTATCATATAACCTAGTATTATTTAGGTTTGCCATTTTGAAATCATTTATTAAATAATATTATCCGTATTCTTATTATTATAATTCTTGGACCAATATAATTTTAAACAAACAAGGAATAATAATATTATTATCCAAGTGCTGGATATATTTTTTTATTAAGTTAATAAATTAAACAGAAATATATCAATATTTTAGAATAATAACTAAACGAACTTTATAGTTATAATCATCGCCCAAAACAACATAAGTATGCCCACACCACTCAATGTTATAATTGATTTATATGATATATTTGTGATTAAATATAATAGTTGACTTCTCTGTGTTAGAGCATATATTGCTGGCGCAATCAATAACAAAGAAAATGATTCTGCAAATCGTGGTCCACCAAATGATACAAAGACAACAGCACATAGGGTTACAAAAACAGTTACCGTTCCCCAAGTGTAACGATCTGGCGATTTCATAATCAGGCCAATAAGGCCAAATAACATTAAAAATGCTGACGATAAACCACTCCCAATAATTAATGCCCAAGTTACACTACGAGGAAGATCAGGAAAAAAATGTAACGTGTGAATCTCATTTCTATAGGCTCTTGGAAAAAGTAACCACCCTATTTTTACAAAACCACCTTTTAAAAACCCAAATGGATTTGCTAGCACATCATCTATCGCATGCTGAGTATGCCATCGGTTAAAATCACGACTCCCAAATTTAATATCAGGTGGTATTTGATGGCCAGATTCGAGATTCATATATGTACCAGTTGCACCAGGTTGATTACCAATATGGAGGTTCACACCGGTTGTCAGGTTTATAGGAAATGGACTACCCCATACAAGGGTGTTTCGATATGCCCATGGCGTCATTATAACTATTGCACCTAGTAATATCAGAGATAACCAGTGTAATTTTGTTCTCCTGTCTCCAATTTTTTCGATGATTATTACAAATATTACGATAACTAAGAATGCCAGCGCGTACTCACGTGTAAGAGTTGCTGCTACCAGACTACCACCCAAAACAATTGGAGCCCACTTTGACGTAAGTAATGATGATCGCATAAACATAATTATTATTGCGATCAAAAAGAAAACATCGAAGAATACTTCACTTAATAGAAATACATCATTTACAACATAGACCGGGAGTAATGCACGTAACCAAATTACTAATACAGCAACCTGTGTTCCAAAATATTCTTTTACTAAACTATATAACAAGCCTAGAATTAATATAAATAAAAATAGATTTGCGAATTGCCCAACGTGATATGAATTTGAATTAGTTATTTTATAAATGCCCGCAAGGTAAATAAAATACAATGGTGCACGATAACCGAATTCACCATTTTGTTTAGTCCATGATTCTGATTCATTAGCCAATTCAAGCGCCACCATACGATACACATTTAGATCACTCGCATTTATTCCTTCCTCAGGTGTATATGCGATTAATGTTACACGTATAAGTAAACCAATTAGAACTGGCAAAAATAACGCTTTTATTATTGGTTGGATATTACTCATATTTCTTATTAATTTAATTAAAGTATATATTACATGAAAAATAATAAATATTAATTTTAATTTACTTAAGTACAGATTATTCTAATTAGCTATTTTTATGTATTTAAAATGACAATAGTAAATAAAAGTCTTATCAGATAACTGATTATTTTAATTTTCAAAATTACAATAAAGGAAATAATGAATTTTCATTAATTATCTTGAATATATTATTTTGTAGATATATAGAATGGTTTTAGATTCTAGAGTAAAGGCCTAGTATTTAGATAATACTAGTATTTATATGACAATAATCAACGATTTTATACTTAATTTACTTATTTATTTCTAATTCGGAAATTACCAATCTTAACTTTCCAGATGTTTGTCTTTTGATCTCATTTGTATATTGATATTTAATTTTTAAGTCACTTCCTAATATTTTAAATAATTGTTCATTAATATATGTAATTGTTTCAGGTGAAAATTTTATATCTTTGACTATATGAAATTCAATTTCACCTATTTTTTTTTGGATAATTTGAAATTGCTTAATTGCTTTAGTTCTACCTTGTATCTCTTCCATAAGGTAGTTAAAGTATTCTCCATGCACTTTATTCCCTTTGCTTCCTACAATAAAATCTAGCGCTCTACCAACTATTTTCTCAAGAATAGGCAATCCTCTCCCACATGGACATACTTCGTTTGATAAAATACCTACATCCCCCATTCGATATCGAATTAGAGGCATAACCCGATTATTTAATTCCGTTAGAACAATTTCTCCTGACTCACCTGGTTTAACAGGCTTGCCATTTTTTATAATTTCGACGAATATATTCTCAGAATTTATATGCATTCTCCCTTCTTCACATTCAAATGCAATTGGTCCAAATTCACCACAACCATATTCATTATATACTCTACAATTAAACACTTCTTCCAAGAGATTTTTTTGTGTGTCATAGAGCACTTCTGAAGTCGAAATGATTGCCTTCAAACTAATTTTACTTCCATCCAGATCTCTTCTTTTAATAAATTGCGCAAACTCGTATAACATTGAAGTATAACCATAAAAGTAAGCCGGTCGAAATTTAATTATTTTTTTATAATATCTTTCTAAATCATCCTCACGAAATTTAAAAGCGGAAAGACGTATACGATTCATAAAATAATCAATACATTTGTATTTTAGTCTTGAGGTTTTATTAATAGGCACACCCCAAAATCTAACCTGTTTATCGCCAATATCGATCCCTGCCCAACGATAATTTCTATACATCAAAGCTCTTTGGCTAGCAGTTGATAGCCTATCTTTTAATACAATAACTGCTTGCCCTGTAGATCCCCCGCTTGTCTTTTTTGTTATCAAAAATTTATTTTTTTTTGAAACAGACAAATTATCGTAATTATTACGAACATTAAGTTTTGTTATAAATGGAAAATCAGAAAAACTACTTTTTATATCATTTTTTGCAAGCTGCAGCCCATAAAATGAGTTTTTATAGTAGGGTATATTTTCTTTTGCATAATCAATTAGGTTTACAAGCTTAGTACTCAGGATATTATCTAGCTGTTCTGAATTTAGATATTGAGTTTTTTCAAATTCTTGTAAACAGTTCATCACAGGTTCTCTTCGAATGAATTGCCCTGCTCCATAAATAAAATACTTCGCAAAATACTTATTCATATAAGCTATCCATCTTTTTGAATATCTTATCCCATGAGTAATTGTTTATAATAAATTTCCTGGCATTTTCACCAGTTCTTTGCACTAACTTATTATTGGATAACAATTCAAGTACCATCTTTGCGTATTCTTTTGCAGTATCACAAACAAATACATCACTACCGACATTCGCCTCTATACCCTCCAAACCAACAGACGTAGTCACAACACACTTTCCCATTGACATTGCATCAAGTATTTTGAGCTTGGTTCCACTACCGATTCTAATAGGAGCAACATAAATGTTTGATTCTGCAACTAGCGGCCTTATATCATCGACGAACCCATGGACACGAATATTTTTTGCATACTTTGATTTAAAAAGGATTTTGATAGGATCGGCGCCAACCACATTAAATATTACATCTTTACTATTAGCGACTATAAGCGGAAATATTTCATTTACAAAATATTCTACTGCATCTACATTTGGCCATTGAAACATACCTCCTACCCATATCAAGCTATTTTTTTTAACATCTAATTTTTCAGGTTTAAAATAATCAGTATCAGTTCCATTTGGTATCACTTTAAATGAAGTATTTATTGAGTACTCTTTTAAAATATTTTTATCGTATTCAGACATAACAATACATGTTTTAAACTTTATTAAAGTATCTATTTCATAATTTTTTAAGTCTTTGTACTGCTTATAAATATATATTTTTTTAATTAAATTTTTCTCTTTTTCTATCCATCGTAAATATCGTAAATATTCAACATTGTGCTCAGTAAGAAGAGAATTTATTTCTGGCATTAATTTCATATATTCTGCCATTGGGAGCATATCATAATGAACAAAATCAATATGATTCCTGCATTTTATATCATTAATGCAATCAATAGCTTCGTTTACAAAATACTTGTAAGCAATTAAGGGTTTATTCGACAGCAATGTTTTCATTAAAATATACAAAAACATTAGTTTAGAATTTTCAAATGGAATAAAGAACGTATGGCATTCTTTACAATATTTCTTCATTTCACTGTTATAATGTTCTCTTGTATCTTTGTTAAGGCCTTTAGAAAAGAATGAGACAAGATAAATATTATGTTTTCTTGAAAGATGCTTTAATACATTAAATGTTCTCTGGAAATGACCATTGTTTGGAGGATAAGGTAACCGTGTAGAAAGAAATAAAATATTCATCTTAGATATTTTTGTTGTGTTTTGTCTTCAAATTATTCTTAAATCACATTTGATGACTTTCCAAATTTATCGATATAGTCGCTATTATGTATAAACTTTACAATATATAATCAATCGATATATATATATAAAAGCAATAATATTAACTTCTAACATATAAACTATCTTCTAATAACTTTTAAAATTCATTAATTCAAAAAATTAGTACCACTAACGGTATAGATAATATCTCTTATTTTACCGTAAATACAATATCATCTTTTCTGTTAATTTATTATAATGTAGTGTTTTTAAATAATTGATATTCATTATTATGTTATTTTAATACTCTAGGCCCAATAACATAATT